>Ga0123357_10004212_pt1 | contig 16783 bp, 8 predicted proteins | sample TergutEmb28metaG_FD_89873 | JGI IMG/M metagenome (GOLD analysis project Ga0123357, IMG submission 89873) | Embiratermes neotenicus P4 segment gut microbial communities from Petit-Saut dam, French Guiana - Emb289 P4 | ecosystem: Host-associated > Arthropoda: Insects > Digestive system > Gut ... | reverse complement strand
GATGCGAAGTGCAGGCGCCGTATTATATTGTCGTTTGTGGCCTCTCTTGTTTTAAAATACTTTTTTAAATTACCTTAAAAACGGAAGGATTTTGGGGGGGGGGGGGAAGTCACTGAACTTAAAAAGTGTGTTTTGATTTTCTCTACAAATTTTGTCTAAAATATTTTTCTCATTCTAAGAATGCAGTGAATTTTTATCATCAATATGCGTAGGTTTTCAAATAAATACACCTTATTCTCGTCAGATTTTAATGAACTTGAATATTCTCGACAGATTTAGGAAAATAATCCTCATGTACCAAATTTCTAGAATACCCGTCCAGGGGGTTCGAGTTTTTCCATGCGGACGGACGGACAGAAGAAACAGACAGGCAAGCAAGCATAAATGACAAAGCTAAAAGTCGATTTTCGCAATTTTTCGAACGCGCCTAAAAGAGGCCTATAAATGGTTCTACCGCCGTAGGGATAGAGAAGAGGAAACAAGCACCCGACCACAAGTTTCATTTGACTTACAACTGATATCCGACGGGAACGTTTAATTAATACTGTAACTTGATATTGCAATGCAAATTTATGCAGGACAATCTGTAATACAAAGGAAAAGTTTAATACTTAAAGCCAAAGTTAATTGGAAGCTGGAGGAATTTATAATTTCTCAATAGATAAGACGATTCTAAATTTATTTGACATTCCACTTTGATGGAAAATTTCGTATCGATTTACATGCTTGTTACTTCTACAGCGTCCTAAGTCGAAGTTCTAAAATCTTATTTACGAATAAAGGAAATAAAGTAATGTGAATTTCGCTGAAAGACCATGCACAGTTTTTGCACTAAGAGCAACGCGCAAAATACGAGAGAATACAAAAATGGAATATCACCAATAACCGCGACGTGTCGCCATAATAAATTGAGTCTTGACATTAAACGACCCATTTTCGAATTTCAAGGCCGAAGATGAGATTTCGGCCTTTTTTGCTAATGATGTTGAGGTAGGAACGTAGGCTGAGAATTTTGGAGCATAGGGTGCTGAGTAAGAAACTTGGGACCAGAAGGGACAAGGTAACAGGGGAGTGGAGGAGACTACATTATGAAGACCTTAATGATTTGTACTCCATAACAAATATTATTCGGGTGGTCAAACCAAGGAGAATGAGATGAGAGACCCAGTAGCACGTAGTAGGTAGCGGAGAGATACATACAGGGTTTGGGTGGGGAAACCTAAGGGAAAGAGCCAATTTGGAAGACCCAGGCGTAGATGGGAGGATAATATTAAGATGGTTCTTCAGGAAGTGGGATGTGGTTGCATGAACTGGATAAATCTGTCTTAGGATAAGGGCAGGCGGCGGGCTCTTGTGAATGAGGTAATGAACCTTCAGGTTTCCTACAATGCAGGAAACCTCTTTACTAGCTGAGAATCTGTTAGTTTCTCAAGAAGGACTCTGCTCCAAGGAGTTAGTTGGTTAGTTAGTTAGTTAGTTGGTTTGTTAGTTAGTTAGTGGGTTGGTTAGTTAGTTAGTTGGTTGGTTGGTTAGTTAGTTAGTTAGTTAGTTAGTTAGTTAGTTAGTTAGTTAGTTAGTTAGTTAGTTAGTTAATGATGCAACTTCTATACAACCAAAGTCGAACAGACTCAAATCACGGTAATGGTGTAGTCTACCTATGTGTTTTATACTCATTTTACGTGCTATAAAAATATTATTAAATAAGCCAGGACACTTAACTGATTTGGTCAGGAGTCTCTAAAAGCCTTTCTACAACTTGCTAACGTCATAAATGATGCAACTGAGCTTTCTTCTTCTCCAGGCACCTGAACTAATACAAATGTACGAAGTCGAAAGAAAGAGCCTTGCCCGAAATCATTCCGTTCTTTGAGTATTGATGTTGCAGCTATAATAATTCCACCATCTCTTATTTGTTCTAACATTCTGTAGCAATAATTTTGCACATAACATCCGCGAAAATCACCCCTTTCAAGCACCGATAAATTTAAACTTCATCTTTTTTTCGGCCTGATTTCCACAAAAAAAAAAACTGAATTTAAAGTGACAACAGTTTTGAGGGTTTATTTAGTAAGACTGGGACATAATTATTTCTGTAATACTGCAATTTCTTGACATGGATGTGTCCTTTTTTTTAAAGCAACAACCATACTCGGGCCTAAGCCACCTCAATGTCGAGGTTTCGAGATCACATGCAATTGGACACCACGCTCGATAGGACTCCTCTGGACGAGGAATTGGCACGTCGCAGAGACCCCTACCTTACTTACTTACTCCATGGTGCAGAGTCCTTCTTGAGAAGCTAACTGGTTTGCAGCTACTCAAGAAATTCCCCGCATTTCACGGAATCCGAAAGTTCATTACCGCACTCACAAGCGTCCGCCACCTGTCTCTACACTGGGCCAGCCCAATCCAGTCATTATACCCACATCCCATCTCCTGGAGATCCATCCTAATATTATTCACCCATCTACGCCTAGGTCTCCCCTAACTTAAAATACACAATATTCACAAGAGACATACATGTCCCTCGCGGGTTTCGAACCCGAAATCTCTACAAGGGAACGGCTGCAAACCTGCCTTGAAGCCACCGGGATCGGCAGATATAAGCTACCACAAAAGTAAATTTCATCAGTTTCTATTACTAAAGAATTATTAAAGTCCACAGCAAAAAATAAATCTGGTTTAAAAGATTCGTATTCTGTTCCATGCCTCACTGAGATAGCAGCGTTGGACGGACTACTAATGAAGAAATGCAGTAATGGCTGGCAAGTAAAGTTAAAAAACCGAAAACAAATCTGGAATGGGCAACTTTGCGTATTAAAAATCTTGCAAAAAATAGGGAAGTCTCCAATTTCAGTCGTTCATTCCATCTCTCTTCTAAAATTTCGTCGCGGTCTTATGCAAGTTTAAGCACTCTGATTTAGCGGATTCCAGATACACAGAATGAACCTAATCAGCGAAAGCTTAAAACAACATTTATATAGCCTACCGAGCTGTTAAAATGTAAGCAAAATAGAAGTCCCAGGGCTATAACTACACTTGATGAACTCCTTAAATGTAATTCCTTCTGCTTTCACCGCATCTTTCATTAAAGCGTCTGATGTTGGCGCGTAGGACCCATCCAGGCTAGAGCATATTGTGGGGAAAATGAGAAGTGGTTTTTCAACATGCAGTACGGGAAAAATCCTCCTATTTCCACTGCTTAACTTGGGATTCTTTGAAAACAGTTATACAGTCAGCTAATCAATATTCTTTATTCATTCTTAAGTCACGCATAACACTCTCATCAAATTCAAGCTATAGCAATATGAAATATGAACTCTGTCATACTTCAGATTATCTATACCACCCTACAGAAACCGGCACACATTTCAAAATGAGCGACTTACTAATCACTTAAATGTACTAAGGTACAGTTAAATCCAGAAGGTAGAACTGAGGCATTACACTGCAGCATTAAATATTGTGCAATATAAATTATCGTATTTAGAGTGTCATGATAAAAAGTACGATTACATGAAAATAATTCGAAATTATTTCCGCTTATATCCATGAACTCTGGGAAAATAAAAGGTAGGGGTTGAAGTGGTAACAAAGCAAGGTAGGATAAATAGAAATTTAATCAGAGGAGGATTTTATACGGGTTGAGGGAGTAGCTACTGAGGCACAATAACATCCCTAAAGTATGAAATGGGAGAAAAGTGGGGAAATGTTTGAAAGGGGATGGAGTGGGTGTGGAAGACGAAAGAGTTATATTGGAATGGAGGCACAAAGAACAACCCGATACGTTGGACGAGGAATGAGAGTAGGGGCCTTGTATCCTCTTGTATTGGAAGACACTTTCAACTAATGGATCGTCTGGGCTTGTCTGTATTCTGCTTCACGCTGAGACCTAGTGTTGCTGTTTTTCTGCAGTGGGTCTCTCCGACTTACATTGGATTCGATGAAGAGCTACGCTTTCTCCTTGCAGCGATCACAAAAAGCAGAAATTAGTTAACAAGATAGGATTTAATTTACGTTTGTTTATGCACGCCCACAGCTCCCTCAAGCAATTTGCGAAAATTATGTTATCTCTTCTTCTTCAGTGTAAATATACAAGCAACTATCTAACAAGCTAAATTATTGAGATAAGGCACTTTGCAGGCGATGACAGAGATTATTGACCGGTGTGGTGTGAAGCCATGCCGTCTGGTAGAAGTTTGTCGGGGTATCAAACGCTTCTTTTACCTCCATTGTCGAGGTAGATGAATGTCACAGCACCCTATGCCGTTAAGACGGGAGTCTCCAGAGTCACGATCATTAAGACCACAAATCCGTCAACACCTATGTAGACGCTACACTAAGATACGACAGCAGATTCGAAACATTTGTGAATGGGGCAGTTTCTTCTGAAACGTCGATACACGTCTACCGGTATGAACGACCCCACATCCGAGAATACAGCAATATTAAAGTTGTCTAAACTTGATATAACCTGACATGGAGATTATGCCCTAAGCGTTTCAGTGTCATTGCAACCCTGACCTACCGTGGCAAAACAGACACCTGTGGTGTTGAAATGAGGGTGGAATTTTAGTTGAGTAATTGAAACGTTGGCAGTTTATAGTCAAGTGTTTTGCTGTTGTAAAGGAATGACTTCAGATTACGAATTACAAAGAAGGCAGCATGAAACATGACATATTTTGGGGAGCGGGCATAAAAAGGAAACCGGAAACCACAATGTAACCAAACACCGGCAAAATATCAACCATCCCGAGCAGGAAGCCTGTTGCGAGATAGAAGGCTTCTGCACAGTGTAGTTAAGGCCTCATACTCCTGGGTTGTCATTCGGTGTAGGTTCGTGGTTGGCTACCGACGTTCGAAACAGCCTCTCGGCCCTGTCTTAAGGGTTAATCAGTCTAAGACGTGAGGCTGTCCCAAAATACCGGTAACCAACTGCTAACCTCCTCTGCACATACTTACCAGTGGGGCAAATATCTCCGATTACTAAGTGTTCATTAAGGGAATTGCTGCTGAATTATGTGCACTTCACTTCAGTAAAATCAGGCAGTCATACTGGCCCTGTCGTAATAAGAGTACGGTCGTAGCTGAGGGTATGTTAGAAGAGAGGCAACTGGAAATGAAATTATTTGGTACGTCCCTTCTCGCGCGAAAATGTCATCCCAGAAGTTTATATTGTTCCCAATAAAAATTAAATTAATGTTCAGAACTTTTAAATAATTATATCGAACTAGGACTGAAAGAGTTCCTTTATTTCGATAATGCAAATATTTCACACAGAGATATAAAAATATAGAAAATTACACAAACATTCTGCATCGCGATTCTACGAAGACCGATTTATTTAGTTTTATGACAGGCGAGTTTCTTAGTATCTCGCAGTTGCTTTGGGATTGATTCGAAATTTCATATTTGCGCTACTCAGTCCAGTTCCAGGTCTTCAATCAGCCTGGAAAAAATTTCTTTGAATTTCTGTTTTGTTTCTGCACCCTGCCAGTTTCTTTGAAACGTGATCACCTTTAAATTCGTGCAACGTTTAGAAAATGGAACAAATACTATATATGGTTTCGTGCAATACATCACGTAACTCTGCACGAGAGGACGGGGAGTGTACAGATAGTCAAAACAAAAATTCAAGATCAATAGGCTACTAAATCACGCTAGTAAAAAATTTTAAAATTTTCCAGATTGTCCTTCCGCCAACATAACATTTATTCACCAAAATATTTACTGAAACACAAGCGCACAAATCAGGTCGTAATCGAGGACGATATTCAAAATATTGCACTGCTCTGTATGGCGACTTCTTCCTTCATCGAACAAAATGAGGCCGACATCGAACGTAAACAGGGGAATTCTTCGGACTAGGCTCAAGAATGCTTTTACAGTCAACCATAAAAAGTGATTGGAAGATAAAAAACAAAGAAAGAATAATAATGTAGCTCTGTTAAAACGTTTCTTCGGATAGACTACTCTATTGTGGGCTGTGACGGCTTGTAGACTGGTGGAAAGGTAGCAAGTTTTCGGAGGAACTCTAGGATAGCAAGTTTGGTGATGTATTACCGCCACAACTCACAATGTCATATCTTAGAAGACAAATCATTCATATCCACTACTGTGTATATTTTTACATTCGTATCCGCTACTGTGTGTAATTTTGTTACCTTATGTTTATTGTTTTTCTATTTGTGTTTTGCTGTCTTACATATTTTAGTTGCCGGTTTGCTGGCTAGAAGTCCGTATCTGGAAGGCCCTGCAAACGGCCACCTCGGTACAGGTTTTTCTTGGTTTTCCTGTGTCTATTAACGAATGCTGGGATGGTTTCCAAGACTCCAAGTTGCTACTGCATGCTTCTCATGTAGCCCTCCCAACTTAAATTTCTTAGATCCTTATTTCATATTTATGTACGTGCATAACAACCACTGCCACCGGACGACAGCCATTGGCAGTTAAAAGTGTTATTATTATTATTATACCGTTAAAACGACAGAAACTACACATTTATTCTTACATTCCAAGAGCTTTCCTGAAAATATAACCTTGTTATTTGTTGCATTCTTCGAGTCTAGGGTAAAGTCAATAAGAAGAAGTGAATTCTAAACCTCAAAGTGTTTTGATCACAACACACTCCGTGGTGTGGCGTGAAATTTCATGGGCTGGACTCTGTAGAATGTAATTTTACACTACCAATGGAAACATAAGTTACAGTGACATATGAGTGACGTCACGAAATAAGAAATTCTCCCTCTTTTCACCTTGAAAACATGGATTTTGATGATAAAACGCTAGTTCCGATGAACATGGTAGAGCCATCCATACTGGTCATGAGTCAGTGACACTCCTCAAAGACTATTGCACCATTGCCATATTTCAAGAAACGGACTTTCCGACGGCCATAGGAAAAAATTCAGTTTTAACTGCGGGTGACATTAAGATAAATGTTTCGCAGACATGACCTAGAAGCGTTCAACACTTAATTTGGGACACTGATCAGGGCAATATACAGCACCCTGTACAAGCTAAATTATGTGACACATGGCTGCTCATAAACATCGTAAAAGCGAATATATTTACATATATACATGTATATGTGTACACATATATACAGATAAATATTATTATTATTATTTGAAATCAGCAGTAAGGGTACAAAGTATTCTATAAGCTAATGGGCTGGCTATGAGTCAAACTTGTGGACGTGCTAGCGTGATGATGTCCCCTTCGGCGAGGAGAACTCGTTTACCGTATTACAGGTCAGCTGGCCACTGTCGATATATACATATGCAGATAGGCTATATATATATATATATATATGAGTACAGGGATCATTTAAAAGTATTTTTATTGCATACTAACTTTAAGTTTCATTCCCACATGACATAAAAGTTTAACGTATATCTCGCCTAATCCACGCCTGAAATTCTACTCTTCACCACCTTCTTGTTCGACACACAAAATGCACCTACACACTTAAACGACAGCCAGTACTTCGTCACTGATTCTCCACTGCACATGTGCGGTAGATACCCAAAATTAATATGTCAACAAATCGCTATGCATGAGCTATGTTGTATGTGGCACTTTGTCCGTCGAATCTGTTATAGTCATGGCTAGACATGTAAGGTCCTGTGGAAGCGAAGGAGAAAAGTCGTGGCCGATTTTAGAAACATCAGCTGTTAGCTTGCAGAGGCTACATGAAACGAAAATCTTCATCAGGACAGGAAGTCTATAGTCGGAAATACAAATGAATAACAAAATAGACGGCAGCATTATTAAGCACCATCTAGAGACCAATTTCTGGAAATCATCTGCTTGAATGAATGTTATGAAACTGTGGTTACCTTAACGCTAACCAAGTTCATACGCATGAGGTGTAAACTTTAGCACCACTGTATTTACCACCACAATTAATGGACAGGTAATTCAAGAGAACAAGACCTTTCCAAGAACTTATCGATACGTACCGGTGGTAGGGAGAACAGCTTCTGGTCTAGGACCTACGAAATATCATAATTGGTTTACTTATTGTTCTGCGATTAAAGTAATCTGCTACAAAGGGAATACATCAGAAGTAATAGGAATGTAAGACGAGGCGTGACGTCATGAAGATATATTAAAAACCTAAAAATATGCAAGGCGGAAGCTACAAAAACCTATATTTGTGTGGAATGTTTGAAGACGACATGGTACTTGGCAGAGAAGTAAACAATGATCGCCGATAAATCTATTTTAGGAAAATAATGGCTTGCAAGGCCTGTCAATACATCTTGTATCTAATCAAAGTGAGGGGACCGTGCAAAGGCATCAGGATCGGATGAAAAGTACTTGGGTATTGATGACGAAAAAATGCAGTACAATGCTGCTTATACAGAGTGGGCCAAGAAAAAGTAGCCCCCCTTCTGTTTTGCTCGTGTCCTTGTGATATTCTCTCTGCCGTTCTTATGTATATTACGTAGAGTGTTTGAACAGTTAGTCAATAGCCGTGCTGTCACCATGTTGAGGTATATCCGATGTAACATAGTGATTTTGATAGCTGCAACTGCGTGGCTGATGTTGTCCTTCAGTTCCTGTATCGTGTGCGGATTTGATTCGTATACCGTACTTTTCAACTGTACGCAGAGAAATTTTTTCTGGGGACACTTGAAAAGTACGGTATACGAATCAAATCCGCACACGATACAGGAACCGAAGGACAACATCAGCCACAGTTGCAGTCAGCAGTATCACTACGTTACATCCGGTATACCTCAACATGATTAGACGTGCGCAGCTGTGTATTGATGCAGAAGGCAACCGCTTTCAACATCTTCTATGATGGCATATCTTTCAGCATTTGGCTACTGTATTAATTTCTGTATTTACGCTATGTTACGGACCCGGGCTACTTTTCGTGGCCCATCCTGTATATTGTGAGTGTTGTATTTACTGAGGACAGAAGCTGCTTACACACTGACCAAGCGTTACGCAGGAGTACCGTCTTTATACAACACTCTATTACATATTATGAGTTTTGTATTTACTAAGGAGAGAAGCTGTTATACACTGACCAAACGTTACACAGGAATACCGTCTGTATACAATACTCAGTCAACTCAAATCAAACCATCGAAGTTGTAGGCTAACCGCTTCTTCAGCCTCATGTTGGATTTCCAGGAAACTCAATAACATCGACCATTTTCGATGGTTATTAGTGTAAATAACTACTTGTACCTTAACAAACATTTTACAGACATGTCGTGTTTGCGTAATGTGAGACGAGGAATATATATAAGGGTTTATTCTTACAGTGAAGACAGCACATAACACTTATTTATGGTCGATGGCGACGATATGAAACTAAAGTACGGTAAATACGTCTCTGTTTACGCCAAAGAAGACATATGGTTAGTGGAATTATAGCTCTACCAATTCTTAATCTCGGCATTATATGGAGGTTTCCTGACGGGACATGAGAATCTAAAGGAAATGAATATATATTATATTATTACGTTTGTTAGCAAGGTATGCATAGCTAACACTACCATACTTTCTACTTCTTGCTCGTCATTACCCCTTCTTCTTCTTCTTCTTCTTCTTCTTCCTTGTGCGGTTAATGAATCTGGTCGAAAATACATGTAAAAAATGTATTTCCGAACTCACAGCCATCTATTTTAAGGTATTCTTCTGTCGTATACACGAACACTTTGTCAGGAAGTGTACTAAGTTCAGTAATTTGTAATTGCACTATGCGATAATTTGATCACTCATCTCTGTAATCGTCCATTCTCCCATGTATTACTGCATAACTCGTTATTGTCTCCCCAAAATATTGATAGTTCTGCGTAACCTGGTATATTCGCTGCAAATTGTAAAACAATTTCATTACTGTTGTTGAATATTTATTGCGTTTCTTTGTTCTTGAACATTCGTCTTCTGGAATATAGCGCAATGGATTTGGTACACGGGCAGTAACGTACAGGAACAGCTTGCTTCCTGAATTTGCATGGTAATTAAAGGCTTTTCGTATAAAATTGAAACCAAATGTTGCACTTGTGTTCCCAGTAACAGTAGTTCAATTCAGTCACTAATAACATTCAAGCATTGTCTCCATATTTGCCATGCTGTATGTCGTTCCCAAACACCGCAAGACTTTATGATCGTTAGTTTAATGTGATTTGTTTCAAGTGCTGGCAAATGAAGATAAATACTCGTTTCCAGATCGAGGCGGTATGCGAAATGTATCAGGGTTGTCTATTTACGACACTATGCATTATAAAGACTGTTGTCTGACTCACTTTCAATCTTATATTTATGGGGCGACATTCCACACACACACATAAAGACGCCGCAAATTAAGCTGTTTTTACTCATGTAAAGGTTTTGGGACGTGGCGGGTTTCGAACTGCATAATAATGAGAATTTTTTAAATTTGTTCTTCAGTGTTGGAAACTTATTTAAAAAGAATACGATAGCTTACATGTGCGCCATTTATATTTCATTATCTACCTTCACCTTCCATTCTAACCTACACGTACCAAACAACGTGACAGTCTCGTTAATAAAGAATTTAAGCCACATAAACAATGTAGTGAAGCATTACAGTAATGTGTCTCCCATACGAATTTCATGTACACTTTTGTTAAAAGCCCATAAAATACAAGCCGTATGGCCCTAAGAAAAGTGCCAGGCTCTCGACTGTACATTCTGTATACTACTATAAGAATGAACCGACGACTCCATTGTCCACAGCTAGGCGCTAGAAACATGTGTCCGCAGGGAAGATGGATGGAGTCAATATAAAGGGAGCTGTTGGGTGTGAAAAGGAGCAAGTGGCAACGTCTACCAACCGCAAGGCCGTGAACTACATATCCAGTATATGTTATAATGTTTGTATTCTACCCTTTGTTAGTTTAGTGCCAAAACTGAGTTTTCCGACATCAAGTAACACATTATTGCCATGAGGATTGGGTTTACTGATAAGTTACATGGGGCTGATAATGTGTCGTAGGTTATTTTGACGAAGCTGTTCTAACCGCAGATTAAATGTAGCGTCTAGGTGAAATAATGTGTCAATCCTAAGTTGTGTGCAAGGATTTGGAAATCACAAATTGGGAACTACTTCAAAATTAACTAATAATTTTGGAATCAGCATAATGAGTAAAATCGTTTTAAATCATCCTACACACAGGCCTCAGGCTCAACTAACTTGAATCGAGCAGCCCTCTGATTAAAATCTAAAATATTACGTCTACAACATGCTACTTACTGCTAGAGATTTTGGGGTTAAGACAACTGGAGCATCCTATAATCGATTTAATGGCACTGAACCTCAATCAAGAAGGTACGCTCTCCACTTCGTTCCGAATGCCGGTTGAGATAAACGATACAATTCTTTGTGTGGTTACAAAATCATAGCAGGGAAGCACACAATACGAAAACGATCAAACATTAAAACCACAAATAGTATTGGAACACATACCTGTATATCCAATTTTTTTAGGTAAAATTTCGAACAGCTGAAAGAATCGTTATAGTGTGTAAAGCAAACTAATTTGGTAATTCTGAGTGACGAAAATAAACCTACTTCAGTGGCCTGTTTATAACTGAAATGTCAAGAGATATTTCATCGGAATGTTTTTACCGAGACATCGCTGAGTTCCAACTTCATACAGCAGGACGGATAAACCAGATTCCTAGGCACAGTCTCTTTTCCTTTACGGTGCAGTGAAGCCTACGTGGACAGGGAAGCTACGCTCTCTGGTGTCGATAATGTAAGGCGAAGCAGTGACAGCACGAGACAGAACTGTTGGGAAGCATTAACAGTTAAACAGCACCAGACTCAGTGTTAATATGCCACTTGACTTTCTCAGCAGTGTACCGCATTGTACTTAAATCTACCATTCAGTTTCGAAGTGCTATATCGCTTTATGCTGCAGCTGCAAAGCTTGTCTTTCCTTTGGCAGCCTCTCGTTTTGATTGGTAATGAGCGCTTGTGGAACAACTTGTATAGATTACGTGAAAAGATTTATTTTACTACGCTGCTAGTATCATCATGCAAACTTCTCCATGTCTGACCTTCACCTTACGTCTAAGTAAGGAGAAAGAAACAAATACCGAAATGCAAGTTTGTGACAGACGATTCAACCACTATTACTACACAGACAAAAATATCGGTGACATCTATAAAGTAACATGATTATATGTGATCGAAATTTGTGTTGTGCGTAGGTAATGAGACGAAGTTTCTAAGTACTATCCACACATACTCTAAAGTAAGATCTGAGCTCCTCTGGAATATTAGGCAGCGTAGAGTGGTAATTCCCTGCCGAAGTTTCGGGACAACCTATCGGTAGGAAATTATTACTCTACGCTGCGTCATATCCCAGAAGAGCACAGATGTCATGTACATCGCAGCGGCAGCTTGAAATCACGCATATTCTTAAGTAACTTGTTAAAACACAGAGTGGGCTAATTTTTAGACGGATTCCTCTTGGTTACAAGGTGTGAAATTCGTCACCTGTACTGTAATTCCAACCTATATGCTTGTGCATGAAGTCCTACGTTGTGTCAGGCAGACAGACAGACCTAAGTTAGAGCGGCTTTTACTCTGTGTGACCTAATATCGGTGACGTTGTGGTCTAATCTTGAACCTATTGTAATACACTTCAAAGTGGGTATACACTTGGTCTTTGTTGTTTTCTTCCTGTTACAGTGAAATTTCCATTTCAGGGCAACAAAGTGTCGTCATGTTCGAAGAAGGTGAATTTCCAATTTATAAGGAAATGTACGAAATTTCTCACCAGGCGAAACTACACTTCACTCCCAATCCCTCAATACGACACGATGTGCACAGGGTGCCTTCAAACTCCACCCTACAAACAATGGATTTAGTCGAGTTCTTCAGTAAAGAACGCAGGAACATTTAAGTTAAAGTGAAATTATCAGAGTGGTTATCACTTGCAGACACTTGTCGCTATTTTACGACTGACTGTTTAATGACTCTATATAATTTGAGGAATTATATAGAGTCTACTGAGCTCACTGAATGGTAACAAGCTCTGAAATATGAGTGACGTCTTTCCCAGCGTCACACACAAAGCCCAGAAAAAAACACAGGCTAATTCAGCGGCCTGTCCGCAAAATGCACTCGCATATAATCTTACAGTCAATTCCATCTTCGTGTCTTTTTATGTTTACTGGACATGCATAATTGTGATAACTGAAGAATAAAAAACCAAACAGATGCAAGTTATTATTTTATTGCACTTCTTATAGGCTCAACATGTTTCGAGAATTACTATACCCATCATCAGGAGCTCGCGACTATGATGTTGATTACCACATCGGTCTGTTTCGTTCTTGGTTTGCTGCAGGTTGGAGGTTAGGTGAGTTTAGGCTGGAGTAGTGTCCGCGCTGCAGCCCGGACACTACTCCAGCCTAAACGCACCTAACCTCCAACCTGCAGCAAACCAAGAACGAAACAGACCGATGTGGTAATCAACATCATAGTTGCGAGCTCCTGGTGATGGGTATAGTAATGCCCGAAAAATGTTGAGCCTATAAACGTACAATAAATTAATAAGTGGCACGTGTTTTTTTCTCGCCATCGCTCTCCCCTGACTTGTTCAGGAGCTCAGTTTGTACAACCCTCGACATCGTTAAAATATAAACTCTACATTTGCATACCGCGCTGTCCCGAATCTGTAACAGACGCAATTAATTAAAATGTATAGATGTCTAAATCTCTTTTTTTTTCGAATAAGGTCTGATATTCAAGTTCAAAATTAATCAAAATGTAAATAAGTAAACAGGTAACATTAATTTAAATACAAACATATTTTCCAATTCCTACGACCTCTCAGGGAAAATACTTGAAGACGTCAATAAATACGTCAACCAATCAAAGAACCTACCCTTATACGGACCTAAATTGAGGACGGCAAGGAAATAAATAAAATATGACAAAACGGCTGAAAACTTATTCTATTATCGTGGTCGCTGTTACGAGGAACTGAGAATTCTAAGCATAATAAATAAATTCCAGGATAATTGGAAGTAGTATTTAGTCCTTAAGTGTAATTACAAGAAACGTATAAACATGAACTGCGAGGACCGTACAGAATGCCTTAAAACTGAATACCCGAAAATGCCTTATCATAACTTTCCCAAATTGTAGGATCAGAAATGTAGGCTCGTTGTCCGTGGAGCACTAAACGTTATGTGTTCAAAGAGCATTAATTATTTTTGTATTTTAAAACTTTAACACACACGTATTACAAAACATCTACTTAAAGAAAAACCAAGCAAAAACTTTCGTTACACTTAGGTAATGTATATGGGTAAGTGTGACATTGCGGGAGGGAAGGAAGTTGTGGGTGTTTGAGAACATGGTGTTGAGGAGAATATTTGGACCTAGGAGGGACGAAGTAACGGGGGAATGGAGGAGATTGCATTACGAGGATATAAATGATTTGTACTCCTCACCCAATATTGTGTGGGTGATAAAATCGAGAAGAATGAGATGGGCTAGGCACGTGGCGCGTATGGGTGAGGAGAGGTGGTTTCGAGGGTCTTAGTGGGGAAACCGGAAGGAAGGAGACCAGTGGGGAGACCTAGGCCTAGATGGGTGAATAATATTAGGATGGATCTTCAGGAGGTGGAATGTGGGTATATGGACTGGATTGGGCTGGCCCAGGATAGGGACGGGTGGCGGAGGCTTGTGAGTGCGGTAATGAACTTTCGGGTTCCGTGAAATTCGGAGAATTTCTTGACTAGCTGCAAACCAGTTAGCTTCTCAAGAAGGACTCTGCACCATGGAGTAAGTAAGTAATTAAGTAAGTAAGTAAGTGCGGTAAAGAAGATAGTCTTCATGGCCAGCAAAGATTGCTCAGTGAGAGCGTGCTTTCGACAGTTTGACAAACGATGCTCTATCATTACAAAACGAATGCCTGAAAGTGCGTGGTACGTTCGAAAAGAAGCGAACGAAAGTTTCAACACTCGCAAATGGAACGCGTTGAAAGTTCAATCCGCAATTTTAATTACTCATTATAATGGGTAAGGAAAAAGCAAATGTATTAGTGTGCAAAACTGTTTCTTGTGCCGGACGGTCAGTCCAATATTCTCTACTTTCACACCATTCGAATGACCTAAATTTAATTCCTGTCTCGATATTTTAGGTTCTCACAGCCATGCTGATGACTATTTAAGGTCCTCAGAGCCGTGATGATGAATATTTTAGGCTCTCAAAGCCGTGCTAATGACTATTTTAGGTTCTCACAGCCGTGCTGATGACTATTTTAGCCTGCTGACACAGGATGCCATGTAGATTAGTGCAGACACCAACGTTTGAGTAGAGTTTGCTTCCTTCATCTCCAGGGTTGTCCAGCAAAAGTCAGTTTTGTTTGTAACGGTACACTAACCTTATTTGCTGGAATCTCACAAATCTGAGCGGTTACACGTATTGAAGTTCTGTTCACACACACAAGTCTCAGTTATAAGGCTAGATAAACTCTTTGTCAATAGGTAGGTGTTTCTAAAGTAACAAACTGAACGTAGAAGGGAAATAATTATTACTCTTTTACATAGTAACAGTTTTCAATTTTTTTCTAAACATCCGAATATGTCTGCATAACCTAATTTGTGTGTGTGTGTGTGTGTGTGTGTGCATTTTAATAAATCTAATAATCCACAAAAAATAAAGAGGGCACATAATTCTTATGTAAAAAATGAACGCATTAAATAAACAATTTCTGAACTGTTATTTTTCATCATTAAATTAAGTTAACATTTCAAAACCTGTATCTTCCGTGCCGCCATGTAAAACTATGGTGTAGAAATTTAAAAACGAAATTACATCTGTTACAGTACAGTCTTACACAATGCATATACGAAATTTCCAAGTTACTAGTTTCGGCATTGTGAACAAGCCATCATCAGACCTCTCTTTATCAACAGCCGTCCGGTGATACGTTTCGTTAGACGGCTGTTGATAAAATGGTCTGATGATCGCTTCTTAACAGAGCCTAAACCAGTACCATGGAAATTCTGTATGTGTTGTAGAAGATTATTTTTAATATAAAATAAGAAGACAACACAGCGGCGATGAAACGCTTTAAGACCGTAACAAACTAAATCGATTTGTGCATTAAACCTCATGCAGATACCTGACAAGAAAACAAAGGTGGCCACAGCTTGATAATGCATTTTGTATTTTACGTATAGTCTTCCACAAATTGACAGTCAAAATTCAGGTGGCTATTCAATGGATTATTTTGAGTGGAAATATAATAACGTATTGAAATCTGAGCCGTGACCTAATTGTCGCCCGCTCCTGCCAAGCGCCCCTCCAGGTCTGCGACAGATACTTGCCCGTGCGATGTGTACACAACCACACAGTTTGCAGGTAGCTTGTTTCCAGTCGTCGTGTAATAATGTCTGGTTACTTTTCACGAGAAGTGGTGATGTTATGAGCCTCGACAAACACAAAACTTACAACCAACAGCATGTAGAGTTTAATTTTATTTACGTGTGTTATGTCTGTGATCAGAACGCAAGGGCAAGGGTTTAAGACACGCGCTTTCGCTTCCCAACCGTCTTCACCAGTAAAGCGTAAACGGAAATCGGTGGATCTTATGTTTATGGGACCGTGCATCATCTTTATAGTTGAGTAAAGAGAAACCAACTTGATGCCACTTATTTTATTATATATTCAATACTTATTCAATGCTTAACATGTTTCGGCCGTTAATACGACCATCTTCAGGAGTCTGCGACTAACTGGTTGTTATTTCATGGGTGGTATCTG
>Ga0123357_10004210_pt1 | contig 16784 bp, 15 predicted proteins | sample TergutEmb28metaG_FD_89873 | JGI IMG/M metagenome (GOLD analysis project Ga0123357, IMG submission 89873) | Embiratermes neotenicus P4 segment gut microbial communities from Petit-Saut dam, French Guiana - Emb289 P4 | ecosystem: Host-associated > Arthropoda: Insects > Digestive system > Gut ... | reverse complement strand
TCTCAAACCGCCAAGTAGTGAGTACTTGCTGTTTGACGACCATCCTGCAAGAACAACCCCGTAAACTCCCAGAGAAGCAATACCTATAATATACAGAACTCCTATATTCAGGTCATGAACCGTACCGGTACTATCAGCATAAGCAACAATCTGAAGTGGAATTTTATAACCAAATACCTCAATTGTTCTACCAAAAGGTATAACAGCAAAGGTTATAAATGCAGTAATTAAAGCAATTAACGGAGCTAAGAAAAAAGCAAATACGCTGGCCTGACTCGGAGTAATTTCTTCTTTAAACAGAAGTTTAACTCCATCAGCAATAGGCTGCAAAAGCCCAATAGGGCCAGTCCTGTGTGGGCCTATACGAACCTGCATACGTCCTATTACTTTCCTTTCAGCATAAGTAGCATATGCAACCGTTAATAGAACAAAAACAAATGCCACTACTACTTTAAGAATCATTGCAATGTAATAGATCAGCGGCAATCCTAAAAATGTTATGTCCATATACTCCTCTTCCCCTCTTTCAGAAAGATTGGCTAGTTATTATTTACTTACTTACTGTTACCCAAGTAACCGCTTCACCAGTTACGATATTATTCAATGATGATTCAGTAAAATGATATGGAGCAAAAAGAACGCCTTGGGGCATACGTAACCCTACTTTTGCTTTTAATTTAATTTCACCACTATCAGATTTTACCTTCACAAAACTACCATCGGTTATTCCAAGTTTTGACGCATCACTCTTTCCAAATTCAACATATGGATCTGGAGATACACGAGAGGGACCAACACCAAATTTTGACATCGTTCCGCAGTGATAAAGAGCGCTACCAGACAACAGCGCAAAACTTCCTTCGCTAGCTTTTTCAAATTCAGCATTAACAGGAACAAATTTCGGATTAATGCTTATTGAATAAACTTCACCTTCCTCGCCTAAAGCATCTAGTGTAAGATTGCTATAGCTTCCTATTGTTTCAGTAATCAGTTTAAAAACATCATTAGTATTCAATTTTGACTCTGACTTCGTTAACTCAGAAATAAGCTTAAGGAAAATCTCAAAATCACTTTTTGATTCACCTAGTTTATCTATTGCCTTATTCACCTTCTGAACGATACGGCCAATGCTGGTAAATGTTCCGTTTTTCTCGGCAAAAGAGCAAGCTGGTAAGACTACATCAGCTTTTGATGCTGTCTCAGTCAGAAAAAGATCTTGGGCTACGATGAAATCAACAGAATCTAGGGCTTTTTGAACTTTTGCCCTATTAGGATAGGCAACTAAAGGATTCTCGCCAACTATATAGAGTGATTTTATCTCTCCGGAAAGACACTTATCTAAAATTGAAGATGAGGTGTCAGTTGGATATATTCCTAAATCTGCTGCTCCCTGGCTGTTATTTTTCTCACCCATTACCAGGATACCTGACCCCTCCTTACCTAATTTACCGGTAAGAATGGCTATATTAGTTAATGCTTGCGCTAATTTTTTAGTGTGCCCAGGATATCCAAGGCCTATTGGTAATAGAATAAGGGCTTTTTCAGCTTTTGCATAATCTCTTGCTAATTCCGTAATATGTTCTACTGAAACCCCGGTTTCAAGGGCTACATTTTGAAGATCTATTCCTGCGACCAGAGATTTTAACTCATTAAATCCAGGGACAGAAGTTATTGAAGAGTCAAAAAGATTTTCATCAATTATAATTTTCGCAATGGCATTAACAAGAGGAAGCTCATTACCAGGTTTATGCAGAGTTAGTTTAGCATTTGGAAGCTTTGCCAACTTACCTTTCTTGTCTGATATAATTCGCAAATCAACGTCTTTACGTTTAACTGCAAGATTAATCTCAAAACCAATAACAGGATGAGTTTCGTAGGCATCCGTTTTTATAACCAGCAACATGTCCGATTTTTGGATATCAGCTATTTCAGAAGGAGAAGATACAACACCAAGGCTTTCTTTCAAGCCTTCAGTTAACGCTGAATGAGCATAACCGGCAGAATGATCAATATTATCACTCTTAAGAACATCTTTAAACAAACGTCTGAAAAGGAAAAGTTCTTCATTTGTTAAACGTGGAGTTATAAGACCAGCAATACTATTTCCTCTTGCATCTGAAAAACGTTTTATAATAAGGTCAATTGCTTCATCCCATGTTGCCGCAACAAGCTCTCCATTTTTTCTTACAAGTGGAGTTAAAAGGCGCTCTTCATGATTTACAAAGGTATAACCAAAGCGGCCTCTAATACAAAGTTGCCCATTATGAAACCCCTGGTCTTCATCATAAACCGTAGTCATTACTTCATTATCTTTTACCCCAAGAGTAAGCTGGCAACCTGTACCACAGTATGAGCATACTGTTTTTGTTTCAGTCAAAGACCACCAGCGGGCTTTAAACTTAAATGGCTTTGATAAGAGAGCACCAACCGGACATACGGAAATACATGACCCACAATACTCACAATTCAAAGGTCCATCAAAAGGAGTGGCAAGCTTAGCCTCAATACCTCTGTTAACAAAAGAGTATGCACCAAAACTAACTATTTCGTCGCAGATCCTGGCACATTTACCACAATGAATACAACGGTTTTGATCACGTTCAATTAATGGATTATTATAGTCAATTTCCCAATGAAATTTTTCATCTGAAAGAGGATTTTTATTTACTTTATACTCATATGTAAGGTCTTGGAGATCACACTCGCCAGCTTTATCACAAACAGGGCAATCAAGAGGGTGCTTCAATAATAAGAGTTCCAGTACAAGTTTCCGTGCATTTATTATTTCATCTGTAGAAGTATGTACAATCATTCCTTCAGATACCGGGGTTGTACAAGCAGGAATAAGACGCCCTTTCATCTGCTCTACTTCTACTAAGCACATCCTACATCCACCATATGGATATAATTTTTTATCATGACAGAGCACTGGTATTCTGATCCCAGCCTTTTGTGCAGCTTCAAAGACCGTAGCATCATTTTCTACTGAAATCTGTTTATCGTCTATTGTAAGATTTACCATCTTATCCTCTGTTCTCCCTTGCAATTTCTCAGGTCAAACTACTGCTATTCAAGCGCCATGAACCGGCAGGCATCATAGCAAGACTTACAATGTGTACACTTTTCTTGGTCAAGATAAGCTATTTCCCCTTTTTCCCAAACAATGGCATCAACAGGACAAACTTTCTTACAGGCTCCACACTTGACGCATTTATCTTCTACAACTTTCCATAACAAAAGTTCTTTACAAGAATTTGAAGGACAACGCTTATCTTTTATATGAGCATCATACTCATCTCTAAAATATCTGATCGTCGAAAGGATTGGATTTGGTGCTGTCTGCCCCAGACCGCAAAGAGACGCTTTTTTAATTGTAGCGCCCATTTCCAGCAATCTTTCTATATCGCCTTCCTCACCACGACCCTCTGTGATTTTCTCAAGAATATCCAGCATAACCTTAAGCCCAATACGGCAAGGCACACATTTTCCACAAGATTCCATTCTTGTGAACGCCAAGAAGAATCTCGCAACATCAACCATACATGTAGTCTCATCCATAACAACAAGACCACCAGATCCCATCATTGATCCGGCTTTTATAAGAGAATCAAAATCGACCGGAGTATCAAGAATTTCTGCAGGAATGCAGCCGCCTGAAGGGCCACCCGCCTGAACAGCTTTGAATTTCCTGTTGTTAGTAATTCCACCACATACATTATAAATAACGTCTCTTACTGTCATACCAGCAGGTACTTCTACAAGCCCCGTATGCTTTACTTTACCGGTAACAGCAAAAATTTTAGTACCTTTTGTTGTATCCGTTCCCAGCGATGCATACCAATCAGCACCTTTGTTTATAATATGGCGAACATTAGCGTAGGTTTCTACGTTGTTTATATTTGTTGGCTTACCCCAAAGTCCTTTAACAGCAGGAAAAGGTGGGCGTGGGCGTGGCATACCCCTTTCACCTTCTATGGAAGCCATTAAAGCCGTCTCTTCACCGCAAACAAAAGCACCGGCTCCCATTTTTATACGCATATCGAAGCTAAATCCCCATCCCATTATGTTCTCGCCAAGCCACCCTTTTTCATGGCATATATCTAAGGCATGCTGAAGCCTTTGAACAGCCAGAGGATACTCAGCACGAACATATACGTACCCATAAGAAGCACCTATCGCGTAGGCGGCAATCATCATTCCTTCAATAATACAGAATGGGTCCCCTTCCAGAACCGAGCGATCCATAAAAGCGCCAGGATCGCCTTCATCAGCATTACAAATTATGTACTTTTGATCTCCAGGAGAAGCAGCGCAAAAGGACCACTTCATACCGGTTGGGAACCCCCCACCGCCCCGCCCCCGAAGACCGGATTTTTTAATGGCTTCAATAACTTCGGCAGGTTTCATGGTTTTAACGCATTTTTCAATAGCTTTAAATCCGTCTTCTGCTAAATAAGCATCCAAGCTATCAGGGTCAATTTGGCCACAACCAGTCATTACAACCCGTAGTTGCTGGTCAACAAAAGTATTATAATATGGTTTAGCTTTGCGTTTCTCAATTACCGTTTTATTTATAATGTGCTCGTTAACAATTTCCTCAACTTCTTCTGGTTGAACAAAATCATAAGTTACTCTTCCCTGCTCAGCGGTAATGATATCTACAAGAACATCATTAGCACAAAGCCCTCTACAGCCTGTCTTGATAACATCGCAGCGTTTACCAATAACAGCGTTAACTCCCTTTTCGGAGACAACTTTCAGAAACTCGGCCTCTACCTTTTTGGCTCCGGCAGATATACCACCAGTTCCCTGACAGATTAGAATTTTAACAGCTTCGTTAGCTTCGTCCATAATTTTTCATGTCCTCTAATGCTTATGGTTCTACTTATAAAGGTTGCTTCGAATATTCATCAATTATTTCTTCAACTTTTTGAACTGTCATTTTTCCATAAGTTTCATCATTGACCATTGCCAAAGGAGCCATACCACAGGCACCCAAACAGGCAACTTTCTCAAAAGTGAAGCGAAGATCCGGAGTGGTCTCAGCGTGCCCTATACCAAGTTTTTCGAAAAAAGTATCAACTATTCTAGGTGCACCCAAAACGTGACATGCTGTACCTACACAAACACGTATTATAAAACGGCCTCTAGGCTTCAAGTGAAACTGTGCATAAAACGTCAGTACACCATATATCTGGCTTGGGTAAACATTAAGCCTTTCAGCTACAAGATCTATTGTGTCTTTGGGGACATATCCATACGCTTCCTGAATCCCCTGCAAAACAGGCATAAGATTACCATGCAAGGTAATATATTTATCAATAACTTGATTAGCTGCAGTTAAATCAACTTCTTCAGCTGCATCATTTTCTTCTGTTTTTACATTTTCAACTGGAGCGTCACTCATAAACTCCATCTCCTTTAAACATATTGTTAACGGTCAATTTCACCTAAAACAATATCAAGAGTACCAATTACAGCGACTAAGTCAGCTATCATACTTCCCTTACTCATTCTTTCTATCGCAGAAAGATTTACAAAAGAAGGTGGCCGTACTCTCATCCTATAAGGCTTCTTACCCCCATCACTCACAATATAATATCCAAGTTCACCTTTAGGATTTTCAACACCTACGTAAACCTCTCCCTCAGGAACATCAAAACCTTCACTTGCAATTTTAAAGTGATGAATTAAACCTTCCATTGTATTGTAAACTTCTTCTTTTGGTGGATAACAGACCTGTGGATCATCCGCTAAAATTGGGCCAGGTTTCAAAGATTTCAATGCTTGATCAATAATCTTCAAAGATTGACGCATTTCTATCAAACGCACTTTATACCGGTCGAAAGTATCACACTTTTCCCCTATAGGAATTTCAAACTTATACTTTTCATAGCCGGAATAAGGCATATCCCTTCTAAGATCCCAATCAACCCCTGATCCTCTCAATGGCGCACCTGTAAGCCCAGCATCAATAGCATCCTCAGCAGAGATGACACCATTTCCCTCTGTACGCTGTAACCAAATTGTATTCTTCGTTAATAAACCTTCATAGGTCTCAAAATGCCCTGGGAAAGTATCAAGTATTTCTTGTACATCCTTTTCAAAATCAGCATATACTTCAGACGAAAGTCCACCAATTCTGAAATAACTACTTGTCATTCGTGCCCCGGAAATTTTTTCATATAATTCCATTACCTTTTCGCGCTCACGAAAGCAATATATGAAAACTGTCATCGCGCCAATATCAAGGGCATGACAAGCAAGCCACACTAAGTGGGATTTTAAACGCGTTAACTCCGCCAGTATTACACGAATAACTTCAGCCCGTTCAGGAATCTCAATACCCAATAACTTTTCTACAGCCAATACATAACCAAGATTATTATGCATTGGAGCAAGATAATCCATTCGGTCAGTAAGGGGTAAAGTTTGGTGGTAAGTTCGGTATTCAGAAAGTTTCTCAATACCACGATGCAGAAAGCCTATATCCGGTGTAACTTTCTCAATTCTCTCACCGTCAAGCTCAACTATCAACCTAAGCACACCATGTGTTGATGGATGCTGTGGTCCCATATTTACTGTCATTGTTTCTTTTTGTGCCATTGAATATCACCCCTACAGAGTGTAAAAATTTACTTTATTAAATTAAGATAAACGGCCTTTATACGGTTCTCTACCCGGTCCTTGAAGTGGATAGTCCTTACGCAACGGATACCCTTCCCAATCATCAGCCATAAGAATACGGCGCATATCTGGATGCCCGTTGAATGTTATTCCAAAAAGGTCAAAAACCTCTCTCTCCAACCAATCAGCAGTAGACCAAAGTGATGAAATAGAATCTATTGACGTATCATTCTCATCTACCACAGCCTTGATTCTGAGCATATCTTTATTAGGCATTGAACGTAGTTGATAAACTACATTAAAACGCGGCTCTTTACCAAGATAATCAACAGCTGTAATATCAACAAGGAAGTTATATTCTAAAGTGTCTCTTAAGTATTTGCAAAGCTCTACAATATTTTCTTTTTTCACAACAATAATTACTTCACCGCAAGACTCTTTGATATCAAGAATATCTTCGCTAAAACGTTCTTTAATTTTCGATACTGCGCGATGGTTTTCTACCATAACAACTTCACCTTTCCTTTTTGCTTTAGTAGCTTACGCAGCTGTGTCAATACGTTCACCGAAACCGAGAAGCTCACCAAATGAGTTCTTTTCTTTAGCGATCTTCTTCTGAAGTTTTATAATGCCATAGAGAAGAGCTTCCGGTCTTGGAGGACAACCTGGTATATAAACGTCTACCGGTACGAATTCGTCAACTCCCTGACAAACACTGTAAGTATCAAAAATGCCGCCGGAACAAGCACAAGCCCCCATTGCAATAACCCATTTGGGCTCCGGCATCTGCTCATATATTGTTTTAATGACAGGCATCATTTTTTTGGTAACTGTTCCGGCAACAATCATACAGTCAGATTGGCGAGGAGATGCACGAAAAATGATTCCGAAACGGTCTAAGTCATGTGAAGAAGCTCCTGTTGCCATCATTTCAATGGCACAGCAAGCAAGACCAAATGTCATAGGCCATATAGATGTTCTACGCGACCAATTGACAATATAATCCATGGTAGTTGTAAGGATATTATCTCCTAGAGGCTGTTCTACTCCCATTCCAAAGCTCCCTTTTTCCATACGTAAATATAGCCAACAAAGAGTATTACAATAAAAAGTCCCATTTCTACAAAACCAAATACTCCAAGGCGCTTATAAAGAATTGCCCATGGATAGAGAAAAACAGATTCAATATCGAAAAGAATAAATATCATCGCAATAAGATAAAATTTTATAGAAAAGCGCTCTCTAGCTGAACCTACAGGATCACATCCACATTCGTAAGGTTGTAATTTAACAGGGGAAGGCTTACTTTGACCTATAAATTCAGAGAGAATTATTACTATAAACCCAAAACAGACAGCGATAAGAATTAAAAATAACATTGGCAGGTATAAACCTAACATCTATTCCTCCATTTAGCCGTAATGAGCCTGTTTTATACGGTATAACTTAAAACTTATTAACGGATTTATTCCGTATACGTGTATACAATGTGGCGTAATTTAGGTTATAAAATCACTATTGTCAAGGGAAAAAATTCAAATAAATATTCGTCTTTTTTTTTACATAGTTAGTTGCATAACTATTACAGTTATGGCGTTTAATTGCCTTGACGCATACCTAAAAACATGATAGCTCCTACAACATTATTAATCAGTTTGTGAGGTTTTTTATGGAACATAATCTATCAGAACAGTTCTTTGAGAAAGCACAGAAAATTATCCCGGGCGGCGTTAATAGCCCTGTAAGAGCATTTAAGTCTGTTGGAGCTTCTCCGGTTTTCATAAAAAAAGCTAACGGTGCTCATATATTTGATGTTGATAACAACGATTATATTGATTATGTGGGATCATGGGGGCCCATGATTCTTGGTCATTGCCATCCTGATGTTGTTGCAGCAGTCAAAAAGAGTGCTAATAACGGTTGCAGTTTTGGAGCGCCTACGGAGCTTGAAACAATTCTGGCTGAAATGGTTATAGAAGCTGTTCCTTCAATAGATATGGTCAGAATGGTAAGCTCCGGAACAGAAGCGACAATGAGCGCGATACGCCTGGCCAGGGGATACACCGGCCGAGATAAAATTATAAAATTTTCAGGCTGTTATCACGGACACTCAGATTCTCTCCTTGTAAAAGCCGGGTCAGGAGCTGCAACCTTTGGAGTACCTGATTCGCCCGGAGTTCCAAAAGACTTCGCAAAACATACGCTAACTGCAAAGTATAATGATCTTGATTCAGTAAAAGAATTGATTACAGAAAACTCAGGTCAAATCGCCTGTATTATTGTAGAACCAATAGCGGGCAATATGGGAACAGTCCCCCCTAAGCCAGGTTTTTTGGAAGGCCTCAGAACGATTTGTTCTGCAGAAAACATTATCCTGATTTTTGATGAAGTAATGTCCGGCTTCCGTGTAGCTTACGGTGGAGCGCAGGAGTTATATGGAATTACACCGGATATGACTACTTTAGGTAAAATAATTGGCGGAGGGCTACCGGTTGGAGCCTTTGGCGGCAAAAAAGAGATTATGTCCCTATTATCTCCCGCCGGCGGTGTTTATCAGGCAGGAACTCTTTCAGGAAATCCTCTCGCAATGAGCGCAGGTATAGCAACTTTAAAGCTTCTGAAAGAGCCGGGTTTTTATACTGACCTTGAAGCAAAAAGTAAAAAACTTGCCACAGGAATTAAAGAAGCAGCTGAAAACGCAGGCTATCCAATTTACTCAACCCGTATTGGAAGCATGTTCTGTTCATTCTTTACGAAAAATGAAGTCCTTGATTGGGATAGTGCTGCTGCCAGTGATACAAAGGCATTCGCAAAGTTTTTCAGAGCCATGCTGAAAGAAGGGATATATCTGGCGCCTTCACAATTTGAAACAGGATTTGTTTCTTGCGCACATTCTGAAAGTGATATTCAAAAGACCATTGAAGCTGCAACAAAATGTTTTAAGCTCCTTTGATTCTTTTGACCACACATATTATAAATATTGACATATAAACTATTTACATGATATGAAGTGGCGGTTTATTATCCCTAAAGGCAAACTTATAAAAAGCGTTTTAAGGGGTTAATATGGACGACAAAAAAGCCTTTTTCCGCTCACTTGGTGTGCTCTCAAGTATGGGAATATCTGTTGTAGTTGCGATATTGATAGGGGTTTTTCTCGGGTTATGGCTTGATAAATATTTTGGCACTAAAAGTACATTTTTTTATATATTTTTATTTGCTGGAATAGCGGCAGGCTTTAATAACATTTATGTAATAACACGCAGAGAGATAAAACGCGAAGAAAATAGCGATGACAAGCGATGATAATGTTATATCCAAAATAAACCGCTGCAGTCTTATAATTCTCTTGCTTATGACTATAACCGGAATTTTTGTCAGATCGCCACATTTTGGATTAAGCATTTTTATTGGCGGTATCATTGCTGTTGGAAATAATTTCTGGCTTCGTTCCATTGTAAAACGGCTTTTAACATTACAAGTACCAAATGCAAAACTGTATCTCATTATCCGCTACATTCTAAGACTGTTTATTATTGCAATAGTACTTGTCATTCTTATTAAACTTGGTATTAACATAATAGGGCTGCTTATCGGCCTTTCAATTATACCAATTAGTATTATGATATTTCCAATATTACGATTACGTTATATAAAAGGAGAGTAACCTTATGCTTCACGAACCACTACTTTTTCTTCAATTTCTCCGCGGTCTTTTTACCCCTCTCCATCTGCCGACTGCCTGTGTAGACGCAATAATTTATATGTGGGTCGTAATGCTGTTCTTAATAGTTGTGTCTGTTTTGGCAACAAAAAGACTTCAAAAAATTCCCGGCGGCTTACAAAATTTTATGGAAGTTGTAATAAGCGGCATTGAAAATATGGTTATTGACACCATGGGTGAAGAAGGCCTTCCATATTTCCCTTTAATCGCCACATTAGCTATTTTTATTCTTGTATCTAATCTTTTAGGACTTATCCCCGGGTTTTTCCCGCCTACAGCAAATATTAATACAACCGCGGCATGCGCCATTATCGTTTTTGTTATGACACATGTTGTTGGGATTAAAAGACATGGCTTTAAATATATAAAACATTTTATGGGCCCTGTAATTTGGCTTGCTCCATTGCTATTTGTAATTGAAGTTATCAGCCATTTAAGCCGTGTTATATCCCTTACGCTTCGTCTTTTTGGAAATATGTTTGGTCATGAATTAATAATGATTATAATCTTCACCCTTGTACCATTTCTTTTACCAATACCATTGGCGATGATGGGGCTGGGAGTTCTTGTGTCAATTATACAGGCTCTTGTCTTTATGATCCTGGCAATGGTTTATATTCAGGCTTCAATTGAAGAAGCGCATTAATAGAGGGAACATAAAACTAATAATTCCTATACAATTTAGGAAATATAACTAATAAAGGAGGAAGTAAAATGAGTTTTTTCGCAATGTGTATGATTGCAACAGGAATCGGTATGGGTCTTGGAGCTATCGGGACAGGTATTGGACAAGGGATCGCAGCTGGCAAGGCAATTGAGGGTGTTGCACGTAACCCGGGAGCATCCGGCAAAATTATGCTTTTTATGATGATAGGCCTGGCAATGATTGAATCTTTGGCTATATATGCACTGGTCATATGCTTTTTAATTTTGTATGCAAATCCTTATAAAGATATCGTTCTTAAACTTGCAGCAACTGCAGCAAAGTAATTTAAGAGGAGCTGCAAACGCAGCCTCAAGATTCCTAAAAAACCCCGTATTTCATACGGGGTTTTTTATTGCCTAATCCTATATCCATTCATATAATTAGGCAATTATGTCTTAATTATCACTTTCATAGCATAATTTCTATCAACCCAGATAATACCTGAGCTGATAGATAATCATAACCATATATCACCATAATATCAGCATTGCACAATCCTATTTTGGCTTATACAATTAGGCAATAAGCTAAAACTGTTTACGTTCAATTCAGAATAAATTCTTGGCATTAAAAATTGGGATTTAAAACATGAGCGAAAGGCTTGAAAGTAAAGCAGTCTTTGTCAGCAGCTTGAAGTATTGATATACATCAAGCCCTTTTTATAAAATTGGCGTCCCCTGGGGGATTTGAACCCCCGTCGCCGCCGTGAAAGGGCGGTGTCCTGGGCCGGGCTAGACGAAGGGGACGCAATAGGATAGGGGTTAGCCATTTCTGACTAACCCCTTATAATTTTTGGATGGTGAGCCGCGTTGGGGTCGAACCAACGACCACCTGATTAAAAGTCAGGTGCTCTACCTACTGAGCTAGCGGCTCGTAAAAAGCAAGAATATTTATATACTAGAGCTTTTAATCTACGTCAAGTATTTATTATCCCTATTTACTGAAGGGATTCTTTAATATAATAGTCTCGTCCCTACGTGGGCCTACAGAAACCAGTACAATTGGACAGCCAATAAGCTCTTCCAGGCGTTTAATATACTTTTGCGCATTCTCCGGCAGATCTTTAAAATCACGTACTTTATTAATATCTGTTTTCCACCCCGGAATTTCCTCATAAACAGGCTGACATTCCGAAAAAACATCCAGAACAGCCGGAATTTCTTTGATTATCTTTCCTTCATAACTATACCCTGTACAAACCTTTATACTGTCAAAATCATCAAGCACATCCAGTTTTGTTAAAGCCACCCCTGTAAGCCCATTAACGCGAACAGCATATCTGAGGACAACAGCGTCAAACCAACCGCATCGTCGTGGTCTGCCTGTTGTAGCGCCAAACTCATTTCCGGACTGTCTTATTCTCTCACCTGTTTCCTCAAGAAGCTCAGTCGGAAACGGTCCGCCACCAACCCGGGTCACATACGCTTTTGAAATTCCGATAATTTCATTGATATCTCTCGGGCTCACACCTGAACCTGTACATGCGCCACCTGCACATGTTGAAGAAGATGTGACAAAAGGATATGTCCCATGGTCAACATCAAGCAGCGTACCCTGCGCTCCCTCAAAAAGGATTTTTTTACCGGCTTTTGCTTCATTACTCAGCATGAGGCTTGTATCAGCCACATATTTACGTAAAACTTCAGCATACCCTGAATACTCATCAAATATCTCCTGAAAAGTAAACGGTTTCTCTCCCAAAAACTTCTCAAGGAAAAAATTCTTTTCCTCAAGGACTTCCCGTAATTTCTTTGCAAAAACCTCTTTATCCAAAAGATCACAGAGACGAATCCCACGACGTCCGATTTTATCCTCATAAGCCGGACCAATCCCGCGTCCTGTTGTACCTATTTTTTTATCACCACTTCTTGTCTCGCGGGAAACATCAATCAATTTATGATAAGGCATAATAATATGAAGGGCTTCACTCAAACAGAGTACAGAATCATCCTGCATCTTTCCTTTAGCCTTAAGATTTGTGATTTCTCGGATAAACACTTCAGGATCAAGGACAACACCATTTCCAATTATACAACGTTTACCCTTATGGAGAATTCCGGAAGGGATAAGATGCAAAACAATCTTCTCATCACCGACTACAAGTGTATGCCCTGCATTATTTCCGCCCTGATACCTTACAACATTGTCGGCATACTCTGTGTAAATATCAACAACCTTACCTTTACCCTCATCTCCCCACTGCGCTCCCAATACGATAACATTAGCCATGTTCGGCTCCTTTACTTTTTTACTTTTCGGAATTAGTAATTTTGTGAACTTTATTAAGTAGATCTGGCCTTTTTATTGTTTCATGATAGCGGTCTGAAACCCTTATCAACGATATTTCGTCCTGTTGCAACGATTCATCACCTACAACCATAACATATAAAATATTCATTCTCTCCGCATAGGCTAAAGATGCCTGACTATCATGATGAATTATATCGCGGGCAACAGAATACCCGTTACGCCGCAGCATCGCAGCGATTTCTAAAACATCACGTCTGTCACTTTTATTATTAAAAAGTAGAATATCACGGCTTTTGCTGGCTTCCACATCAGGCTGTTTCTCCAAAGAGCGGAGCAAAGCCAGTAAATTGAAAGCAAAACCTGTAGCAGGAACTTTAACCCCGTAATGCGACATAAGTGTATCATAACGTCCGCCGCCACAAACAGGCTCACCGAGATGTGGTATAAATCCCTCAAAAGTTATGCCGGTATGGTAGTGAAGCCCTCTGATTTCTCCGAGGTCTATAGTCAGTTGATCACTTACCCCATGAATCTTTAAAATCTCCACAACTTGCCGGAGATTGTCCAGCGCCCTTTGGGAAGATTGATTATGCACAATCCCTGAAGCGCTCTTCAGCACCTCTATACCGCCAAACAGCCTTGGAAGAGCCATAATCTCTTCTTTTACATTATCCGCTATATTTTCCTTATCAAGAATTTCCTGCACAAGAGTTACCTCTTTTTTCGCAACTGCTGACTGAATCCTCTGTTTCGTATTATCATCTAACAACGCAGCGTTAATAATCCCACGAAAAAACTCAACTTGTCCAAGATCAATTTTAAAATCTACAATTCCAAGCTCATGTAAAATCTCCACAGCCATTGCCACCATTTCAGCATCAGCTTCGGGGGAATCCAGACCAATAAGCTCCACGCCCGATTGAAAAATCTCTCTGCTTCTTCCAGACTGGGATTCCGCATGACGCAAGACCCGGCCATTATAGTAAAATCTGTGAGGTAATGGATATCCGCTCATACGCATAGCCTCAATCCTTGCGACTTGAGGAGTTATATCAGGAGGGATTACAAGTAAACGGCCACTCTGCCGGTCTTCAAAACGAAAAGCTTTTGCTTTCAGATCGTCATCCATACCTACTGAAAGAACATCTTCATATTCAAGCATCGGAGGAATAATACGCCTAAATCCCCAAAGCTCAAAAACCTTACGAATTTTATCTTCTATATAACCTATTTTATCTGCCTGTTCAGGAAGTAGATCTATAACACCTTTAGGAATGGAAACTTCTTTAAAAGAAGAGTTATAAAGAGACATGATAATTCCCAACACCGAAGTACACAGCAATTTCAAACAATACTTGTCAAACGGCTTATTTTGCTTCCGTTTGCTGATATATGACTGGAATTAGAGAAGACGGTTGAAACTGTATCATATAATACAATAACGGTTCAAGGATAACATTATGACTTAAGCTCTTGGTCACATCTGAAATAGTGTGGAGTTTGGAGTGTGAAGAGTGGAGTTAATTATAATTCCACACTCCACTCTTCACACTGGGTTTGTTAAGCCAAAAGCCCGCGTCATATAATAGTATTAATATGCCAAATACGGGCCAGTCCCAAGAGTGGAACTTTTTCCCTCAACCCCTACATAAACATCCCTGCCCAAAAAGAACGGCAGCCCCCAATCAAACCCTGCATTCAGAGGGGTATACGCACCAATGTTTGAGAAAACATTATTATTACTATTTGTTAAAGTATTAAAATTACCTATCTGAAAAGAGACCTGTCCGCTTGGAGATCCGTTATATCCCATATTTACGGCAGTCAGGCTGGTTAAAGAACCGGGGGTATACCATCCGCTGGAATTCTTAGTTAAACTTGGATGGTAAAAAGACAGCGCATTTGATCCGGTATCAAGAAAACTTTGCTTAGAAGTAGCACCACCCCAAAATGGAGTGCTTGTTAAAATCGTGCCCCCATCGGAGGACGTGGGATAAGCTACAACCTGTCCCGGAGGGATATTATTATCTCTTGTACCTATTCCAAAAATAACTTCCCCTGTAACAGAAGAAGCCCCTGAACTACCCACACTAGGCAAGCTCACAATAAGCCCGTTGTTATCAATCGGAAACATAGGTACTGGATTCTGGACCTGACTGGCAAGCGGAACCGCAATTCCGGTACATTTCCCAGCACCGCTGCATATGTAATACCAGCCGGCAGAAGAAGATGAAGTACAGGCGCTGCCGCAGTCCTGGGCAAATAACCCTATACCAAGGATGCCGTTATATCCGGCTTGACTGGGAGTAGACAGAGAAGTTTGACAGGCTGATGGTCTATTTGAGGATTGATAGGTAGAGTCAATAACCTGTACAGGGAGGGTAACTTGCGGTTCGCTGCCTAAAATTACGCTGGCCATTTGCACAGGGCCCCAGGTTGAAGTGCCGTCACCATAAGTAACACATTCAGCTAAAGGGGCATTACCAACAGTTACCGGAGTCAATGAGGCTCCATTAAGGGTCTGACTGAAAATTCTTAACCCATAGCTTGCAGTATCAAGAAGAATATCATTAACTGTAGTACAGCTGCCGTTCCCGGGAGGACAAATTGTTACACTTACACAAGGCTTATTTATATAACCTTTTGAATTTGCGCTATTGCATAAAGAACCATTAACAGTGACTGTCATAATATTAGGCGCAACCGAAACGGATGTATAACCTGATATGTCAGTTCCGGACATATTAGCAGAAATTGTAGCATTTCCGATTGCCACTCCACTAACAATACCAGATGAAGTCACAGTAGCCACAGACGTATTAGATGAGCTCCATGTAACAGATGAAGTAATATTTCTTGTACTGGAATCGGAATAAGTCCCTGTAGCTGTGAATTGTTGGGTTCCCCCCACTGGGACAGCCGAATTTACGGGTGTAACAGAAATTGAAGTCAGGGTAGCATTAGGATTGACACCATTGTTATTATTACTACCACCTCCACCACAAGCAGCCAACATACCGAACAATATTAAAAACAGGGTGAGAAGTTTAATTGATTTCATCAAGAGTCACCCCCATTGGGATTAAAGCAGGAACATAGGCTCTTCCATGCAAATCCCGCATATGTCCCCATGTTTCAACAACAACGTTTGCACCCGAAATCTGTCGATGCCTGCGGCCATGGGCATGAGAACTATTTTTCAATGTTGTGGAATATTCACTTGAATAACGTCCCAGGAGTTCGGTGAGATCCGGAGGAGAATAACCATTCCATGTAACGGCAAAAACAGTTCCGTCACTTCTGATATATTCACGGATAGCAGTTGATCCCGCAACCATCTCTTCCACACTGTATCCACTTCTGTTTGTTACGTTGCCATTGACAGCTGATAACGCCCTTCTGTCTTTTGCAACACTGTCGGCCTTGTCACCAAGCCCGGCAAATGAAAGTGTAACAAAACCAAAACAGATAGTTAAT
>Ga0123357_10004209_pt1 | contig 16784 bp, 14 predicted proteins | sample TergutEmb28metaG_FD_89873 | JGI IMG/M metagenome (GOLD analysis project Ga0123357, IMG submission 89873) | Embiratermes neotenicus P4 segment gut microbial communities from Petit-Saut dam, French Guiana - Emb289 P4 | ecosystem: Host-associated > Arthropoda: Insects > Digestive system > Gut ... | reverse complement strand
GCGTTGGAGTTTCGGTGTGGCTGGTTGGGGTGGTATCCGTGTGGCAGGCTGAAGCCTGCCACACGGATACCACCCCAACCAGCCACACCGAAACTCCAACGCACGTCGAAATAAGAACACGCAACCAATGTGGTGATATAACAGAAAAGTCGCAGGTTCCTGACGATGGATGTATTAATATCCGAAACATGTTGAGCGTAGAAGAAGTAAAATAAAACTTAATAAATTGTGACATCAAGTTGGTCTTTTATTCTTCAACTAGCATAAAAGTTTACTTTTAATTAAAGACGAACAGTTTTTGGAAGCATAACTACACTAAATAATTGCAAAATTACAAACTGAAAAAAAGGTCAAGAAACAGAGCTGACTGGGAGAAGTCCATTAAGGAGTGGAAGCTCCACATTGGACAGCAGTGCCACCTGAGGAGAAGACAATGAGCTACATTAAATTACTGAGCAGACAGTGATCTGCACAATGGCAGGACAATTGGGGAAGCTGACTCACCAGTCATGTGGTGCTGTACCAATGAACGAGTCACAAAATTTCAAACCAATGATGCCAAAATAGGTTACCAAGAAACGTCAAAATCCCGAACAATGAAGTTCACAAACAGTGAGACTCTACTGTAGGTACCAATATTCTGCAGGAACCTGTAAGCTCCATGTGAGACTCTACTGTGGGTACCAATATTCTGCAGGAATTTGTAAGTGCCATATGAGACTCTACTGCAGGTACCAATGATCTGAAGGAATGTGCACAGTCTCCATAAGACTACTGCAGGTACTAACATTCCAAAGAAACCTGCAGGCTCAATCTGAGACTCCACTGCAGGCACCAATGTCCTGAAGAAACCTGCACACTCAGTATGAGATGTTACTATAGGAATCAATGTTCTGAAGGAACCTGCAGGATCCATCTGAGACTCTACTGCAGGTACATGCAGGCTCTATCTGAGACTATTACAGGTACCAATGTTCTACTGGAATCTGCAGTCTCCATCTGAGACTCTACTGCAGGTACTGATTTTCTGCAGGAACCTGCACGCTCCGTCTGTAGGTTAGCTGTGTACATTGAAGACACAAACCACAGCTGTTCAACAAATGTTTGTGTCTACCACATCACAGAACACTTTAAACCTAATATTCCAAACAGCCAGAGTAACAAATCTCACATCCTTCAAACTTTATAATATGCCATATTTCCTGCCTCATTAAGAGGCCACAAATGATGAGCTTCGGTGACGCTATTCTGAAAACACAATGTGTCTTATGCCATTCTTGACTCTGCAGTGCCTGCCACAAATGAAGTGACTGTAAATGTGATAGTGTCCTGCCTGGTCAGGGTTATAAATAAGTAAAGAGCAATCGTGGTGTGGTGATTGGCAGGGAGACTGTTATAATGTGTTGCCTGGTCGGGGCTATAGATGAGTATAGAGCAACGGTCGAATGGTGATTAGCTGGGACAGCGTGATAATGTGCTGCATGGTCAGGGCCATAGATGAGTATAGAGCAATGGTGTAATAGTGATTGGCAGGGAGAATGTGACAATGTGTTGTTGCCTGGTCAGACTTACAGATGAGTACAGAGCAATGGTGGAATTGTGATGGGCAGGGAGAATGTGATAATGTGCTGCCTGGTCAGGGCTCTCATGCAGTGATAGCCAAGCATGGAGCAGAGGTTGAATGGCGACCAGGTGGGACAAACTAGAAAAATCTGCAATATAAAATATGTACTGTAAAGGAATATACCCTGGCTTGCAAGATTCCAGAGTGAATGTGTGCCGTTGGTCCTCCCTGGGCTCGGTCTGCAAGGACGCCGGGGTCATGATTGGCTCGAAGCAGTTCAATCAGAGCTGTTAACCTAGAGTATAAGTCTTTATTTTAAAACAGAGTGTGGAAACAACAGCATAGAAATTATAACAGAATATTCACTGACACATATTCTATGACAATATACCTACCATCATGTTGACCTGCTGGTGTTCAGCACTAAAATTATATAACAAACTAGCAACAGACCCATCATCTGACAGGTTGACATAATATGCAAGCAATACTCTACAGAGTCATGATAAGTCATGAAATCATTATAACAGACATGACTTCACTCACAAACTGTCAGTACCATTTATCTGACACTTGGAGCAGAACCGAGTGCAGCCATCTGGCTGTGCCATGTTAAGTGACTCAAAGTAGCGCGTGGTCTCCACGAAACCAAACCAATCAATCTGTGACATCACACACAAGCCAAGCTCTAGTGTAACCATGGAAACAGAGAAACAATGGCAACACAGCACTGCACAATCAATCAATCAATCAATCAATCGGTCCACCAGGTGCATTACATAAGGCAGATTCAAGCAGGCGATGTTTGTGTGTATCAGAGTGCACCTTAGTTTGTAACATTACAGAATGAGCACAGGCTGCAGGTACTCCAGAACAGGAGGCTGACAAGGATATTGGAATCAAAGAGGAGGAAGTAATACCGCATCACAAGACTCACCATTTGTACACCTTGAACATTTAATCAGGGCAAACAAACCATGGAACATGAGATAGGACAAGCGTATAACATGCATGGGACAAACGAGAAATGCATCAGTATGAAGATCTAGAGGACACCACCAGCAAGCATTAGAAGTAGACAGAAGGACAACATTACAATTCGTCTAGAATGGTAAGGTACAGACTGGATTCATTTGGCTCAGGACACGGAATGGCTGCTTGTTGTGGATACAGTAATGAACTTCCACATTCCATAGAACACAGGAAATTTACTGTGTACCTGCATGTCTACTTGCTTCTCAAGGACTCTGCTCCATAACTCAGTCAAAACAACAATCCAGTTCAGTTTTTGCACAATTTCCCTTTGGTGTAGCAATCTAGTCTATGAATATTTCAAAAGTGCTGACTACACAGCTCAACTTCTTCACAGACATGTTTCTATATTGTGAAATTCCAATATATGACACTTGTTTTTCCACTCAAACTAATGTTGTAAGTTGTGACATATTCCACCGGAAAATTTCGTGGTTTTGCCACAGCACTATTTGCACTCCTATTCCCAGGCATTATAAACAGCAGCAATGAACACAGTCTCAAACCAAAATATGCTCTGCACAGCAAACACACAACTGGCCATCCCCCTTATATCACCAACATCTGCACAGAGGCAAACCAATGGTCCACCACACATAATGTCACAAACACATTCACCTGCCTAAACACTACAGAGCAGTGTCCATCTTCAGAAGCTAACAGTTCCTCAGGTGGTAATAAAATTCCCTACATTTCATGGAAACCAAAAGTTCATTACAGTGTTCAGAACTACGTATCGCTCATCCTGTCCTAATCCAAACGCAGCCAGTCTACTCCCAACATATTCCTTCGTAAACAATAAGTGGGCCAGGATGGCAAAGTGGGTATAGCAACTATGAACATGGTTCAGGGTCCAAACCCTCCTTGGTGCCAGATTCTCTGCACTGTCCAAAAAAGCCCTGGGGCTATACAATGGGTACCAAGTCTTTCCTGTAGGTAATGGACTAGGGCATGGTGTTGAGCAGCCACCCCATCTGGTGCCAAGATTACAGAAAGAGTAGAGCTATAGACCTATACCTCTACTCCCCTGTTCATTTATGGCATGTTGTCAGACAAACTTTACCATTTTTAACCATCTTAATATTATCCTCCCATCTATACCCAGGTTTTCCAAGTGATCTATTTCCTTTAGGTTTTCTCACCAAACACCTATGCACGCAAGTCTCTTCTCCTCCGTATGTGCCACATGCCCTGCCCATCTTTCTCTTTGATTTGATCAACAAAACAATATTTAATGAGCACACACCAAGAAGCTCCTTATGCAATTTTACAACACCCTCCTGTTATTTCTTCCCCCGTCAGCCTTCGCATCTTCCTCAACATCCGATGTTCGTCCCTTCAAATAACAACCCCAGTTTCACACTAATATAAATCAACAGGCAGAATTACATTTCAGGATATTTCATTCCTGATCCTACCGCCCGTGTAAGTGATCAAAATTCGCTACCTTTTTTTTTTTTTTTTTACTAAAGTTTGTTGTTTTGCATCCCAACTGTCTATAATCATAAAGTAAAGTTTCACAACTCACACTAATGTACATCACAGTCACTGAAAGTTAATATAACTTCTTATTTTATCCGATTGCCACCATTCGTCACTTCCAGCCACTACTCCACTGCACGTGGGTGGTTTCCACAGTAAGCTATGGCAATACAATAAACAATGTGACATGCTATGAACCAGATAAAATATTGACACTATAGGTACTCACCCTTCTGGTGGTTGCCTGGAAAGGGTGGCAATACGTGCCAGCACCTCAATTGTGTGATACAGGTCACTTTCTGTAACGGTGCTGTTCATGCGTTCATCCACTAGGTACAGCTGTACCAACTGCATGGCAAATGAAACTGCCATGTAGTTTAGTCCACTCTCCATAGACTGCGCTAAATGCATATCATATTGCGGCAGGCTAACCAAATGTGAACGGATAAGACAGTCCACTGCATCTACGTTATATCTGAATTCTTCTCGACACTCTATCAAACACCTGCAACGGGTAAGAATATCTTACTTACAGTACAGTCTTGACTGGGAAGCACTTTCTTTAATGACAGCTGTTAGCTAATTTACACTGAGGAATATTATAAATTGATGGCAGAAAAAAGTTAATGTGTTTTTGTATCCAGTACTGCTTGTTTGATGAAGGAGCACTGCTACTGTAGGTCACCAAGTCTTTACCAATTGTCCTGATAACAGCAGAACTACGGTGGGTGAATGAATGAATGATGAAAGGATATGTAGCAATGATGGAATGATACTGACAAAGCAAACTCCAGGCTCCCACACAGAATGAATGGCATGCCATCAGACCTGTGTCTCTATAGTGACAGGCTAACAACTAACGAACTGTGTCATAGTAAGGCCTTAAAGACAAACTAATCTACATAATATTTAAAAATGGAATTCCCATCTCACAGAAAACACTGCATTTCTATTACCAAGACCAACCAGTTAACTCTCTTGATGGAAACAACCACTGTTTATTGTGAGAACATAAAACATATAAACATAATGTGTGGTGAAAATGCAAAGTTTCTGAATGTTAACACAGCTGGTATATAGTTACCACTGTGTTCTAAGTGGGTTCAGTGCCATGAAACACACCTGGTCACTTGTTTGTTAGTCCATGGCACACCATATGCTCTTGGATCCTGCAGGGCTTTCAGCACTCTAAGATGAATGTCTCGATGTCTGATCACCAGTTCAGGGTCATTTGACATTGAGGGTAACCCATCTAATATTCCTTCAACAGCCTGAAAATCAAATAATTCCATTCTCATAATATCTGCACAAATGACATGACTAAATCTGCACCTACACACGGGGTCTACAGTCACTGGTAGGTGGATCCCTTAAGCAGCACCTGGCTAGCAAGCGACATGTAACAGGCACCAACATGAAGCAAGCTGTACCTCCTGCCTACAGGCACTAGCCACTGGTTCCTTCACTGCTGGGACACAGCTGATGCCACACTGGGCCACATACTTCAAGGTCCCAATTAATCACATACATCAAGCCTCTACTGTACTGAACAGCACACTACACAACGGCTGCAGAATTATACCTGGAGATAACAGCTGGTCTTGTGTCTTACCTTCTGCACCAGAGAAACAGATGTCATGGCATCTCTCGACTTCCTGGCTATAAGCAGTGCTTCCAACAGATTATGTAGGCTGCCAACATGACAATTTGATGGTATCACCGATTGATTTCCAATTATACTTTGGAGGTAATGATCTAAATCATTTGCAATTTTTTCGAACACTGCACCTAGTTCGTCTGTTCCGTAAGTCTGTAACAGAATGGTATAAAATTGCATATGAATTTGCACACACTTGTAGAGCTTACTCAGCGAACAGCAGCTACATTCTATGTACTTACAAGCTGAGAGGGTCCTGTAGTTTGAAATGGTGTGGCTGACGTGTTCGAGTCCTGATAAGAGAAAAATAAAAATAGCTACAATCTGGTACAAAATACATTTAGTAGTTCAATAAAGACAAAAGTCTGAGAGGTTCTGATGATGGTATAGTGCTGCACTGATTATGGTATAGTGCTGCACTGATGCCAGTGCAGCATTCTACAGTGTCCAGTGATTCAAATAGGCTCTTTATAAAGAACCCAACTCAGAACGTTTCTTCTCTACCTTCTCACCTGATAGAAACAGAATGAACTCCAACTCCATGGAGCAGAGTTCTTCTTGAGAAGCTAACATTTCCTCAGGCAGTCTCAAAAGTTCCCAAATTTTATGGCACTGAAAGGTTCACTACTGCCTCCCATGTGCCCCTATCCTGAGCTGACTTAATCCAGTCTACACACTCCCATCCTAGTTAAGATCCACTTTACTATTATCTGCCCCTCTATTCTTGTCTTCCAAGTGGTTCCTTTCCTTCACATGTCCCCAACAACACCATGTATGTACTTCTACTCCACATGCCACATGTCCCAACCATCTCACTGCCCTTCACAGCATATGAAGAAAACATGAAGATGTCCATTATGCAGTTTTACTCAAGTCACTCTGTACGCCCTCTTAGGTCCAATAATCTTCCTCAGCACCATATTCTCCAATCGTCCCAGCCTATATTCTTCCCTTAATGTGAGAAACAAAGTCTCATACCAATATAAATAACAGGCAATATTACTGCTCTGTATATGTTAATCACTGTATTCTTATACAGCAGAAAAGAAAACAAATGACTCAGGAATGAGCAGTAGCAGGCATATAGGCACACAGGCACATGGGCAGACCAAGTTTCCTAACTGACGTGTTCTGCTCAGAATAGCACATGACGGACAAAGCCAAAAATGCAACAATGAATTGAATTCACCGCCCACCACTCATTTCCCATCTTCCTACAACAATCAGCAATATGTAACAGACCTACCACAACAGATTTTGGGATGAACATTGCCGCATCTCGATCTGTCAGCGGCAGAAAACCAGGGATGTTACGTGCAAACTCTTCGTAGACCGCCATCTGCTGAGATGTAACTCCTCCCACTTTCAGTCGAATCTGTTCTGGCATGCGCTCGGCCTGATACGTGAGCACCAAAGGATCACAGTAGCGCCGACCTTCGCTGCGCGCATGTTTTCGTAATTCAAATTCCTACAATGGCACAACAGCAGAGTGACAAAACAAAAACACAGTTAACAAAATGAAGTCTTCCATAGCAGTTGCTCTGTTAGTACTGAAGTGATTGCCAACAATCCAGAAGTGCTGAGGTGCTGAGCAATCCCCAGTGATACAGACAATGACCCAATTCAATGTATTCATGACTTCACTACTTCATGAACTTAAATGAATGACACTAGTGCGGTTACAATTAAACCATCAACACATTTTGTACAACATACCATTTGCAAATCAATACTTCACAACAGCACAAATTTTGAGGTTTTATCTGACAAATTTAATACCTGCCAAGCTGTACTCAAGTAGTCAGTTCTTAAAAAAAGTTAATTCAGTTTTTGTTCATTATGTGCTGACTCAACAGCCTAATAGTTACTCATGAGTACAAAATCAGCACACACACACACACAGAGAATGCTAAAAGGAACAAATGGATGCATATTAGAATTCAGATTCCCTCAGATGTGATGCCCCATCATCAGTTAAGTGGTTCCTAATGTTTCAGAGTACCATTCTACCTTCATCTCAGACGACGGCACAGTGCTCCTTCAAAACAATACAGCATCACTTCTCAGAAGACCCAGCCCCTGCCAACATCATGTGAGAACCTCAAACCTCACACAGATAATTTCCTAGGAACACAGACTTTTCCAAGTTTAAATAATGGTTACAAAGAACTGGGATTCAATTTGATAACTTACAGTTAAAAGTCGTTTGTCAATTTCGGGAATTGCTTTCTCAATAGCAGTCTTCTGTATGAATGCACAGGCGAGCTCCATGTTGTCCTGGGCAGCAATTGTTGCAGCCTGGTCCACCAACTCTTTCTGCTGCGGTGTGGCACTCTGAAGTCAAAAAGAACTGCTGTATGCGGTATACATTACACAGCAGCGACAGTCACTGCATTCTCAACACAAAGACTGAGTTCAATCGCAGGGTGTCCATATGTGGAGAAAGTAGGGATGGAGCAAAGAACTGCCATGTTCCCCTGCCAGTTACCATTCTGTCACGGCTCTGTACCCAGCTAGCATCAAGGGTTGGAACAGCAGGCCCACTTGGGAACACAGTTTGAAGGAACTTGTGCCTTACCCCACTCCTACAGTTATACATTGCTTTAGCATTGTGTAGAGCAAACAGCTGTACCATGGTTCAGGTAATTTCTGACTGGTCTCTCACCACAAAGGCCCCAGTTCAATTCCAGGTCAGTCCATGTGGGATTTGTGGTGGACAAAGTGGCACTCAGTCAGGTTTCTCTCCAAGTATGTTGCCTTTCCCATTGTCAATTCGCCAGTGCTCCACCCATTCATTGATCCATCACCAATCGTAAACAATGCTAGCAACTGGCAGCGAAGTTAAATAACACACTTATAAAACGACTGCGAAGGGTTATGTTATACATGAAGAATTCTGTGTTAGAAGTTCCACTTACAGATTAGAAAAGCAATGACAGCACATAACACATTTAACTGAATCTGAGCTGACCTAGACCAGAACTGCTGTTTGCTGTGCTCTTGCATCACTATACTGTATTACCAGCCACTATGTTTACTATTAACATACAGTCATTACAGTACAGCAAATGTTCTCTCACTTGTTCAGGTATTTTCCACTCGTAGCGTTCAAATTAATCTCAAATATCACAAATCTACTGTACGGAACCACTGTTTGGTATACTTCCCTTCAGAACACTTACCATAAGTGTAGATAAAAATGTCTGCTTCAGGTTTGTACTAATTGACACCAGCAACTGGTCCCGACATGTTATCATGGCCATTCCTGCAGTCAAATTTCGAACCATGTGATGTGCAGCCACTCGCATACGAGTCTCATCAGAATCTAAGGCAAAATCTTTCTTGACTATCTGTTCACAAGTGGTTAGTGCTATCTTTATGGATCTGTCCACCACTGGATGAATCCATTCCTGTACCGCTCGCTCTACTGCTGGACGAATGAACTGCTTCAGATGAGGGTGGGTTTGGAACAGAGAAACCTGCAAAAAATTACTTTGTAAGTGAACTGAAATACATAACTAACACAACGCTATCTCCACTGAGCACAGAGCTTCTTGCAAAGCTAAAAGTGGGAGAATCAAGTTCTTGTTGCAGTTTTACTGAGAATTCAGGTCTTCTGTTCTGTTGGGTGTCTTGTAACCGACTCTTCAGAGGAACAAGAGCCCATATTCAAGGACAATGGATCATTCTTCTTGGACTGCCTACCATTACGAGACAGAGGCACTGTGTTCCTTCACAGCATTAGGAACCACTCACCCTGTGATACAGTGCCACAATCAATGCAACCCAATCCCCAAGTTAAACTACTCAAAAAATCCCCTGCACATTACGAAACCTGAAGCTTCATTACCTTGCTCGCATCAGCTCATCACTTGCCCCTGATCTCAGCCAAACAAATCCAGCTCATGGTCTCCAATCAATTTTTTTTTGGGAGATCCATATTAATATTACCCTTCCAACCCTGTGTCACATTTCCTAAGACGCTGAATTTGCACAATCAAGAGGCTACATCCCTCTTCCCCACCTCCAAGATGGAGGACTACTCCTTTAGTCTGTCTCGGGCCGTTTATTCAACAAATTCACAGGTAACAACGATATTTGCGACCGTCTCCTCCATCCACAACCCAAGGATGCACCATGCCATGATAAGAGGGACTTTACTAACATGGACTGAAAGTTATGAAGTCAGTACGAAAGTGTTCATACATATGTGGCTCACCCATAACATTCCTGCGACATCAACAAACTGCAAAAACAACATCTACTGAATGCTGGAGAATTTTGAAGACATTTATTGTTGCTACGGATCCTAGAGAAATAAGGTTGATAGCATAGTTAGTACATTGACTGGAGAAAAGGGGTTTGCACAGCAGTGAAGTCAGATTTCTGTTAATTGCCATGTGCAGACTGGTGCACAGCTAGGCACTGTGGGGTCTGTATAGGGGTTCAGAGCCAGGCTGTGACACTGGCCATTCACCTCCAAGTAGTGGTATAAGAGCTGCACCTCCTCAAGAAGTACAAGACACATAGTGGGTTGTGGTGCCTGTCCATTAGTCTGTGCCATCCTAAACACTAACCACATTCACCATAATAATCACCACCAGACTAATGTAGTCTGATTCACAGTCCTACAATTCTTTGACCATGAGGCTGTCTACTCCAGTTGTTACAGTAGATTGCACCTAACCAAACCTAACCTAAACTTTCTACCCAAAGTGTTATAAGAGACTGCACCTAACCTTTCTACCGAAAGTGTTACAGCAGATTGCACCTAACCTAACATTTCTACCCAAAGTGTTGCAGCAGGCTGCACAAACTCACCTGTCCATTGACAGTAACATGGGGTGCCAAACTCCCAATCCCTGCCACACTGATGTCCATGTAACTGAACCGAGGATCTGGTGGTCCTGCTGGTAAATTTGAAGTTGGTGTAGTATTTGTTGGTGCCACTGATGTAGGTGGTGTTGCTGATGACGAGACTGCAATCTGAGACATTTCTTCGGTCGAAACTGCAGCTGTGGATGTTGTGGTTGAAGCTGTAAATAAATTAAAGATAAAGGTAAAGGTGTCAATGTGCAGGTCATGAAAGCATGTTCGGAAAGCACAGGTATGGCTGCACACGTTCTTAGCCTCAACACTACTGGCAGTGAGTGGTCAGCATCACAATGCCGACCACTTTACTCCTGGGAGGTGAATCCCATTTAATACAAAAGTGGGCAGGCCTCGGAGCCACTGTCCCTTCTACAAACCGAACCCCAGACCATTCAGTTCATTGCCTAGTCACTAAACTGAGTAAACTGCTCCAGCTCCCGGTAAGTTACACCTTAGTTTCATTAAGCTTCTAAAAAGGACTGATATTAGGGACTGCAACTGTAAGACAACACCATCCTATGAGCTTCTGAGGTTCTGAAGGTGGTGAATGTGACAAGTGACTCAATAAACTAAAGAGGGAGAGAGACAAACTTATAAGAAACATATCAAACCAAGACAAGTGGCCAGTGAACAAAAGTGCCCTAGTGAACAAACACACAAAACACTTCATGCAGTTCATTAACTCAATAGATTTCGAGAGACTGTGATCCTAACAAACAACAAAATAGCTGTAAGAACACTAACAAAAGTGCTTACATAATTGCAGAACACAAGAATATGTACCACAACGGAGATAACTATCATACGTATAGCCAAACCTAAATAGGATACATTAGCCATTTAAGCAAATTGTAAAACTTAAGTAAATGCAAAGTCAAACATGTAGTACTACCGATGGACGGTAGTGGAGCATGCTGCTAATAAATATATTAAAAAAAAAAAAAGTGCTCCTAGGTGAGATGTGATGCCATATAAGGTTTCATAACCTACTTTCTTCTAACATGAAGCTAGAAGCAGCAAGTGACTTCAACAAGCCGATACACTTTTACCAGCCTAAAAGGTGTTAAACCCCCGAAGAGTATTCTTACACAACAACCTAAAACAGTGTGCCATTTATCGACAGGTGGGGACTTGACAGTCAGCAAGGAGGGGTATTAGACTTGAAACTAAGATCTTCCATTAATGATTTATAAAATCTTACAATTTACAGACCAGTAAAATGAACTGCCTTGGAACAAGCTAAAACATTTTTACTATGGTGGGACTACAGCTTTTTGACAAAATGACTGGCAGGATATCAGATGCAAAATACTGATAATCACTGCTCTATATTACAAGCATATAAAGCTGCAACATACATCCTTTTCACCAAAATGATCTGTAATGAAGGCAGTCACATGATGGTACACACCTAGCTGCTGCTGAGCTGGTGACTGAGATACAACGGGCTGGGCTGACGGCTGTGACAACTGGTACTCCAGGTTCCTAAGCTTCTCCTGATCCTTCAGGTACACAGACGGCTTCAGATCCTGTCACACCCACAGTACACATTAACACGTGCATCAAGGTGTGCTACAATATCTAACAAGGAGCTCATTAGTGGCAAACATACTCAAACACATGTTCAGCCAGCACAATTAATCACCTTTTTATTTCTGACATCCCTCAGTATGTTTCCACTGTAAACATGCATCTTTATGCTGTACATATGGTATGTGTGAATCATTACATTCGTACAGTGCCAAATCTATAATGAGGAGTATTCCCATGTCACTCAACAGCAGTGACACAAAACAACATCTTAAAATATATAAATATACAGTAATACTATAAACCATATATTACCATTTATATACAAACTTCTACATTGTTTCAATTCTTATACCAGTAGGTGTCTTTGTTCTCATGTTTTCAACCATCCACTAAACTGCAAATTTTGTTTATCAGTGAGTGCAGCTAATTTTCTATTTGCTTTCTTCTGTTAGCTCTTTTTATTGTCCTATTCATATTTTATTAGCTGTTCTCATTAAATGTCACTGCATGTCACAAAAAAAGTGAATGCGATATGTTAACCTTTTGGCGTCGGAATTATTTTTTTAAATTTTAGCACACCCTGTATATAAAATGTGAATAAAACAGGAACCAAATACGTTATAATTATGAAACAAACTGCATTTTGAAGAGAAAAGACGGAGATTATATACCGTGTTTAAAATATTCAGTACCTGTATTTGTTGAATAAATATATAAAATGCAACGTTTAGAGGTTAGCGGTGCGGCACAACCACTATAGTGGTCGTTAGGCGTCAAAGGGTTAATGTTAATGTTTACCTCATCTTCTGGTTTGAGCTGTGTTATTTCCAGGAGCCTTCAGTTTGTTTTTCTGATTCAAGTGTTTCCTTGGTGTGTGCAAGTGACGGTGGCAGATTATACAAATATATTGTACACACAGTTCCCACTAGCCTGATATCACACAAATATACTTCAGCCACCATGCATCCTATACATAGGATGGTATACCACTATCCCACGAGAATCACATTTTACATATTTAGTCAACAAATACACTTTTGGAATATTTTGAATCATGCTGCACAATCTCTGTCTTTTTTCTTCACAAAATGCTACGCATTTCATGACGTTATCTCTTTAATTTCATAAAATACTGACATTTTACACGAAGGGTGCACTAAAATTTAAAAGTCCAAATTTGTCGCCAAACAGTTAAAGGCACATGGGACTGATCACCAGCCTAACACATGTCTAAAGGCAGAAATAAACAAATGCTGGGTATTCAAGAACAGACGAGAGTCAACACGTTTTGTGTGACATGGCACCCTGCATCGCTGTGACAACAAAGGCCTGCCACTACACCAATACCATGCCAGATCATCCAGAAACATCTGTACAGCCTCTTTCTAAGGACTCAAGATGCATTTGAACAATGTTCCTAAAGCAAAATGAAGATGTGATCAAAACAAAACTTGCATGTGTAATTTACATCCAGCTAAAGCAGATAACAAAATATTAATTAGTAATGAGAAATTGCGACACTTGCCACAGCTTGATCCTGCACTGGTGCAATGATAGAACTCGTGGTCCGTAAACGTTAACTTACATCAAGGTGTAACGTTACTTACAACCACAGCTTGACCCTGCACTGGTGCAATGATAGAACTCGCGATCCGTGAACGTTAACTTACATCAAGGTGTAACGTTACTTACAACCACAGCTTGACCCTGCACTGGTGCAATGATAGAACTCGCGGTCCGTAAGCGTTAACTTACATCAAGGTGTAATGTTACTTACAACAACATCAACATTCAAATTCTTGCACAGAACTTCGATCTCAAACTTCAGGTTGAGCTTCAGGTCTTGTTCTTGGTGCAGCTCGGCCAGAACATTCATAATAGACATAGTCCATGGGTTTGGAGGCTTAAACACCTGCAAGAGATTAAGAGAGAAGTTAGACATGTACACTTCCAACAGTTCTGCCACAGTCACATTGTTTCATTTGTGTCTAAAACCCAGTTACAGTCGGTCTTCCCTCTGACAAATATTTGGAAAGTCACACTAAAGATACAAGCTGAAATACACAGGCTGCCTGATACTGTTGTCCAATTTTAAGCACAATGGAATGCGTCACTTAGTAAAACTCTCAAATTTGAATCTTCCTCAGCATCTGTTTAGTGATTCTCAAAATGCTGTATGTGTACATACCAACATGGTGACACTATAAGGTTGATGGAGATTCAAGTCTTCTGGGATTTGGCACCGTGTCATTGGGTGCACAGATCCCCACATTTTGAAGGATCATAATGCCTTCATCTTTGGCATCATGTAGTTCAAGAAGCCTTGTGTCTGCTTGACCCTGAAGATGAAGGCACTACGATCCTTTAAAACACAAGGAACTACTTGCCCAGTGCCACACCAGTCAGCTGTATATGTAAGGCCCCTGCAGGGCAAGGGATCCCCAAATTAACTGAATACTAAAATTTGTTGTGGGTTCCTCTGGACTGGATTTAATTTTTTCTAGAGAAGGCAGTATTCTAGTTCCCTGTTATAAGGTCTGACAGCAACTTCACTAATAATGATACTGGGATCCTAAATATTGAGTTGTGGTGGTGAGAGGGGTAGGCAACTGACTGGTCGTCTATGCCACTGCAAGCATCACTTCCCTGAAGACCGGAATTTTCAACAACAGCACTGTGAGAAACTAAAATATCACATAATGGCCAATTCATGCAAGTTTCCATATTAAACATGTCAAAATGTGCAGACATTGGTACAAATTTAAAATCTACTTATATTCAGTGTAGTCATCATTAAGAAAAGGAACAGCATACCTTACTTTTTGCACATGACTCCAGCACCTTAGCAACAAATGGTACAACATACAGGAGTTCCTGCTGTCCTTTGTGGTAGGCCTCAGCAAGCAACGCTTTTAAATCTATGTCAACCTGCAGAATGGGTCGGCTCTTTGCAAGAGCTAGCATTCCAAGCCAATGACCCAGATTTTTCAACAGCGACCGGTCCGAAAAGTTGGCAATACCTTTATCGCTCCGTAACAGCACCTAAAATAAGTAAGTTATTCATTCAAATAAATTAATATTACAAACATATCTTTTCACCACTTGCCCAAAAATACCAGTTGTATGTCTCTACATTTTGTAACGTTGTTACCAAATAACCTGGGCTGTAGTGCAAGAGATTACAGGAACAGAAATGGTGGCTGTGTGAATGGTGTGTGTCCTACAGTACAAAGTATATACCATACTTTGAAAAATTAAAGATTATGACAGTACCTTGTACATATATCTATGAAATTCTTTTATTTACTAAAATGTATTTAAATAGATTCAAGACAAACTCTACTTTTCATACTCATGATACAAGGAATAAGTCAGATTTACTTATTTCAGGTTGTAACACCAAATATTTGAAGAGTATTGCTTAAATTAAGTGTTAGAGGTATAACAAAATTCAAGAAAATGACTATTAACTTTTTACTTGAAGAGTTTTTATTCTGTGGAAGAATTTATGACTATTGATTCTTAATCTATAAAAATTGTGTTAATGTTGTTTACGATGTAATTATTTGTACTTTATACCTGTATGTTGCATTCGATTAGTATTTCATGTTGTTTTATATAAATATGTAAGTTATATCCTTTAAATTTCATGTATTAGTACTTTTATTGTAATCTTTTGACAAGTCCATTACCATTTTCATAATGACCTAGAGGATGATGTAGTAGTAGTAGCAGCAATAGCAATAGTAGTGGGGTAGTAGTAATAGTAGTAGCAGTAGTTGTAGTGGCAGCAGTAGTAATAGTAGTAGCAGCACTAATAGTAGTAGCAGTAGTAGTAGTAGTAGTAGCAGCAGTAGTAGTAGTAGTAGTAGTAGTAGTAGTAGTAGTAGTAGTAGCAGCAGCTGTAGTAGTAGTAAATAACTACACAGTGGGAGGCTCCAGTGAATATGGCAAAGGACCATCACTTTCTGTACAGGAGGGAGGGAGAGCACTGAAAACCAACCATCAGCTTACTTTGATGTTCCTGAATGTCTCCTGCAGCACCATCAGATTGAGCTCTGGAATCTTCAAGACATCCAGGAAGTTAGAATACAGTGTATGGAAGTTAAGTTCTATGCTGGCACGCTTCATCACTAAATACTGGGCCATCCAGGGCCAGTACTCCTCTGTGACAATGTCTCGTAGTTCATCACACTGCAAACAATAGAACACATCAACAAATCGTACAAATATTTTAATTAAAGGAGACAGGCCAAAACATGCAGGATGATTACCACAGGTTTGTATATTAATGTATTAATTAAAGTGCCACTGTTGAACACATGTGGTCACTTCCCTTACTGCAATGAACATGAAAAATTAAAACTTGCAGATACCAACAAACAAAATCGTTTACAATTATAAACACACAAGGGATGGCTGAAAAATGGTGAATCAGGCAGGAGGGGTAAAACACATTTGTATATTATTGTATCTAATTACAGAGCAATTGTTGGGATATATATGGTGACAGATAGGAGAGTTACATGCAGAAAAAAAAAAAAAAAAAAAAAAAAAAATTTTTAATATTTAAATTTTTTTTATTTTTATATATTTTTTTTTGTATATTTCATTTTTAATTATTAATTTATTAGAAACAAGTAT
>Ga0123357_10004208_pt1 | contig 16785 bp, 14 predicted proteins | sample TergutEmb28metaG_FD_89873 | JGI IMG/M metagenome (GOLD analysis project Ga0123357, IMG submission 89873) | Embiratermes neotenicus P4 segment gut microbial communities from Petit-Saut dam, French Guiana - Emb289 P4 | ecosystem: Host-associated > Arthropoda: Insects > Digestive system > Gut ... | reverse complement strand
CAAGTACGAGGCAGCACATTTAGTTTTTCCTGAACACACCAAGTACGAGGCAGCACATTTAGTTTTTCCTGAACACACCAAGTACGAGGCAGCACATTTAGTTTTTCCTGAACACGCCAGGTACGAGGCGGCACATTTAGTTCTGTTCCTGAACACACCAAATAGGAGGCAGCACATTTAGTTCTGTTCCTCCTTTTTTCGCGTAATTAATGTCATGAACGTTTCTGAGTTGGTCTGTATTGTATTAACTCAAAAGTGGTTGTAAAACAAGGTCATACTACGTTAAATTGAGGTTAATGTCATTCCTCAATTAGTACGTTAAAAGATACCGGAGCTTTGAAGTGGTTATAGATATCCTTCAACTTGCTAAACTTATAAAAGAGAAATATCTGCCAGCTAGCTGTGGCTTTGTAAACTCCCCAGGCTTCGTTCTCGTTTGTGTTTCTTCATTCAGAAGAAATGTAAAGTAGATACTTAACTTCATAAGAGATTTTTGGAGCACAAAATACTGGCCAGTCGTTACAGACGAAGCACTCTGTAAAACTTCGTGTATAAAGATGCCACCATTAATAGCTTAAAGAGCACAAGTAACGTGAAACTGTAACCATTATAAATACACGTGTGAGCTGAAACTTGTCTTCCACCCTCAGCTTTCCCCTTAGGATATTTAATACCTTAGAGGTCTTAGGTTTTACGGTAGGTGTGTCTACTGGCCACAAGCAACTGCTACAGTGTGGTCAGTTGAGAAATCCGAAGATGCAAAGCTTACCTAAGTAGAGTTTCTCCCGAAGTAGAAAGTAGTGTAGACGACGTTAAAGTGAAGGTCGTCTTTCACTGTTAGTCATTTGTAGGTTCGGAAGTTATGGCCATATGGGGTGTGATGCCGTGTTTTGTGATGAAGAGGTACTGAAATTTCGTTGAATTGTTACCTGCACCACGTGCTCTTCGTCTTAAAAGTAGGATCTTGAGGTACAGGTTTCTCCGAAATTTTTGTTTCTGTATACCAAGCTACGTGGGGGTCACAATCCAGAAGTCCGTAATTTTCATCTTCACTATCGTGGGTACCTGAAATTTTCCAAACTAAAATATCGTTCATTCAAAACACAACAATATATTCAGTAATGTAAAGTTGCTACATGTTGCTGTTACCAGGAACCATCATAAGGCAGACATTTCAGTACACGGGCGTGACATGTAATGTCCATGTACTGAAACGTCTGCCTGATGATGGTTACTTGTAACCGAAATGTGTAGCAACTTTACATTATTGAATATATTGTTGTGTTTTGACCGAACGATATTTTAGTTTGTACTACAACACAACGGGATGGCTCCTACCAAAAAAAAAATTGAAATTTTCCATTTGTAGAATCTGATTACATCCGGTTGACACGTTCGTTACAGAAGTAGGTCTAAAGCTACTGTTGATTCTGGTGATTGGTACCGTCATCCGTGGTTACCAATCACTTATCCGAGTAATTTCAAACCGCCGACCAGTACTGACACCTCACCTTCTGGAGGATCAACCCCGACAGTGAGTGAATTACGAGTAGCGATAACACACTGCGTGGGGCTAGCTATAATCCTACTTTGTACTTACGAAGACTGCTTTGACGTGTCTAATAGTTTCACCTTTCTCATGGGTCAGATTTTGTGCTTTAGTTTGGTTGAGACTCTGCAGTCGCTTAAATTTAGACTACTGCCACTTATCTACAACTTTTTAGCGTTGGTTGTCAAACTAGGTATGAGGTCAATGGAACCAAAATTGTATTAGTTCGGAACTAGTCAAGTCGTCAAACAGAGAAACTAAATGTAGCCGACGTTGGTATGGAACAGCACATCTGACGTATTTTCTGAAAGGAAAAATAATACATTTATTATCTAAGCAGCGTTCTCGTGTCCTTTACATTCGAATATTTCTTTGGTATTTGGGTTCAGTGAAACGGGAAGAGCTGCGTAAAGACTTAACCCTTATCCTGCTAACGTGGAGAATATGGTGAGCTCCTAATCTTGCCAGCAAATGGCGGAAGGGATTTAACTCGGCGTTTAAAGGGTTAAGATAGTTCGCGTCCGAATCTTTTCTTTCTGATTCCAGCCAGAACACCCTAATAATTGAGCCATACAAAGCTATACTTTTATTTGGTTTATATATATGTGTGAAATTTATTTCATGTACGTAACGGAATAACGTAAATTGTATGTGCCAAGGAGAACGTATTGACCTTGACGCAGGGAGTAACAGGAGACTAGAGAAAACGACACACAGAGCTTTGGAATTTGTGCTGTGACCAACTTAAGAACGGCAGCCAAACCAAGGGCCGTGAAAGGAATGGGACATGTAGCACGCGTAAGGGAGCTAACATTATTAAATTTTAGTTGCACAGAGTAAACAAGAGAGATTACTTGGAAGACCTAGACGTAGATGGATGATCTTTTAGGCTGTCGTTAAGACTGTGAACTGGGTTTCTGTTGCTCAGAATAGCGACTGACTATGGACCGTTGTGGACACGAAATGAGCCTTCGGGTTCCATAAAATTCATTGAACGTCTTCAGTGATTGAGTGATTGTTAGTGTCACAGGAATGGTCGTGTGCATGGCGTCAGGCCCTTAAAGAGATAGCCTGCTTTTTCCAACAGAAGATAAAATTCTCACTTTAGTTTTTGCATGCCAGAATGTTTCAGCTAGACGATATCATTCATACGTTAGGAATGATAAATACATAGAACCTTCAGTGTTTTTGAATAGTGAATGACGTACAGTTTTGCCGTGTCTGGGTTGCATTGTGAGTGCTGAAATAACGTTTCTTTAATGTTATTATTTTTCCCCCTATGCTTTGTCTTCATTACTCGTAATTTGTTCTACTCTTTGATCACTTCCTAAACTGTTATTTAATTTATCCCTACATTTCTTAATTTTAATAATGAATATTTAATAATTAACAATTCCTTTCTTTCTTAGTCTGACCTATTCTGGCTACCCATTGTAGGTGTAGAGAGTTATTGTTGCACTTGATCATTCTCAGTCACACACACACACACACACACACTCGGTACGAATCCTCTGGACCACTGATCGTCCCGACGCAGAGACCTCTACCTGACAACACTCATTCACAAGGGACAACCATCCATGCCCCCGGGGGGATTAGAACCCGCAATCCTAACAAGCGAGCGGTCGCAGACCAACAACTTAGACCGCACTGCCACCTGGCTGGGCCATAATTAATAATTTGTAATTAATAATATAGAGAAATATACTATTTGTTTTTTTTTTCCGCCTGTGAGAGACTCCCACACTTTCGTGACGGATACAGTTTACAGATGATCGTTGTATTTGTGGATTATTACGTTTCTGTATATGATTTCCTGTAATTCTGTCTGTTGCACGAGTGTCTGAACACTCATTACTGCAGCCCATTACGTTCGTAGTCAGACTGATGTTAATGTAAGTGCAATCTGCATGTAACATACATCCCTGTACGGAGAGGCGGGCCGAACTTAAAAATGGCGACCCGCATTAGCACTTTGCACGATTCGTAAGTTATGAATCATGTACGCTTGGATCGTAAAGGGAACCACTTCATTTGCAGAGGCGTATTGAGTGAATATATCATTGCCACAGGAGGATAATTTTATGGGTTGTCATCATCGTAATAAATATTGGCGCTGCCATTTTCATCGTAATGACACATATTCATTAAGCGTGATTTGAAACTTCACTAATTAAATGAAGGAAAGTGTTTCCCAAGTCTAGACTTGGAGGACTCGATGCATTTATTTACGTGATAGTCCTCTTGTTTCTTGCATAGTGTAGGCTGATAAGTTTCTTGAGGCTCTTCGGAGGAACGTGCTATCACCATCTTCAGGATAACTGAACTAGGTGCAGGTGGCTGCTAAAGTGACTGGGGAGAAACAAGTGTGTCGCTTGTACAATAAGGTTGTAATGACTGTGAGAGCGTAGACATGCTGCCACATCACCCAATTTATATAACGTAATTTTACCGAGTATTTTAACACAAATATAACTTTAGTTAGGTACAGATAAAGCTCCCTGATGATGGTCATTAAAGACCGAAACATATAGGAGCGATACTATTGTGTATTTTAATGTAAATTTAAAACTTTTAACCAACTTAATAACTAGTGAATTTGTTGGCGAGTGAACTGTGTAGATTTCAAAATGCACGGTGGAACGATAAAAATTATGAATTGTTATGTAGTGAGATTTGAAGCTGTTGTGGTGATGACATTATCTGAAGTTTATAGGGTGTAGCGTTGCGTATCGGGTAGAAGATTACCGACTTTTCTAAACCATCTCTTTCCATCCTGAAGGTAATTGTTTTGTGTGTGTGATTTAAATGAGTGCTCTGAGTGATTTATTGGGTCTACTTCATTTATTGTCACTTTCGATATTTTGGTTTCGTGATCTACACAATACGCCTATTACAACTCAACTTTATTTTAAAATCGCTAATTCATATAACAGTCTCTGTTTTAATCTGTAGGACTTGTCTTTTCGGAATTGCATAAACTGTCTTACCTTTCATGGAAGGCACCACGTTCAATGCAATATTATATGCTGTAATGAGATTCTGGTTTACACAGCCCAACTGCTACTATACCAGTCGCACAGGTACGACATGTTCCTGCCGAATACCATATATTGATATTGAGAGCTCAGTATTGGAACATTCAGTGATTTCCCACTCTTCTTTGCAAGTATTGAGGCTTAATTTCTGTTGTAGTTCTTGGTAGAGCCGTTGGTCGAGATCGTGCCGCATTGTCGAAGTGACTAGGTCCCTGTGCGAGGCGTGTTTCATGATTGCCATGTAAAGTGTGTGTGTGTGTTTGTATATAGTATAAATTATATATATATATATTAAAGTCGTTAACATGTATGTAATTGTAGCCGTTGTTGGTCAGGTCCCGGTGCTCTCTTTTCCGTGTGTTGTCTGATCGACACTGCCTACTCGAACTCCCTAAGGTCGGTGGTCACCTTGTGGCAGCACTGTTTAATGTCTTCAAAAACTTGAATTTTTCCCGTAAAGTGTATTTATATGATTTGTATGGTTTTCCTAATAAATAGCCTTTGTTTTCCTATATTAATTTTTCAGTGTCTGATCTCTGTAATTCAAACTGTGTTCTTTGTGAAGAAAGTATTGAATTTGTGTGTATAATTTAGATGAACAGCAGCTACTCAGCGTCTTTCGTATGCAGCTTACTGCAAGCAGTCTTATTCCTGTCACCTTAACCTACTTCAATTCCCAAATGCTTGTCCTTCCATCCAACTTACCCTTGTCAGAAGAACGCTCGGACACTGTCCGGGAAACATCTGAGCGGCTACATTTTCTCTTTCCTTGAATAAATGTAGTGTCTTCTGCTACTCCCCACCCCATCACTCTTTCTCTTTCGTCTTACTTTCGTCTTTAAGTCTTAAAGCAGAAGTTCTTTACTGCCCGTTTTCCATTTCCGTAATTTCAGCTCTCCTATGAAAGCTGTCGACTTCTCTGTTAAACCAGTCACTCTATGATAACTGTCTCACATTTAAGTATTGAACTTACTGATTTCGGCAAATGCAGTATACGTGAACGGTAGGTTAGTTTTGATATCCGCTTGAAATTCGAAAACTATTAGCCGGGATTTATTTTTCAAACAAACATGTTTCACATAACATCGTGATGCGTTCGCGTAATGTTTATGCCTCTTCTGCTATCGTGTCTGATACTATATCACTGCAGGGCAGCGATTGTATGGTGATTTAATATCGGCAGCGACAATAAAACTTGCTTTTTTGTTAATGTAAAGTGTCCGATTTAAAAAATAGTGGATTTTTTGGGCAGATTTTCACGAATGTCCCCAGTATCAAATTTCAGATAAATCCGTCCAGCGTGGGCCGCGCTGCAACCGACGGACAGACGGGCATGACGAAACTAATAGGCGCTTTTCTCTACTATGCAAACGCGCCTAACAAGTCAAAAGTCGTCCTTATCTTAGTGGTAGTCAATGGGCGGTTAAACAAATTCTTTTTCGTTATCTCTTATTCCTTGATAGCATACACGTGCTTTGCGCTTTTCATCGCCACTCAAAACGGCTATCGAATGAGCACCTTGCAGTTCATCACACAGCCTGCAAAAATACTCTTGTGTACGCGGCTATTCAGTTCGTTTACGAGGGCCTTGGAAATACACACTAAAAGGCATGCCGACCCATTTTTGGGTCGCTGTCCGTAGGTTCATAACCCCAGAATTAAAGGGTTAAGTGTTTGCGTATTGAACTGCCTTTCCATGTTCAGGTGTCTTGAAAGTGAAGTGAAGACTCATGCAGGCAGGAGTGGAACTGTCCTCGATTTCTGAGATATGCATGTAATGTTCACACATTTATTCAGCTTGATATTTCCAAGTGTTACATGTCAGTTCCCTCACCGCTCGTAGAGTTTGTCTTCTGTAGTGTTGCGCCATGTAGTCTGGTATAGGAAGTTATCTGTTACCACACTTTACGGTGCCACATCCCAGAATACAGTCGCCTCTACGTAGCTACATTGCTATTGTTTGCATATGCTCGAGGTTAGAGACAGAATGGCGACTTCCTAACCTGAGACAGCTACAGAGGACTAAGTGATCTGCAATACTGCAGTGTTCCTCGTAACGGGACACAGACTGTGCCGGGTGTGTAGCATGTGGCAGAGTCACTCATTACTTTCCCATCTTCCCTTCTAATTACCTTTCGGTTAACTCAATGCTGTACTGACTGGCGATCCATCTGATCACTCACCCGCACTGTGTAATCTGACCAACATGTGCTTGGTCCTCAGAATCGTACAGCATGTGTGACAGATATGTAGTCGACATGTGCTGCTCTTCCAGGGTTGTTACCTTTCCTGTTTGAGCTCTATTAATGATTTATTTGTTTAACAGCGATCTGACCCGTGGTGGTCGATTGTCGGTTCAACTTTCAGTGTTGAATTGTCTCGAATGGACGTCGTTAAACACGAGGACGAAGTAAGAAAGCTACAGGGATTTAACCCATTTAGGCCTTATGGGCTGTTAGCAGAAACTGTTTGGGATTATTTGTGTTATTAGATTTTGACGAAATCTTGCGGAGGATGGTGTCTTGGAGAGTTATGATTATGTAGACACATACTCACACACACACTCACTCACTCACTCACACGTCATGTCTTAACCGTAAATTTTGCTGATAAGACTTAAGAGGTGGAATGTGTTTCACCAATTTGGAACAGATTATGTTTTGACCAAAAACTGGGCTCGGGAATTTAAAATCGCTTCTTATGTTGTCACTGCGTAAATGTATGCTTTGAAGTAAACAAGATTTTGATCAAACGGCGCAGACTTTGCCGAGGCTCTCTTATTTTCATATTGTCAGACTTTTTTACACTGCTATTTTCTTTACACCCTTAAAAATTATGGCTCTTTCTGTCCACGTTTTCACGAAATTGAAGTTTGCTGAACAAGTTTTTGTAAAGGACGCCTGTACTGAGTTTTATAGAAATCCGACGGACGGTTTAGTCGCTGACTGTATGTCACAGACGGACATTTTCTCCACATAATGCGCCTGAAATGGGTAGAGTACGGTAATCAACTCAGAACTTTAAAATATCTATCTGTACATTGTACTAGTAACTGTGACTTATTTTTAGAAATAATGGGGTCTTCTGCGGATGATGTGTCAGTGATTGCTTGTATTCAGTTCATATGATTATATATGTCAGTGTATAAATGTATTCAATTCAAATGACAGACATGTCAATGTATACTTGTATTCAGTTCAGATGACATGTCATTGTACGTTTGTAATTATCGCAGGCGCCATTGTTAATAGGCTACTTTTAAAATTCTAACATCATTTTAGATAGGTCTAATTTATTCTCGCTGGCGCCATTGTTATTAGGCTTTCTTCAAAATTCTCGCTGGCTCCATTATTTAGAGGCCTAATTTAAAATTCTCGCTGGTAAAATTGTTAATAGGTCTATTTTAAAAATCTGGCTATCATCATTTCGAATAGACGTATTTTTTTCTAAATTCTTTCTGACACCCAAAAGTCCTGTCGAGGGAATCAAGATGCCCGCAGACATGCGACTAGCGATCTCAGCCCCAGACACACGCTGATCGTTTTTTTTTTTTTTACCGCGTTCGGAGGGTTGTTTCTGAATACACTATGAAGAATTTACTTAAAAGTACACCCTGTGTCACAACTAAAGTCTGTCTGTCGTATTTGCTTTGCCTCCTAAGTTATGAGTATATTCACATCCACATTATTGATTCGAGAAGAGAAAGGGTCATTTGTGAAGTTGGTGTTTGCTTTTCATTGCATTCAGCACGCAGTGTGTATCTAAAGCCTGTTTGAGTTAGCAGTATATTTTCTTAGAAGTTTGGTCAACGGTTTGTGCAGCTAACTAGTACATTCTACTGCAGCTGTTTGTGTACTCAATGAATGAGAGTTAGTTATTACTGTAATGGCAGTTTTAATAGCTCTGCGAACTAATTGCATTTAATAGCTAGAACTGGACCATTTTCCTTAAAACTCAACAGCTAATCACTGCAGGATGGTAGCCTTTAGACTGCCAGTGTATTTCTCAGTTAACTCTTTAAAGGACGAAGCTGGTCTGAATAATATATAAAAATTCACTCGTTTTTCGGTTAAAATAAAACGTCATATAAACGGTTTATTCGGCTAAAGGATGCTCAGAAAAACTGTCGCCGTTTGTTCCGAGAAACAGGCTGAAACTCGGTGGTAGAAGTACTGAGGCACTTAACTTTAAACCAGGTGGCATACCACTACCCACTACAGGGTAGACAGATTGAGGTAATGGGACATATGTTACCTTCTAGCATAGTCCCCACCTTATCACCGCTTTTGGTATTCCAAGTTACCAGACTTCTTGATTTCATACACAATTTTGGAGCGTTTTTGGTGTGTTTGTAATAGTAGTAAGGGAGTTAATTTGACCAGTTTCATTGCCAATTTCGTCTGGTAACCCGCCGGTCAACTCACAATGTGATGTGATGAACATGCATTTGTGACACAAAATTGTGCAAATGTTTGGATTTCTTTCCTCTGCAGTGCAAGTTTTCTTATAACGTAGAGCCATTAAGAAAGAATAAGAAAAACATGTTATGACTTCTGAGTTTTTGCTTAGATCGTTATTTTTAGGCGCGTTCGAGTAATCGGGAGAAGCGCCTTTTATCTTCATTATATCCGTCCGTCTTTCCGTCTGTCAGCGCGGCTCCCACTGGACGGATTTCCATAAACTTTGGCATTGGGGGCTTCCAAGAAAATCTGTCGGGAAACTCCACATTTGTTGAAAATTGGACAAAAATGTAGGTCAGTTTAAATGAAGACATACATACGAGGTTTGTTGAAAAAGTATCCGGACTGACCACAGTATATGAAGTAGATAAGGCTTACGGGGTTTTAACCCTAATTGTCTTCAACATAGTTCCCTTCCGCAGCTACACACTTCGCCCAACGTTTCTGCCACTGTTGGAAACATTTTGCGAACTCCTCTTGTGGATGTCTAATAGTGTCTTAGTCGAATTTCGTTTGATGTCCTCCGTTGCCTCAAATCGGTGTCCTTTCAGAACTTTCGTAAGCCTTGGGAATAGGAAAAAGTCACACGGTGCGAGATCTGGTGAGTATGGCGGCAGAGCGGTGCCGTGTTTGGCCAAAAACTGCTGCACAAGATGTGACGTATGTGCGGGCTCATTGTCGTGGTGCAGGATCCAGTCACCATCCCGCCATTTTTCCGGTCGTTTTCGGCGAACTGATTCACGCAAACGTCGCAAGACCTCCACGTAGAATTCCTTGTTAATTTTTTACCCGTCGGGAGCGTACTCGTGATGTACGATACCCTCAGAATCAAAAAACACCAGTAACATGACCTTTGTTTTGCTTCGCACCTGGCGCCCCTTCTTTGGTCGCGGAGACGTGGGACCCTTCCACTGTGACGATTGCTGTTTTGTCTCCGGGTCGAACCCGTAGACCTAGGACTCGTCATCTGTCACAATGTTCTTAAGAAACTGCACGTCTTCACATGAACGCTCAAACAAATCACGGGCGATTGTCTGACGCTCACGTTGGTCATCTGTTAGCAAATGCGGCACAAACTTCGCGCACACACGTTCATGTGCAGATCGTCCGTTAAAATTGCATCGCATGAGCCCACGGAGATCCCACAGTTATCCGCTATCTCTCGTACTGTCAGTCTCCTGTTATTGCGAACGATTATTCTAACCTTGGCAATCATTTTCTCGTTTTTCGATGTTGACGGTCGTCCCGAGCGGGGGTCGCTTTCAACGGAGGTTCTACCCTCTTTAAATCGAAGGAACCAGTCAAACACTTGTGTACGGCCCGTTGCATCTTCACCGTATGCTTGCTGCAATAATGGATACGTTTCTGCTGCGGTTTTTCCGATTTTAAAACAAAACGTGATGCAAATGCGTTTTTAGGTACTTTCACACATCGTAAAAATCGCTATGACATAAACGCACGTGTTAATTCCGCGAACTACTACAGCCAACTGAGCAAACGCAACCACTTGCAACTTGCGTCATGAGTTGCTAAGACATGTACGAACATGTTAAGACTGGTAGCAAACACATCCCATCCAGTGAACAACCACTACAATTCCAATCCAGATACTATTGGAACAAACCTCGTACGTTTTATTGTTGCATTGACAAATTTGCCATAAAAACATTTTTGTTGAGCATTGAGTATTTGTATATTGTTGATAGTGTCATGTAGCTCAGCAGTGAATACAAAACACATTGTTATGTTTCCATTGGAACAATGGTTACGCGAACGCGCCATGATAATGGTGCTGCGTACATTGCCAATCTTATTATTAGGAGCGTTCGCAAAATTGCGAAAAGCGGCTCTTAGCTTTCTCATGTCTGTCCATCCGTCCTTCTGTCGGCATGGAACAACTCGGCTCCAATACTCGGATTTTCATGAAGTTTTATATTTGAGTATTTTTCGGAAGAAAAAAAAACTCTAGAAAAATCAAGTTTCTTTGAAATAGAAGAAAAATAACGGGTACTTACATGAAGACCAATATACATTTTTTTTAATAATATCACGCTGAATTATTCTTAGAATGAGAAATGTTTCGGACAAAAGTTGTAGAGGAAATCACTGCAACAATGGCTGCACGAAAGCGCCTCATTATTACGTTTACATACATTACCTGTTTTGTTTCTTTTAATGACATTCTCATTTTTCAGTATTGAGCATGTTTATTTGAACCCGCAAGATAAAACTTACTGAGCAGATTTTCCAACATGTAATTGTGTAATCCCCTATGCAATGAAAACTGAATCAGATTGTACCTCGCTGTGGACAGGTTTTATGAGAAACAAGACGTAATTTTCTTTTTGTTCGATAGAGCATAATGATCTATCACGTAATGTAAATTTAATGTCTGTAATGTAATTAGTGTTCACTTGTAAGTGTCGCGTGCTTATTAGGCTCGGTGTCAAGAAGTATTATTAACTGTAGACACAATTTATTCGGAAGACCTAGGCGCAGATGGAGCGATAATATTGAAAATGGACAAGGCAAATGTGCGAGGTTGTGGACTGTATTCATGCACCGATGTTCATAAACGGGTTAGAACTGCGCCGTTCTGTGTTGTTACGCAGCGGGTAGTGGTAATGCATTCGGGATCTAGTGGTGATGGACTCTTGTGAAGAGAGGGACCAACCTTGCAGTTTAGCACAAGGCAGAAAACGTTCATTAACTAGCCAGACTACTCAAGAACGACTGTCTCTCCACCACGGAGTTAGTTACTAATGAATCTGTGTAAGCGTTCAACCTACTGAAGTCTACGTAGTTCACACACCAACAAATGCACTATTTATTAACTTGGTTAAAAGTTCTAAATTTAAGTTAAAATACACAATAATATCGCTGTTACATGTTTCGGTCTTTAATGACCATCATCAGGGAGCTTTATCTGTACCTAACTAAACTTACGTTTATGTTAAAACACTCGGTAAAATTCCGTCGTTTTATGTGTGTCTTGTTATGTCTTGTGTGTATTGTGGCTAATTGTCTTGTGTGTATTGTTGTAGTTATCTTGTGTGTGTTGTTGTCATCTTACGCGTATTTGCTGTACTATGTGTGTATTGCTGTTCTTACTTTAGGTGCTGGACTGCTGGCTAGAAGTCATTATACGGAAGGTTCAGCCACCGGCCATCTCGACACAGGTTTTTCTTGGTTTCCCTGTATCTATAAGCAAATGCTGAAATAGTTCCCGAGATTCCAAGTTGCCACTACATGCTTCTTATGTGGCCCTCTCGACTTAAATTTATTTGTAACCAATTTAATATTTTGTATACATGGAAAATAACCATTGCCACCGGCTGACAACCCAATTGCAGTTTATTATTATTATTATTATTATTATTATTATTATTATTATTATGTGATATGGCAGCATGTCGTAGAGCGGCACGTGTGTTGTGTGCCGTGCACTGCGTGGTAGAACATGATAATGTCACAAAGTATGCTTTTGAGTCGTTTTTCGGCCAGTGAAATATGTTTTGTGTTTAGACATATTGTCTTTGTGACCCTGACACCTGTTAAGTACTGAGTCGTTTGAATACAAATTATTGGAACAATAAATGCTTGTTTTACATGACATTTAAATCGGCTAAGTAGTTCATGATGAGTCACTGGAAATGTATGTAGATTAGCCTCCATTGTATGTTAACAGTACTAGTTTTTTCTTCGTCCAAACTAATTTTGTGACGCTTATTTGCAGAATGTTTGTTACTCGACTTGGACGTCATGTAGAATGATTAACGAAGTTTGTGTAACTGTAGCACAGAACACGATCGGTGGTTGCAGATAATTTTTGGATTATTTATGTCGTAGTAAGAAGACTTGTCCGCAAAATATACAACCATATGTTCACTGGACGTAGCAAGGAAATGTTAGCGAATTATTTGTGAGTTAATTTTCAAAAGAAATACAACACCAGTTGCTTCGTGTGCCCGTCATTAACCGCTCAGAGCAGCTCGTATCATCATCTCTTTGATTCATTAGTATGGCCAGGTCCGGTAGATCCTGGCCTTCCTGTGTTTCGTCGTACAGCAAAAGGGCCTTCATAAATGTCATCCTGTCGGTCACTCGCAAACATAAACATATTTATTTGTAATATGTGTGCACATAAATCGAAGACCTGTCATAATCACTCTGTTGAATGTCGCTTTAGTGTATTCAGATAGTCCACGACCGCTTCGTCTCCAGTCCGTTCAAATTCAGTGAACGGTGACATTCTGTCACACATGACACGAAAGTACAGCTTTGAAGTGTCACTGGCTGCGTTCTTGGTATAGAGTTCGTTTGCTAAAAGACTACCTGCATAATGTAGCTTCATGGGCATCGGTAAGCTGCTGCTGTCATATTAACTGTGCCTTTGGCATCTACTGTTCGTATTGAATTCTCAACAAAATGTGCGAACTCTGTTGTGATATTTGCAGTGTTAAATGTAGCCTGCTTGATTAAGAACACTGTAACAGTATTGGAGTATTGGATGTGACTTTCTTCCCTTCACATTGTGTTCCACTGAAGCATTGTTTACTGTTAATGCATGGGCTCACAAGTATTCCAAAAATCCGGAGGCCAGAAGGGTGACTTGAAGTGAGTTCCATTCTGAGAACTGGCAGATATTAGGCCCCACAGTACAAAATTTAGTCGCCCGGGCGAACTGGCGTCCGTGATTTTTTCACCCCTCTGGTAGTAAAAAGACCTTTTCGTGATATAAAGTGGGGGCAAATTGACACGCACAGCCAGCAACCAAAATTTCCACTGACGACATCTTCGTTGATTCTACCCTATACTTATTTTCCTTCAGGGATACCGTGTCATCACTGTCTTACTGAAACGTAATGGAAAGACGGCTTGCTAGTGTAAGTGGCACTAGTACTAGAGATAGTGAGCCACGTTAGCTCAGTCGGTATGGCAATTAGGCTACGGTCTCGATGACCGAGGAAGTGTGGTACTTGTCTCTGCTGTGTAGCTCTGCAGCGCACACTGCCTCCTGTTCAGTGGTTACCGGGTTAGATGCCTTCGGTGGTAAAGCGGCGAGGGCGTGAGCGGCGTACCTCCATCTAGTGCCGTGGTTAAGAGTGAGTGGGACTGTACCTCCAGTCCTCCGTTTGTCTTCCTGGCGTATTAATTGAGTACAAGGCCGGCTTTATATCCTAGTCTTTCGATAACTGCTATCAACGTCGGTTCCAGTAGTGATATGCTTTATAATTGCAGATTTTCCACTAGTAATGGGCACCCGGGGCGTATATCAGTAACTTTTAAACTGGCTAGCCACGTGAAGACCGATTAAAGACATGTTCATGCGTTGGGAAATGGAAACGTACAGCATACATGCAGTCAGCAAGGAACTTATCATGTCAAAATAACTTTGGGTAGACTGTTAGATTAATCTTATTTCCATACTCTACTTATATATAGAAGCGAAACAGTCTTAAATACTGCAGACGACGGGGACGGTGGGGACAAGGGCATCGTTGACAGTACAGGCACAAGTTTTATACAAGGACACTCTTTGGGTGTGATTTTAGCTGCAAGACCCTGCGTTGCTATAGGTAGGTTAGAGTATATTATTATTTAAACTTTACAAATTATTTAGTCTGGCCTACAGTAATATGATTTGGCCTATATAATTTAGTTCATCTTCGTAAGTACGTCGATTTTGAAGATGCTGGCAACTACCACACGTAGTAAACACGACATTCGGACGTCGCCAGAAATAGTGTTCCTCACAGGTTCTTTGTGTTGTGTCTTTCTATCCTTTCGTACTTGTTTATCTCGTGTGTGTACGTTCGTCGGTGTACAGTGAGTTTAGTATTTTTCTTATGGCGTAAACCTCGAAGTGATTTATGAATTATAATTTTGTAAGCGACGTCTTCTTTGTGATACGTAAGGGACTGCTTCGGCTTTTTCTTCATCGCTATAAATATTCCTGATTTAATAAACTCTTTCCTCATGGTCTTGCAAACAGTTTAACTGTTCATTGCTTTTCTTTATCGGATGTCCACGCCATGAACTTCGGGATTCGATTTGAAGGCAAAATTTACAAAATTTTTAGCCCCTTCGTTAGTCTGGATAGCGGAGTCAACGCAATGGCCAGGCTAACAGACTAGACAACAGAGGATTCGTAGTTCGATTCCTGACACGTGAAAGAGATTTTTCTCTGACCGTTACGCCATGGACTGCGCCGTTCAGTCAGGCAGTCACCCGAATCATTGTCTTCTTAAAGACTGTTTTGTTCAATGACTGTTTTATTTGTTTGAACCTGAAGCGCGCGCCCCTGTGTGGGGATGTATGAGGTACCGGGTGAGGCGCCAAATGATTTTGGAAACTAAGTCTTATCTAAAAAATTAAGTGAGCGTTTTTTACAGAGTTGTCGACTGCCAAGGATTCTGTATTTCGTAATCATTGTTGTTGTACGTCTTTATTATTAGCTTTAAGTTTGAATATTCAAGTCGTCTGTGATACGACTTCACATCCTGCAAGACTTAATCAACACGCTGTGATGACCTCAAATCTCGCAACTTTGCGTTTGGTTCCTTTTTATTATCGTGCTTTTGTAATTGTTTATTCAATGTCAGTGTGACTTTCTTTCTTTTGCTTGTGTGTTGCGCGTTGAATGTGGCATATACAGTATAAAACTGAATGCTGAACTCGCGAAAATAGTAACTAAAAGTACAGTTTTTTTTTTTTTTTGACAACCTTTCAGACTTAGAAATAACGTTTTCTGGCGGGAGAGTGCTTGAGGGTTTTAAGAGAGCAGAGTACGCCGCGATACTAGACAGGTTAAGAACCGGTGAACTGTAAAGTCTTCGTTCGCTGTCGCATTGTCTGCTGTGACCTTCTTATGTTATGAGAGCAGTAATGTCAAACATGTCAATGTCATCTTCAGTGAGTTAGGTTCATGATGCAGTAGTTGTCGTGGGTATAGTAAACGGCGATTTCCTGTTGTTCCATTTGGTAGGATGATTTGCTAGTAATGACGCAGTGATATTCCCGCGTATGACAGCACCTCGCTGTGTCTCATTTCGAACAGTGATCAACTTTGTGAAGTCCTGTAATACGGTTGACATATCTGTAATATAAATGAGCTTTTACGCTGTTATAAATAGAAGTACATGACGCGAAAAAATTGCGGCAGTTGTTTTAAATAGAGTAAAAGTTGAAGAATAAAAGACCAACTTGATGTCACTTGCTATTTTATTTCACTTCTTATGTGCTCAACATGTTTCGGACATTAATATATCCATCATCAGGAGCTTGCGGCTATTCTGTTGTATTACCACATTGGTCGTATTGTTCTTGGTTCGGTGTGGTTGGGTTGGAGTGGTATCCGTGTTGCAGGCTTCAGCTTGCAACACGGATACCACTCCAACAGATCGAACCAAGAACAATAGATCAATGTGGTAATTGAACAGAATAGTCGCAAGCTTCTGATGATGGATATATTAATGACCGAAACATGTTGAGCACATAAGAAGTGAAATAAAATAGCAAGTGACATCAAGTTGGTCTTTTATTCTTGAACTATGTATCCGTGTTGCAGGCTGCAGCCTGCAACACGGTTACCACTCCATCCCAACCACACCGAAACTCCAACACACATCGAACCATGAACAATACGACCAATGTGGTAATTCAACAGAATAGTCGCAAGCTCCTGATGATGGATATATTAATGTCCGAAACATGTTGAGCACATAAGAAGTGAAAT
>Ga0123357_10004207_pt1 | contig 16789 bp, 15 predicted proteins | sample TergutEmb28metaG_FD_89873 | JGI IMG/M metagenome (GOLD analysis project Ga0123357, IMG submission 89873) | Embiratermes neotenicus P4 segment gut microbial communities from Petit-Saut dam, French Guiana - Emb289 P4 | ecosystem: Host-associated > Arthropoda: Insects > Digestive system > Gut ... | reverse complement strand
TTTTTTTTTTTTATAAAACACGGCTATTATTCTAATTAAATTTTTTAATTTTATTTTTCTGTTTTTTTTTTAGGGGGGGGGGGGGAAGAGGATAGAATAACAAGTGGAGGGCCATGGCCTTCTCATTCATCATTTCTATTTATGGGACATCTAAAAAGGATAAAGTAATAATCCTCACACTGAAGATAATCTAAAAGAAAAAGTGCTGAGAATGTGGTGTCTTTAGTTTTAGCTGCAGAACGTTGACATACAATGCCCAACACATCTGTCAGATGTGATGTGATGTCTGCAAGCTGAAGGAAACCATTTCCAGCACCTTCAAATATGGTGATTAGAACCTAATATTAACTGCAGTGCATTGGACTAAAACTTTCCAGCCATTTCTTGAAGTATGATTTGAGAACCCTAACTGAATAACAATATGTGGACCCTGACTCATAACAAAGGTGACTGCTGCACTGCCTGTGCCAAAATGGAACAGCCTGTGAAGTGACATATTTATTATATAAACTAAGGCCCCTTTATACTTATATATATTTATTTATATCATATATTTATACATAATATATATTTACATTATACATATATATATATATCCTATATACCTATGTTAACTTAGTGCCTGTAAGACCGTTACCGATAGACGAGAGGTATATAACAGGAGAAATTCAGGTATACACCATCACTGCAGTGGCATGTTCGCTATATAGGCGTATGTACATAAGAACTTCCGAAGGTTCCTGGGTGAACAACTGTCAACAGCATTACTAAGGAAGAACTTATTGCGGTATACGTTAGGTGCCACATTTCTTGGTTCCGTAATTGGATACTTTCGTACTTACACTGTCCAATTCGCATTGTGGTGATGAAGATGGAAATAAAATGTTGCAAACAAATGGAATTTTTTTAGCTGCAAGATATGATAAACTCAGTAAAATATTAACCAAGTAATACGGTTTGAAGAGCAATATAAAGTCCTTTTTAATAGACATTTTTTAATTCCTTCACCCATATGTTCGGCCCCGGCTACCTACATACTCGCAGCGACAATACACTTATCTTACGCATAAGGTACGTTTCGAGGACACTTCACAGATTATCGAGCACTCTGATCCATGATCGAGCAGAAGTATGGCTCAGGGATCCGTGAGTGTCGAATTCTAATCCGTGTCGAAGTGCGGCTTACAGAGACATCTTGGAATAATATACAGAAACAGGATTAGGGCAAAACAAGCGTTTGTCGCGTTTGCGAAGTTATTGATAATACTTGTAATCCATGGTTAAAACTGTACTGTCAATTTTTTTTTGTGTGTGGCAGTGGTAATCTGTGGTGACAAGTAAGGATACAAGATGGCTGCAATGGATGACGAAGATTTTGCAGATGAAGAGCGGGAAGATATGTTTATAAGTTTTCCACCTGAAGTTCAGAACGCTATTGAACAGGTATGAGAATACTGTGGCAGCGACGCTTCACGACGTATGCCCATGCTAGTTATTTACATGAACGCTCTGACGGCATACTGCATGGCTCACCCAGCAGTTTGCAGAGTAGCCAACGTAGGAGATATGTCCATCCTTCGAAGAAGAAATGTATTTTTGGCCTTTTTGCGTATATATATTTGCTGCAGTTTGTAATAACAACAGGATAGGGTGATGTGTATGAATTTTTGGGTTGCTTCAATGTTTTACGTCCAAACAACACGCATGTTTGGATAGTTTATGTGAAGGGATTTGGTAACAGTGAAATGAGCGTTAACTGGCTAGGTTTCATGTTTTACCACGTGTCGAAGGATATGCCTTTCTCATTGGTACACTGTATGAACTCTGCCTGGCGCCGCAAACTATTCGTAATCAGTCGGATTTAACCTCACTTTTAATGGAACGCTTTCTAATGTGCACACACAAGACTAGTGTTTATATATAATTTTCTTTTATTTTGCCCATCTCTTAATATTGTCCCTTTTCACATGCTTTCGTTAACTTATCATTCGTTTTGTTTGAGCTGACGTGATCGTTCTGACATTTATAATGCAGAACACGAATGGATCTGGTTTTTGATATTCACTCATTTTCTTTATGACAATTATCCCATGATATGTTTTATGATGTATAATTTTCTGCTATATACTATGCGAACATGAAAATGATCCAGATGTCACCTTGCTCTTACCGAAGTCTTAGTTCGATGAAGTCATAGCGCTGTAGGCTTGTATGCGGAACATGGGTATGATTCGGTTCTCGGTCGGGTTGTCAGCTGTCCTGACTGAGATTTTTCTTGATTTTACTTCAGCCCCTCGAGGCAGATGCCGGTAGTAGGTCAGGCCACGATCGCCTCCAAATAGTTTTGAGTTCGTTCATGAGGTATAATTTGACGTTACATAGTCAAAGCTTGTGACAGCATTTTAAAATGTCACAAAAAATTACCACAATTTCTTTTTCTTTCTAGGTTCTTCCAAGTAATGATCCTCTTGATCAGCCTGATTTTAATGCTGTTGACTATATCAATTCTCTTTTTCCAACTGAGCAATCTCTTTCTAACATTGATGACGTGGTCAACAGCATGGAATGCAAGATTCATACCATAGATGATGAAATTCGAACTGTTGTTCGAGGACAGACAAATGTTGGACAGGTACTGTTAAAGAATGACCACTCTGTTGTCAGAGTGTTTATAACCATGTTATATAATTTGTATTGTCTTAGAAGATTATCCAATGAAGAGAAGGATATTCTGTCTGTTAAGAATTATGTTACCTTTTTCTAATTATTTTGTAGGATGGACGTGCAGCTTTGGAAGAAGCTCAGCGAGTTATTCGTCAGTTATTTGTGCATATTGCAGACATTAAGGCGAAAGCAGAACAATCAGAGGAGATGGTGAAAGAAATCACACGTGACATAAAACAGTTGGATTGTGCCAAACGTAATCTCACAGCCGCAATTACAACACTGAACCATCTGCACATGCTTGTGGGTGGCGTGGATAACTTGCAGTAAGTACTTTTGAATTTCAGTGATAAGCAGTAGTTGACAGTTTTGTAACACAAGAATAATCTGTGGTGTTCTGAATCTTTAGTTGCTGTTTCTGTTTTGGTTAGAGTACTGACCAAGAAGCGCCAGTATGGTGAGATTGTGATGCCTCTTCAAGCAGTCATGGAAGTAATGAAACACTTTCACAACTATATGGACATTCCACAGATAAAACAGCTTGCAAGTCAGGTATATTACATGTAAAAATGAAAATTAGACATGCAGAACTAGTTACTGATGTTCACATTGCTGACTTACTCAGTGATGACAATAAGGGATGGCAGACACAGCACTTTATGTTAACCTTTCTCCTACTGGGGTGGATATCCATGTATGAAAAAGCGAGTATTTTTTGAACAGAAAAAGATAAAATTATGAACTTAATGGCATTTTGTGGTAAATAAAGCTGATTTTGTGGTATGTTTTAAAAAATGCAGTAAATTTCCTTGTTGCCTAAGTACTGAAAATTAATATCTAGGAGTGTTTTCCTTTATGCGTTTGCATATGTGAACACAGATCTTGGAAAAGTTAATGTTAGAGTACTTTTGTTTAGATGTAGTGTAGTTTGGTTGACTAAATGTTTCTTTACTGTTGCCTTAAATTATACTACATTAACTTATTCTACTCTGAAAGGTGTTTCTTAATTTATGGGTCACTTGACCCTAAATGAAATTGCAAAGGACATTCCAGTCACTCGCAAACATTTTATCAGAAGCAGCTGATTATGTGTAGTTGAATATTAAGTGATCATTGTGGATGCATGTGAAAGAAAAGTTTGAGCAGTATCAGGATTCAATAGATGTGTGCTGTTTTCACCACACAAACTTTCCAAATTAATAACTTAGTTAATGTTGCAAATGAGGGAAAGCTGAGTGACAGAACAGATGATGTTAATTAATCCTCAATCCTAACTTTACTTCCTAGTCACTTTTTTGCCTGAAATTACCTGTAATTTATATATTATTTAGTTATATTGAAATTATTATGCATTTATAGATACACATTTCTCTTAGCACGTACCACAGTCAGAATGTGATATTGTAATTTATAGGAATTATATCTTATGTTTCCAACTGTATTGACTTTTTGCAGACTTTATCTTTTGCTGCTACATTTACCCTTAGTTTTGTATGAGTTACTTTACAATGGAATTGTATAAATGTTGCTGTTGTGTTTATAAGTAGAGTAATCTGAATATGACATGACAATCTCAAGACATGGGAAAGAGAGAGTGTAAAAAATACTTGATAAAGTATTGTTCACCCTCTGTAATTTTAATAATTACAGAGACCGAACAGAGAATTACCACAATGTGCGATGTGCTGTCAAGTGCTAGGAAATGAGTTGTTGAAGGAAAGGAAATGAAACAATATTCTTCCTTTTGACTTTGTCCTTCATCTTAATTCTCAAAGAACTATGATGTTTTGGAAGCCAGCTGTGCTTCTAATGTGAGGTCAAATGGGAAGAAGCATCCAATGTGGTGGACCCCTTAGAAGGAGCTAATGTCAGTCACTGGGTACTGTAATCAAATAAATGTGCTGAGATATGCACCTGAGACTGGACCTTGTCAATACGTAGTAACAGGAAAAGAGCTATTTGTATTTTTGAAGATTTCTTACTTTTTTCCTCCATAGATGGTGTTATTGGTGATAGCATTAAAAAATATGAGTGTGTCTGGATTTCTGTGTTGTGGTTGTGGTTGTTCATTGTCAGTTTATTACTGTTTTTGTGGTTTTGAATTAGTGGTTGTTCCTGATTTTATTGCTGAGTCTTAAAGTTAATTTTTCCTATGGACAAGGTCTTATCTCAGGTGCATTTCTCAACAAGTTTAGTTGTTTATGGTGCCCATTGATTGAGAGTAGCACTTACACTAAGGGGTACAACAGATTAATTGCTTCTTCCCATTTCACCTGAAGGTGGAAGCACAGTCAGCTTCTGAAACATAGTACTCCACTAAGAATTAAGATGGCAAAGTCCAAAACAAGAAGACTTTCACCAAGTTGTGTACCATTGCAATGTCGTATAGAGTAGAAATAAATAAATGAACTATTTTATCTGAAAACAAAGCATGAGTCTCACCCTGGTTGTGGTAACATGCATATTTACTAAATTGTGATGTAAAAGTGTTCCCTAGTGGCTAGGATGTATAAGAGTGGATCAGTGGAAGGTCTGTGTGAGAACTATAGCTAGAGGTGAGACCTGTCAAATTTTTCTCCTGGTTTTCAGTGGGTATTCCACTAGTGTAATCAGATACAGTTAAATCCAGCCACTACTTCAGTTTGTATGTATAGAAATATTGTGTGAGTTTCAGGTTCAAGAGATTCATTTGGAACTGGCACAGCAGATAACTTCAGATTTCCATGAAGCTTTCACTGGACCGAATTCCAAGCACTTTACTCCAAGTAAACAACTGGCAGAAGCTTGTCTTGTTGTGTCTGTGCTGGATCCTAAAGTCAAGTGAGTTTGTCTGCAGTTAGTATGGTTGTGAAATAGGTGGGCCCATATTTGGGAAAGTATTTATGAACCTGGAAGTCTGTCAAGTGGGTCGTATACTTTTCCTGTAGTAATGTACAAACTTAGAACTTACAGTGATTTACATAAACACTTGAAAATCATGCAGTTACATTCATAGTAAGTTACTAGTACAATTTCAATGGCGTAGAATTAATTTTAGCCCCAAAATTTGTGAAATACATTGATTGAATAGGAAGAGTTCTTCTTTGTACATTTTATTAGTATCACACGTGCTTGCTAATGATGAATGAAATAGTTCAAAACAATAAAATGATTTCAGTTGCTCAGAAATTATGGTTGAATTATGTCATAGCATTTGAAAGTTTAATGCTTGCAACTAATTTGGCTGTTGTCTCTCCAAGTGTTGTTTTACTACTCTGTAGAATGTGGATTTTGGCATTTTTTTCCTTTGAATTTTCTTCTCCCCCCCCCCTGAAAACTTGTCACCAGCAAGTTAGATCTCACTGTGAAACAATTTTGTTTGCTGGCTTGCATCATAATAATTGTGCAAGTTTTCCTGAAAACTGATCTGCTTTAGATGAAGGAAGAGTATTTTGATATTGTGATGCTGGACATTAATGAATGCTATTTTATTCGCAAGTTACCAGTTTTCATGGCAAGTTCTATTTCTTCGTATCATTCCCCAGATTTTTCTTTTTCTTGATCTTAAGATGTAATTCAAGGACTCATAGTTTGTATTTTCCCATTTGATTTTTAACCACGGGTCCACGCATATGTTGAGTCTTCCCCATGCATTTACCTTACCCATGTAATTGCCCTTAATTTAATCAGCTTTAGTGATGTTGTTTGTTATGTTAATTTCCTCCATTCCCACTTACTTCATTCTCATATACTTAAATTTGCAGTGGTATTTTAGTAGGAGGTTCACTGGATGGAACTAGCAATTCTCTCTCACAATTCAGTGAGTCTTTTGTTATACTTTTTCAGGCGTGATTTGTTAAAATGGTTTATTGGACTTCAGCTGGCAGAATACTGCCACCTGTTTCAAGAAACACAAGATACTGCTTGGCTCGATAAAATTGACCGAAGATATGCGTGGCTGAAGAAGCATTTGATGGAGTTTGAGGAGAAATTTGGACCAATGTTCCCACCAGGTTGGGAGATATCAGAGAGGATCACTGTGGAATTCTGTCACATTACTAGGTATGATTCATGTATTTTCAGATCTAGAAAGAAAATATTGTAATATTCAGAGTGCATTGTTGTCTACATCAGTGATTAAATTTTTATTATATACTTTGCATGCAGTAGAGTTAGGATGACTGAAGCAAAGGAGATGAAGGTAGTGGAGATTTGTGACTCACAGGGAGGGGAAGAGGCTAACTGACTATTTGGCAACAGACTGTGAAGGTTCAACACTCTTGAATGATAACCAAAAACAACAAACTTATAAAAGAATCATGGTAATAAAACCTCAAGAAAAGGGCTCGCTTAGAAGCAGGGGCATAAACCAGAATCTCATCATAAAATGAAGTATTGAGAAGTAGGTTCTGAAGATATGACCTGAATTGAACTGATCGGTGGTATAATCCAATGGTGAGCTTAATTTACAGTAGGGATGGATCTCAGGTTTCCATAACTGCTTTCCTTAATAATGTGGATAGGAATTAGATGCTTAAGCCAGATTCTCTGCTGTATATTTAAGCATGTTACACCTTATCACACTCATACAAGGTGTCTCTGTAAGTTATAAGCATGGTGTGTGACCAAGTTTCTTTTCATGAACAGGTCAGAATTATCAAAGCTTATGTCAAAACGCAAGACAGAATTGGATGTGAAACTGTTACTTTATGCAATTCAACGCACTAGCAACTTTGAGAACCTGTTGGCTCGACGTTTCACTGGTGTAACATTAGAAGACTCTGCAGATATACTTCGATCTTCAGAAAAGAGAAAGTCTCAGGTAATCCTGTGTTTTAAGTGAGATACTTAATAGAACCTTGAATTTTTGCTTCTGTTGAAAATGTTAAACATATTTCTTGTTGCAAAGATTTGTGGCTTGTCATACATAGTTTAGATTCTCTCATCAACCTGTTTCATCTGGTACACATTCTGTCTCCTGTGGTAAACATTTGTTATTTTGGTACTGGATGTTTAAGAATAACATGAATATTTAAACTGTTGTAGTTTGTCAGTTGATAATAGATAATGTATGTTGTCTGTGGCATGTATAATTAAAAAAAGTCTCCATTGCAGTTCACAGTCTAGTTTTCCACATGGGTACATGATTAGGAGTGGTTTGGAATACAATACAGTGTTATTGACCTCTCGCAAGACCTCATTACACTAATAGAATACTGTGCCAGTGCTGTACTTTCTGCACCAGGGAGTATTATATGACAAGGGGAAGATTCTCCTTCAGGATCCCACATCTCCCTTCTCCTAGCTGATATAATTATGATACCTTTTGAAGAAGAAGCTTTCAGAACCACCATGAGGAGACCAAAATTTTGGCTTAGACGTGTGGATTGACCTATTGACAATTTGGTCATGTATATCTTCCACCTAGTGAGACTTCCATGAACACCTGAGTTGTAGCAGTAACAACATAAAGCTCTCCATGGAACTCAAAATGGACCAGCAGCAAGGTCAGCTTTAGAGTTTTGCAGGTTCAAATTCATGGCTTCTGTCACTACAGTGTTAGCTTTTATTCCCCCTCCCCCTAAATTGAATGTTTCCAGTTTTTAGTAAAATGTTTGGCAATGCTTTTTGTTTGAATTGTCCCTTAAAATTATCCCATGTACTCATGGAATTGCATTTTTGGTCAAGCACTGCATTTTGACACCATTTGTCACATTATTTCATCAGAAGTCACACATTCGTAATTATCAGTTGCTAGGGAATGTGAATAATCCTTTCATTCTCCAGGATGTATCTGTTTGTTGTTCCTGTGAGTATTGCATCTTTACTGCACAGAAAGTCTGCATCCACTGGGGCATCCTGTGACAGCCATGCTCAGGGAATTGCTAAAGGAGACAGTTTAATTTAGGATCTGTTATTGTCAGGCATCAAAATTTTTACTTTTCTGATTGTGTCAGCAAACACAATTTAGTGAGAGTGAAATTAGGATTTGGATGGAACTATGACAGAGCAGAAAGTGCTAATTTATTCATCTGCAATGTGGTTCTATAGCCATGTGACTGTTTTCTAGTAGCATGATGGGAGGATTTTGTTTGAACATTGTCTCTTGTCTATATATCCACATATACATATCCATACATGCCAGAAGATGAGCATGCATGTGACTTGTCAGAGAACGGCTTCTTTGTCTTCATCTTCAGGTATAGAGATTTTTTTAACCTCTCTGTGGTGATCCCATCGGTTGGAGATGCTGTCCATAATAAGGTAATGAAGCCGCTTGTAGGTAAATAAATCTGCCTGCACTGTCATGCCTTGTACCTTCTGGTGACGTACCATATTGTGGCTGCTGTGCCTCACTGAGAGCTCCTTCTTGTTTCAAGAACTCACGTCCGATCTGTTTCAGTGGTGGGTGATAAGGAAATATTTTACCTGAGTTTTTAGACTTGTGTAGGGGTGTAGGTGACCTTTCATTGGGAGATCAGTGTCCCATATTTTGAGACAGTATAGTGTTCTAGAAATTTTGGCCACTGAACACCCATTGACACAGTGCTGTATTCCAGAAGTATGGAGACTTCAGTAGTTTTATCTTTTGTGCCCCAGAGAATAAGTGTTGTTTCTTCCTGTCAAAGGATGGTGATGAGTGTCAGCCTCTGAAAGTCCACAAAAGTTATTTTTGTCTGACTGTGCATTATGTCCAAAGAATATTTGCCAATTTGTGATACTTAATAATCAGACAGTATTTTTTTTAAGGTGTGATCTTGGATTTCTTTTATATGTTAAGGATATTGTCCTGATATGTTATGTCTCGTTTGCCTCTTGCTTTAGATATCACAGTCTACAAACCCCTTTGAGAGTTCAGAGGCTGGTGGGCAGTCACAGAACCCATTTGAAAGAGATACAGGAAAGGCAGATGAACTCAGTGCTTCACAGATAACAGCAAAACCTAAACTTCCTCCATTCCATGGCATAATTGGAAAGTGTTTTGAACCATATCTGTACATCTATATTGAGAGTTTGGACAGGTGGGTTTGAATCATATCATTAAATTTGCTGGGACTGTGTGGAGCAGTGATTGGCCTGTAAGCAAAAGGAATATAGGGCTTAATGTGAATCGTCCTTATTGTGTTTACAACAAACTAAAAATGTAGGTTTTTTTCAGTCAAAACACAACTTTACTATTTAACAGATCAGCTACTTGTTTTGTCTGTTGTTAATAGCCGTCATCACACCAATCCCAAGAATGCAAAAATAGTAAAGTTGTGTTTTGAGTGAGAAAACCTGCATCTTTAGCCTGATGATTTGGCTGTATTATGAAGAGAACATTTCCATAACTGTGTTAGTTCACCCTCTTGAGGGATCGGTTTCATATAACCAATTTATTCAGTATATACAACTGGAATAGGAACAAAATAAACAACTTGGAATAGACTTTATGCCATCTTACATTCCTAAGCTGTAATTTTGGGTGTTTGATGTTTATAGTGCCTTTATTTATTTCATGGCATAGTTATCAACTGCAAGGAATACATGTTATTTGTTTCTGCTTTTTATCTTCCTGTAGGTCTGTTTCTCCATTTTCCTGCCCATATATCTCTCTCTCTAGCCGTCTGTTTGTGTATCCCTCTTTGTATTCATCTATCCCTCCCTTCTCCAGCTATCTTAAACCTGGTTATTTCTGGCCTTTTATGCGACTGATGAAAATGATTGGTATATATAGTGATCCGCAGAACATGTAAATACTCATGGAATTTTTAAAAATATGTCATTCCTCCTGGTTTTTCACCTTTGAGTGACCTTCACTGTGCCATATTGTAATTGTTTGCTTTCAAGTATGTTGTGTTGTTCCAACTCATTTCAAGATAGTGAAATGACTTTTATTATGGTAATTACTTACCAAGAATTGTGAAACGGTTTTGAAAACTGAATGCAAATCCATTTTGAATTTAGGAATATGTAGTTCCATATGATTTTTTTTTGGACCTTAAAATAAACATGTGATATATATTCTTGATTTTTTCTTGACATTTACTATAGTTTTGAGCTGCTGTTGTGCCTGGTGGATACTTTCCTTAACTTTCTTGATTCTACACCAAAAACAATTTTTTTCTCTTTGTAATTTAGGTTTTAAATATTTAGTGCCATTAATATCCAATGCACAGTTTATCTTAATATTATCCTTCCAGCTACTTGGTTTCTAGGTGATCACTTTCCCAAGACATCTCTGCATCCAAATTCTTCTTGCATTTCTTGTCTACCCAATCTGAGGTGCATGTTCAGCTCAGTAGGAATTATGAAATTTCTCATTGCTAACGTCCTTGATGCTGCTTAAAGTAAATTGATAAAGTTCTCCCTGTAACCTGCTGTGAAGGCACAGAAGAGGAGGAGAAGAGGTATAACACTACCCAGCCTGAACCTGAATGTTAGATGGGGGTGGGTGATCATCAGCATGCCCTGGCTGCTCTACCCGTAGGAAAGAGTGACAGTAGCAATTGTATAGGAGGCTGGGTGGGTCCCAGGGCCAGCCTGGACAGGTGTGAAGAAAATCTCTTCCTCCAACTGGGATTCAAACCCCATCCCATCTGGCTTGTAGCCAGTTGCTATACCAGCTATGCTGTCCTGGCCATGTCTTCCTGATGTTTAAATATTATTTATGTTGGCTTTGACTTTATATACTTGCGGTTTATTTTTTCCTACACAGTGATGGATCTCATTTCGCATCTGTACAAAAGCATTTGAATTTTAGTGTTCTGGAGAGCAAACTTAACTGAATAGTGATATCTGTTGCCAAAGTTTTATTATAAGGAAATGATGAATTGTATATTGTATTATTTAGCACAATATGATAGACCATGGAAGGGAACGTCCTTCTCTTGCACTGGTTATCTCTGTACTGTTAATTTACTAATTTATTTGCGCTGTTAGCAGTCTCATACCACCTTTATACATTTAAATTTAACTACTTTTTAATCACGTACTGTATATTGTACATTTGCTTGTAGCTGTATATTTCAAGTATTACTCTTTCTATCCAACTGAGAGGTCTGGCAGCTTTCTCAACTGCATCTAAAGTCAAACTCTAACCCGCATGACTGGAATGAAACTACTGTTTACATATTGCACTTAATTCGGTCATTGCTGTATCTTTATTACTGCTAAGTTCATTGTTGTTAACTTTGTAGAAATCTGGCAGATTTAATAGAAAGATTCGTACAAGATGCCAAGCAGCAGTCAAGTTCACCTGCAAGTCTCCCTTCTGAGGGTTCTGGTATGGTTCTGTCTTCGTGTGCTGACCTCTTTGTGTTCTACAAGAAGTGCATGGTACAGTGCACACAGCTCAGTACAGGGCAACCCATGCTGGGACTTTCCTCCACTTTTCAGCGTTATCTTCGAGATTATGCTGTAAAATTACTCCAAAACAATTTACCAAAGTAAGTTGTAACAATTCAATACATTTATTTAGCTTGTCACTACTGTCTTGGGACCTCACATGTGATGGATTCTATAATCTGCAATCCCTTTTTTTATATGATGTTTACTTTACTGTGTTCATATTCTGATATAAGACAGTGGTTGGCTTTGTTTTTGAAGTCGTGACAGTAGTATTGCTGAAGATCCCAAAAGACTTGGTTCTCTACCAGGTTACTAGCCAGGAGTTTACAGCTGTTATCCAAGCATACTATTAAATTTGGTTGTTTTTGAAGAATATTTAGTAAATCAAAACTTAACCAGCAAGAACCATAAGTAAAAGGTTGTTATCCATGCCAGGAAGGCATTATGTTATTATATAAAAGGTACTGAAATTGTATACTCACAGAAGTGGTATGTTTATCAGTGACTGAGACAGATGTGAAAGGTAGCACCCTAGCATTGCCTCAGGGTATCAGAACAACCACAAGACCACTGGTTTTTGTTCAAGATTTGAACTCTTTATTGAGTCCTATATATTCATCCACCATAAAGAGTATAACGTAGACCAATTTCAGATGTGTTTTATGTCGAGAACAGCTAATTTAAGAGTAGCAGTCCGTGAATTCTCATTATATTGAATTATGTGTTTTGACTGTATGAAATATTATAAAATAGGAGTTATGGTATGTTGGGGGGTATTGTTACATCTGTTATACATTATTTTTAGGTGTGTTCGGAAAATTGTGAAATGTGACTATTGACTGTGTCATGTGTGTCTGTCTCTCTGTCTGTCTACATGGAACATTGTGGCTCCCACCTGATGGATTTTCATGAAATTTGATATTGGCATATGCTTTGAAAATCTGTTGAGAAAATTCAAGTTTCATAAAAATCGGACAAGAATAATGGGTGCTTTACATGCAGACAAATATACGTTTTTGATCATATCTTGCTCAGTCCTTCTTAGGATGAGAAATGTTTCAGACAAAATTGTAGAGAAAATCAAAACACACATTTTATGTTCCATAACTTGGGGGGGGGATATGGTGCCATTTATCAGATAATGTGGCAAAATATTGTAGAGCCGGGCAGGCTGCAGATGACAGTATGGCACAAGTGCATTGCATGCTGTATACCTAAGTCCACAAACATATACCCAGAATGTATAATACTAATTTCTTTACCACTGCAACAATGGTTGTTCGAACGTGCCTCATTGTTACATTGTACATACATTGCCTGTCTTGTTTTGGATGGGTTTGGCTAAGTAAAATGTAAATTTGAAATTAAGAATTATTTATTTCTGTGGGATTGGTACTTCATTTTATTATACTGTTTCATTTGTTATAAACAAGGGGGTTATTAGAATTACTGAGAATTAAAATAGACCATATGGAAGAATGTACATGAGTTTCCTAAGGTGGCTAGAACAGGACTCGGGCTTTAGCGGATCAGAACAGGCCTGTAATTCTATTCCATTCTTTTGGTGATGTCTGCATTGCAGATTCTTTTCCATTTTATATCACTGACTTCATGATCAATAAATGTAATGGATATGCAGTTAAACTCGGTTATACTGACCTCAGATTGTGCAACACCTTGACTATATTGTTATACATTCTGCAGTACCAGTTAATTCACTGTAAGGCATGTGTTTTTCTGCCTTGCTTAGTATGACATACATGAGAGCATCTACCTCGGCTATAACAACATAGCCAGTCATTGCTACCGACATAATTTTTCATGAAGTAAGCTATTTTGAGAAATAAACCATCTCCTCATCATTGAGAAGACCAGACATCTATGCTTTCAAGTAGCTGCATAAGTTTCAGGCCTGGAAAATGACAATAGTAACTATGATTCACTTTTTACATAAAGTTGCCCTTTACTTTTCTACTGCTGCAGTTGAAAAGAGACTGCTTATGTGATAAAATGACTACAGTCATAAACAGAAGGAAGGTCCTGATATGAGAAATAGAAAATGGAAAAAGGAAATTTGACGTGTGTCGGGAATTTGGTCTCGTAAATTCTATGATCCTAATGATTTGGAAAAACAATGGAAGTTGTTAGTGTGTTTGTACAGAATGGATTGAGAATAAAGCAGTTTTGAAAGCCGGAATGCAGTGACATTGATGAGGTGCTGCTTAAGTGTTTTAAGTAAGAGAGAAGTGACGATGTACCAGTGAGTAGTCCTTTTTTTTTTTTCATAATAACTTCTGCTTTTCCTAAATTTTAATTTTAAGTTAATGTACTTTTTAGCATAATCCTGTATGGAAATTAACAATTATAGAAGGGTAATTTTTATTACTTCTAAATTTTAATTGTAATTTAAATTCAAAATTGATCATGACCTTAACATTAAGTAATATGTGTGCAGGCATGCATTTTGTCTTGAAATAATTTTCCTTCACTTATGCCATGCACCTCGCTTATGGAGACACTCGATTTTAATAACTCCATTTATTCGGCCTCTTTGATGATGTCATAACCGAGTTTGACTGTTTTTTCGTGAATATTATGAATAGTATTTGTTATAGGTATATGCTTCTGTGTTTAGGATTACAGCTCCTGGTTCACTTGGAAGTAGCATGTCAAGTATTACTCGAGATTTGCGTGATCTTTCAACTTCAGGACTTATACAGAATTTCCACAGTCTCTTGAAAGAAGGAGAAGTAATTCGATACACCTCTGAGGAACAAGCTCGTGTGTGCAGGTAAGTAATCAGTGACACAGTTTACCGTGTGTGTTTTATAAATATTTGGTTTGGTTTGGTTGTTGGTAGTGTAATTTTATTCATTAAGCACTTTTTTAGTATATAGTGACTTAAGAATTTCACATACAGTAAAGATCTGCAAACACTGCTTGTTATTTTAATATAACAGTTTGAAATTGTGGACTAAAATATTAGTGAATGAAGTTTAAAGTTTGTAATATAATACTATATAATGAACGTCAGCACAATCACTTTATTGGTTAAGGTATTATCAGGCTACATGTTTTGACTGGACTTAGTCATCCTCAGGCCTGTATTAACATTTGTGTTACCAGATACTGTGCACACTTTGGGATCCCATCGTGTTTACATTTGTAGAATACATCTAGTTAAAACATTTTTCTAAAAGTTGTGAAGTGCGCCTCTAGGATTGGGGTACGTAAAAATGTCTCTTAAAATGTGTTGTACAAATTGTGTCTAAAAATTTTTTAATTGTATAAACTCGTTCTTGACCATGCTTTGCTGTTCATCAGTTCCAAATGTGTGTGTCTTATTGTTGCTTCATCCTTTTGGTTGCGTCGACGTGTGCCTATTTTGCTGTTTCGGAGGAGTGGGTGTGGTAACAAGTGGTCTCCGCTCTGAACTGTTGGTTGATGTTGTCTGGTATGGCTTCCCTTTTATTTCTATTGTTGTATTCTAATGGATGGAAGAGCTTCCTGTAGCGGGTTTTTCTTAAGTTACATGTTGCGTTGTTGGCTCCGTTTTTATTGCAGTCCTTGTGGCTAGAAATGTTCTTCTGCATGGATGTTCTTCGTACTGGGTCTTAACCACTGTGTGATGTGTCGTTTAGTAGCTGTGTTGTTCCCTGTACTGCAGTCGTGCGGGCTTTGGATGGCTATTTCCAGCGTACTGGAGATAGTCTGTACCTATATAAATTGCATTTTAATGCCATTATGACTTGTAGATAATTATACAGGATAATTAAGCAGGGACGGCTAGGCAGTGAGGATCTTTGGTGTCCTTTCGAACAGTTTGTAAAGATTCACCTGAAACAACTTATTTGAGAAAATGGTAATTATGATACTGAAGTCAAATACAAGGCTACTTTCATCATCTCTGAACTATGCAAATTTCATATAAATAATTTTTATATACAGCCACTGCCAGACTTACACAGTACCTGCATTCTGGAAGGTTTGGGGCAAGTTGAATTTTGCGCAACTATATATGTTATGTATGCAAAGTAGCTCAGTTCAAATCTGAACTCCAGCATACTTGAATATGATCAGCTCCAACATGACCACCCATGCCTGTGTTATGCCCAGCAGTATTATTCTGCCACCTTTGTCTCATGACAAAGAAAAATTTGAGTGCGTTTTAAAAATGTATTAAATTACATTTATATTTTACCTTTTTGAGTTGTGTAAGTCTGAAGTTGCGTAACTTGAAATTGCGCAAGTCTGGGACTGTCTGTGTAGTTAAAGTATCTTCTTTTTGACCCCGTGATTTGGAGAAATAAAGGACAGAAAAGTAGCTGTTCTTAAGACAAAGTAATAGTACTTCACAAACTAGCAAATGAGTCATATATTCTTCACAAATATATGAGATAATTCCTGCACGGTTGTTACTTAAATTTGTCATACAAAAAGTTTTATAATGTGTATCAATTAACAGGAAAAGAAGCTATTAAAATTGTTAAGAGATTCATAGTTTAATAAAATGTTCTCAGACAGAAAGCTTGGTAAAACCAAAGCTCATGTTGGTTTTACCAAGCTGTCAGCAACACACTGCAGATGGGGACAGAGTCAGCCCCTGAAATATCATAGAACTTACACACTTGATGCGACTGTATGCCCAAGAACATTTTGTTGAGTTCTGTCGCTGTGAAAGCTTCAAGGCTTAGATTCGTAATTTACCATATCTTTCATGTGTTATTCTGTCTGAAATGAAAAATGTTGCACTGAATCATTTGAATTGTGGAAGTTTAACCCTTTCCCCGTTCAATTTAAATCGCTAGTGCCTGGG
>Ga0123357_10004206_pt1 | contig 16793 bp, 15 predicted proteins | sample TergutEmb28metaG_FD_89873 | JGI IMG/M metagenome (GOLD analysis project Ga0123357, IMG submission 89873) | Embiratermes neotenicus P4 segment gut microbial communities from Petit-Saut dam, French Guiana - Emb289 P4 | ecosystem: Host-associated > Arthropoda: Insects > Digestive system > Gut ... | reverse complement strand
TGCGCCTCAAACAGCGAGGTGGACGGCAAAGACACCACACGGATCCTGCGTCCCTTGGCAGACAGGCGTTCCGCCGCAGCCAGGGCAAGCTGGACCTCCGATCCGCTCGCCATGACGATAGCTTCCGGCATGCCGTCGCAGTCACGCAATATATACCCTCCACGTTCAACGGCCGCAAGCTGCTCGGGCACACGTTCCACAAAGGGCAGATTCTGTCGGGAGAGTATCAGACAACTCGGGGCATTGCGCGTTTGCAGGGCCATCTTCCATGCCACGGCGCTTTCCACCGTGTCGCACGGACGCCAGACCTTGACGTCCGGCGTCAGGCGCAAGCCCGCCGCCTGTTCGACAGGCTGGTGCGTCGGGCCGTCCTCACCCACGCCGATGGAATCATGCGTCAATACCCACACCACCCGCAAGCCCATCAGCGCCGCAAGCCGGATAGCATTCTTGGCGTAGTCGGAAAAGACCAGAAAAGTGCCGCCATACGGAATGAAGCCGCCATGCAGACTCACGCCGTTCATCATCGCGCCCATGGCGAATTCACGTACGCCATAGGCGACATAGTTGCCTTCCTGAAAGGGCTTTTCCAGAAGTTTTGCCCGCTTATGGAATGTTCCTACCGAGTCGGTCAGATCGGCGGCCCCGCCCAGAAGTTCGGGCATCCAAGGCGCGAGCGCATCCAGCATATTCTTTGATGCGACACGTGTGGCAATGCTTTCCTTCCGCGCGGCAATCCCGGCGATACACGCATCGACCCGCTCCTGCCAGCCCGAAGGCAGCTCACCGCGCATTCTGCGTTCAAATTCCGCGGCCGGTTCAGGATAGGCCTGGCGGTACTTCGCAAACAACGCGTCCCATTCCGCCTGGAGTTTTCTGCCTTTTTCGCGGCAATCCCATGCGTCAAGCACATCCCGCGGCATGATAAAGGGTGGGGCATCCCAACCCATCTTCTCGCGCGTGGCGGCAACCTGTTCCGCCCCAAAGGGAGCGCCGTGGCATTTGCTGCTGTCCTCCCTGGGCGAACAATAGCCGATGTGCGTACGGCAGACGATAAGACTCGGTTTGTCAACAACGCCCTTTGCCTGCGCGATGGCGGCATCCAATGCCTCAGCAGTATGCCCGTCCACCTCGCGCGCCACATGCCAGCCGTACGCCTCAAAACGGGCCGCGACATCCTCGGTGAACCAGCCGTCTATCCCGCCGTCGATGGAAATCCTGTTGGCGTCGTACAGGGCGATGAGCTTGCCGAGCCCCAAGGCGCCCGCCAACGAGCACGCCTCATGGGAGACGCCTTCCATCAGGCAGCCGTCGCCTAAAAAAACAAAACAATGATGGTTCACAACTTCAAAACCGGGACGATTGAATTCCCGCGCCAAAAGCCTTTCGGCAAGAGCCATCCCCACAGCCGAAGCTATCCCCTGCCCCAGCGGACCAGTGCTGATTTCCACACCCGGAGTCACGCCATATTCCGGATGTCCCGGCGTTGCAGAACCCCATTGACGGAAATTCTCTATCTCGCTCATCGGCAGGGCATACCCGGTCAGATGCAAGAGGGCATACAGCAGCATGGAGGCGTGCCCGTTGGACAGCACAAACCGATCCCTGTCCGGCCAGTCCGGATTTGCGGGGTTATGGCGCAATACATGACGCCACAAAGCTTCACCCATATCCGCCATGCCCATCGGCGCGCCGGGGTGTCCCGAATTCGCCTTCCCAACCGCATCCATAGCCAGTGCCCGTATGGCGTCAGCCAATCGTTTCCGCTGCATTTCTCCTCCAAAACATCATGTTGCCATCCCCGCAAGCTTCTCAAAGGCTTCGCGGCGTTGCGCATAAGGCGGGAAATTGAAAAAGGCCGAACCCGAAACCAGAACGTCCGCGCCGCAACGAAGCACGTCAGCGGCATTCTCCAAATCCACGCCCCCATCCACCTGGATTTTCACAGGCAGACCGCGAGCATCCAGCATTTCCCGTAAAGTTCTGATTTTCGCATAACTCGGGAACAAAAAACTCTGCCCGCCGAAGCCGGGGTTGACGCTCATGATAAGCGCCATATCAATGTCATCCAGCACATATTCAAGCATGGAAAGCGGGCTCGCCGGATTCAAGGCCACTCCGGCCTGCATGCCCAAACGGCGGATTTCCGCCAATGTGCGCTGTACATGGGTGGTCGCCTCGGCATGCACAACCAGCATATCGGCGCCTGCGTCCTTGAACGCGGACAGATAGCGTTCCGGCGCTTCAATCATCAGATGGACATCAAAAAAAAGCCTGCTCTGCGACCTCAGACGGGCAATAACGGGCGGGCCGAAGGTGATGTTCGGCACGAAGCCGCCATCCATGACATCCCAGTGCACCCAGGAAAGTCCAGCCTCCTCAAGCAAGGAAAGTTCCTCCGCAAGCCTGCCGAAATCGGAAGAAAGCAGGGAGGGGGAAAGGATCATCTGCTCTGCTCGCAGGGCTGACTGTTCATCGTATGCGGAACTACAAAGGCCGTAAAAGTTGTTTCAATACTTCAAGCTCTTCAACGCATTGTTGCAGCAACTCTCCCTGGGCCGGGGGCGCCGGGGCGGCCGTCAGCGGCACCAGATTGGCAAGGCCGGTGCGGCTATGCTCCTCATGTTCCAAAATGCGCCGGGCGCCTTCAATGGTCATACCCTGTACGTGGAGCAAGGTTTGAATACGCCGCAACAAGGCCACATGCTCTTCCGTGTACAGGCGTTGTCCTTTTTCAGTGCGCGCAGGGACGATCTGGGGAAATTCGCTCTCCCAAAAACGCAACACATAACTCTTAAGACTCAGCATTTCAGCGACTTCGCCGATACGATAGCTTTTGTCCCTGATTATATCCATACGCCAAGCGCCTGTTTCAGGGATTGTGCCACCTTTTCCCGTTCTTTGTCCACCTCCGCGTCCTTCAAGGTACGGGAGGCATGCCTGAAGGTGAGACGGAAGGTAAGGTTACGCGCATCATTATCTTTTTGTTCAAAAAGATCGATAAGATGTACGTCCTCCAGCAAGGAAAGTCCCATGCCGCGGATATGCGCGAACACCGCGTCAGCGCGTAGGGAAGTGCCGATAACCGTGATGTCGCGCCGGACAGGAGGAAAGATCGGAAGCGGGACAAAACGCACTCTGGCCGCATGATGCAAGGCATAGAGCAGATCCAGATCCAGTTCAGCCAGCCAGACAGCCTGACGGGCGTGAAAATTGTCCGCAATCTCGGGCAATACGCGGCCCATGCAGCCAAACAAGCTGTCTCCCAATACGATCTCCACGCAGGGCAGCAGGCAGCTCTGTCCGGCAGCCATCCTGCAACTCAGCCGAGGCAGATGGAAGGCGGCGCACAGGTGCTCCACCAGCCCCTTCAGATCGTGATAATCCGCCTCTTCTCCCGTATGGGGCCATGCGGCATCAAAGCGCCGGCCGTAAAGCAGGATCGCCAGCCTGCCGTATTCCCGCGCCGTGGTTTCCGAAGCGACATCCGCTTCAAAAATGTGCGCCAGTTCGAACAGGCGCAGCCCCTGAGCGCCTTGGGCAAGATTGTGGCGCAGATTCTGCAGCAGACCGGGGGCCAGCGCGGTGCGCAACACATCCTGTTCCGCGGAAAGCGGGTTCATGATCGCAATACGCCCTTCGGCGGGCAGGCGCAGAACGTCAAGATCCGTATGCCCGACAAAGCTGTAGTTGACCACTTCGTTCAGACCAAGACCGCAAGCCCAATGCTTAACCCGGCTCCAGAAGGAATATTGGGATTCCTGAACTGTGGCGGCGTCGAGCGCAAGTTCCACACGGGGCAGTTCCGGCTCAATGTTGTCCAGTCCGTAGATGCGTCCGATCTCTTCAATCACGTCCGCCTCGCGGCTCAGATCATGCCGCCAGCCAGGCGCGTACACCGTCCAGGCATCCTGCGTTTCCTCCAGCTTGCAGCCAAGGCCGAGCAAAGTTTCACGGCAAAAGGTTCTGTCCAGGGAAATGCCGAGAAGAGACTCCGCCCGGTGTGGACGGAAACGGATTTCCGGGGTCTTCCAGGGTCTGGGTTCCGCGCGGCACACGCCGGGGCGTGTGCCGGCGCCGGCAAATTCCGCCATCAGCGCGCAAGCGCGGTTCATGGCGCGCGTAGCGGCTGCCTGATCGACGCCACGTTCAAAACGGTAAGAAGCTTCGCTGTTCATGCCCAGACGGCGGGCAGTGCGACGGATGGTCGCGGGACGGAAAATCGCGCTTTCCAGAAAAATGCGGCTGCTGCCGGCGGTGATTTCCGTCTCCTGCCCGCCCATGATCCCGGCCAGAGCCACAGGCCGCGCCCCATCGCGGATGAGCAAATCCCCTTCCACAAGCGCCCGCTCCTGCCCGTCCAGAGTCAGGATGCGTTCGCCCTGCCGGGCTGTTGAAACAACAATTTTGCCCTCCCGCAGCTTGTCCAGATCAAAGGCGTGCAGAGGCTGTCCCCATTCCAAAAGCACATAGTTCGTGGCATCCACGATATTGGAAAGAGCGCGTACGCCCATGGCGAACAGGCGGCAACGCATGTGCAGCGGTGAAGGTTTGATGACGACCCCTTCAAGAATGCGTCCTTGGTACAGCCGGCACAGTTCCGGATCCGGGATTTCGATGCGCACCAGATCGGAGGCGTCCGCGCCGGACTCGTGCAACGGACATTCCGGCAGGCGCAGCGGCAGTTTGAAGGCCAAAGCAACCTCACGCGCAAGGCCGAGTACCGACAGGCAATCCGCTCTATTCGGCGTGACGTTGACATCCAGCACTTCTTCATCCAAATCCAGCGCATCCAGCAAACGCTTGCCCGGCGCGAGATTGTCAGGCAGCACCATAATGCCCTCATGTTCGCCGGAAAGCTCCAGTTCGCGCTCCGAGCAAATCATGCCATGAGAAGACTGGCCGCGCAGTTTCGCCTTCCTGATCTCCAGACCGCCGGGCAGCGTCGCGCCCACTGGCGCGACAGGAACCTTCTGCCCCTTGGCGACATTGGGCGCGCCGCACACAATGTCCAGCGCCCCGCCCGGCCCCACATCGACCTTGCAGACAGAGAGCTTGTCCGCTTCAGGATGCCTGCCGCATTCGACCACATGCCCCACAAGCACATCCTGCAATCCCGCAAAGGGATGCCTGATGTCCTCAACTTCCAGGCCGCGCATGGTCAGCGTGTCGCTCAGGCTTTGGGCCGTCCCGTCAAAAGGCGTCAATTCCCGGAGCCATTTTATACTCAGAAGCATGGCACTGTCCTGTCGGTTCTGGGGTTGCGACTAAAACTGCGCGAGGAAACGCGCATCGTTTTCGAAAAACATCCGCAAATCGCCAATGCCGTATTTCAACATGGCAACTCGCTCAACGCCCAGGCCAAAGGCAAAGCCCGTCACATCCTCAGGGTCATAGCCCACGGCATCGAATACCGCCGGATCCACCATGCCGCAGCCCAGAATTTCCACCCAGCCCGTGCCCTTGCATACACGGCAGGCATCTTCGCCCGTATGCCCCTTACCGCCGCAGATGCAGCAGGAAATGTCGGCTTCGGCGGAAGGTTCGGTAAAAGGGAAGAAACTGGGACGGAAACGTACCCGCGTTTCCACGCCGAAGACTCCGCGCAGAAATACGGTAAGTGTGCCGCGCAGTTGGGCCAGGCTCACGTCTTTGCCGACCAGCAGCCCTTCGATCTGATGAAACATGGGCGTATGGGTCAGATCGGAATCACGGCGGTACACCTTGCCCGGCACAATGACGGCCAACGGCGGCCTGCGGTTTTTCATGGCGCGTACCTGCACCGGCGAGGTATGGGTGCGCATGAGGATGCGCTCCGCGATGTACAGCGTATCCTGCATGTCGCGTGCCGGATGTTCGGGCGGCATGTTGAGCGCTTCAAAATTATAATAGTCAGTTTCCACTTCAGGGCCGGAAACCACTTCGTAGCCGAGTCCCTGAAAAATGCCGCAAATCTCCTCGATCACCAAGGTGGTGGGGTGCCGGGAACCCTGCCAGGGCAAACGTCCGGGCAGGGAGGCGTCAAAGCCGGACAGGCGTTTGGCCTCGTCAAGCGCCTCCAGTTCCGCTATGCGCGCCTCCAGGAGATCCGTCAGGCGTGTTTTGACCTCATTGGCTTTCTGACCGACAGCGGGACGTTCCGCAGGCGTCAGTTCCGGAAGACGCGCCATAATCCGGGCAAGGCTTCCTTTACGCCCAAGACAGGCTACCCGCACCTGTTCCAGCTCTTGCGGGGAAAAAGCTTGTGCAAGTTCTGCCTGGAGATCCGGGATCAGCTTGTCCAAATCCATGATCAGCGACATAACACATCCTTAATGAACTCACAAAATTTTGGCGGAAGACGCCTTCCGCATCCTCCGCCAAAAAGGTTTTTCAAAACATGTGCGAAACTCTCAAGGCTCTCAAGCAAGTTTGCTTTTCGCCAGTTCCACCAGCTTGGCGAAGTCTTCCTTGGCGCTTACGGCCATATCGGCCAGCATCTTGCGGTTCAACTCCACACCGGCCGCCTGCAGGCCATATATAAAACGGCTGTAAGACAAACCGTGTTCGCGCGCTCCCGCGTTGATACGTAAAATCCAGAGCTTGCGGAACTCGCGCTTTCTGACCTTACGGTCACGCGTGGCATACGCCATGGAATGTTCCACGGCCTCACGGGCGGTGCGGTACAGACGGCTGCGGCCGCTACGGTAGCCTTTGGCCCGATCCAAATATTTCTTGTGCCTGCGATGGCCGGCAGGACCTCTCTTCACACGCATGGGCGCATCCTCCTTATTCCCGGCGAGGCGGAGATCGAGCCGGCCGGGGCTTGGGGCTCCGACATCGGAGCCTGACTATAATCCGCTAGGCGTAGGGAAGCATGCGCCTGACAGCGCCTGCATTCGCGCTGTCCACGACGGCACCCTGGCCCAGACGCATTTTGCGCTTGGCGCTCTTCTTCGTCAGGATGTGGCGCAGGTTCTGACGACGACGCCGAAATTTGCCGCTGCCGGTTACGCCAAAACGCTTGGCAGCGGAACGCTTCGTTTTCATCTTGGGCATGGTGTTCTCCTTAAAAGATCTGCAATCCAGGCCGTCATCGCGCACGACCATAACGCCGCGTAAACGGCAAGGCGGGCATAGTGCAACACTTTGCCCTCAAAATCAAGCAAAACTCATGGTGATTGAGCGCGCTATTTTTTCGGCACCAGGAGCATTTGCAGGGTACGCCCTTCCGCGCGCGCCTCCTGCTCCACCTTGGCAATATCCCTGGTGTCTTCCACCACGCGATCAAGAATGTTCATTCCCCGATCCTTGTGGACAATCTCCCGACCACGGAAGAACACCGTCACCTTGCAGCGATCGCCTTCCTCAATAAAACGCCGTATGTGCCTGACCTTGGTTTCATAATCATGGTCATCCGTCTTGGGACGGACCTTGATTTCCTTGATATGCACCACGGTCTGACGCTTTTTCGCTTCCTGCTTTTTTTTCTGTATCTCGTATTTAAATTTCCCGTAGTCCATGATGCGGCATACGGGAGGTTCTGCGGCAGCGGCCACTTCCACGAGATCCAAACCCAGTTCCCTGGCATGGAGTATGGCGTCCGTACGGGATAAAATCCCCATCTGTTCGCCTTCTGGCCCAATAACCCGCAATTCACGCGCACGAATCTGCTCATTCCGGCGTACGAGATCCTGCGGCATCTCGCGCCGGGGTTTATTCACTGTAGGCGAAGTTATAGCGCATACCTCCTCGTTGAAACGGTTCCTGACAATCGGCGCGCATCATTGCAATCAATTCGGGCAAGACGCGCAAACCGGCATTTTCGCCTGAACGCAGGCGCACATTGACGCCTCCGGCCTCCACCTCCTTGTCGCCGACAACGAGGATATAAGGAACTTTTTGCATCTGGGCCTCGCGCACCTTGAAGCCCAGTTTTTCGTTGCGCACATCCGCCTCTGCCCGGAAACCCGCTTCCATAAGCTGTTTCCTGGCTTCCCGCACAAAAGGAAGCTGGGCGTCCGTCACATTGAGCAGGCGCGCCTGGACGGGATGCAGCCATACGGGCAAGGCGCCGGCATACTGCTCCATCAGCACGCCGATGAAGCGTTCCAGCGAACCCATGATGGCCCGGTGCACCATAACGGGACGGTGACGTTCACCATCCGCGCCCACATACACCAGATCGAAACGCTCCGGCAAGGTGAAATCGCACTGGATCGTGGAACATTGCCATTCACGGCCCAAACAGTCCAGAAGGCGGACATCGATTTTCGGACCATAAAACGCGCCGTCTCCCTCGTTCACAATATAAGAGACGCCCGTCCGCTCCATCGCCTGGATAAGAGCCCTTGTGGCCCGTTCCCAGTCTTCGTCGCTGCCGATGCTCTTTTCCGGACGGGTGGCGATAGCTACCTTATAGGAAAAGTCAAACAAATGCATGAGGTCGCGCACCAGGGTCATCACGTCGATAATTTCGTCTTCCAATTGTTCCGGCGTACAGATGATGTGCGCATCGTCCTGAGTGAACTGGCGCACTCTGAGCAAGCCGTGCAGAACGCCGGATTTTTCGTGGCGGTGCACCATGCCCAGTTCAAAATACCGCTGCGGCAGTTCGCGGTAGCTGCGCAGGCGGCTCTTGTAGATCAGCATATGCGCAAGGCAGTTCATGGGCTTGATGCCGTAGGCGTCCGCATCCTGGGTCTCATCGTCCTGCTTAATCGCAGTGAAATACATGTTCTCGCGGTAATTGTCGTAATGCCCGGAACGCTCCCAAAGCTCCCGGCGCAGGAGCTGCGGCCCCTGCACGATGTCATAGCCGCGCCGTAAATGCTCCTTGCGCCAAAAATCCTCAAGAATCGTACGTACCAGCATGCCCTTGGGATGCCAGAACACCATGCCGAGCGCCGCTTCTTCGTGGAAGGCGAAAAAATCCAATTCTTTTCCAAGCTTACGGTGATCGCGCCGTTTGGCTTCCTCCAGACGGTGCAGGTAGTCCTTGAGCGAACGCTCATCGCCAAAGGCTGTGCCGTAAATCCGTGAAAGCATGGCATTTTTTTCATTGCCGCGCCAGTACGCGCCTGCAACGGAGAGGAGTTTGAAGGCTGAAAGAACGCCCGTGTGCGGCACATGCGGACCCCGGCACAAATCCGTAAAGTCTCCAAGCTGGTACAACGAGACCGTTTCCTCCACGATGTCGTCAAGCAGCGCGCACTTATACACTTCCTTTTCGCCGGAAAAGCGCGTCACGGCCTCAGCCCTGGAAAGGTCGGCGCGGCTGAAAGGCAGCGCCCTGGCGGCAAGAGCGCGCATGCGCTCCTCAATGGCGTCGAAATCTTCCGTGGAAAAAGGACGGCTGTAGTCAAAGTCGTAGTAAAAACCGTTCTCTATGGATGGCCCGATAGCGACCCTGGCTTCAGGAAACAGATCCTTGACAGCCGCGGCCATAAGGTGCGCTGTGGAATGCCGTAAAAGATCCAGGCCTTCCGGACTGTCCGCGCTCACAGTTTCCAGCTCCCGCACATCCGGCGCCAGGGGAAAGGACAAATCCACAAGCCGGCCATCTATTTTGCAGGCCAGCACGGACTTGAACTTCTTGCCGCTGAGCGCTGATTGCAGCACTTCCGCACAGCTTGTCCCTTCCGTGACGTGCTGTTCCCTTCCTTCAACCAGTAGCTGCACAAAAGCCTCCCATGGCAATACGCGCCGCTTCCGCGATGCACACGTTCAAACGACCGGACGCCAACGGACATGACCCAGAAAAAAGGGGAGCAACGGCTCCCCTCGCCGCAGGCCCGGCGAAACGCAAAATCTCTGGTAGGAACGAGCAGACTTGAACTGCTGACCCCTTCCGTGTCAAGGAAGTGCTCTAGCCACCTGAGCTACGCTCCTAACAATAAGTGAAAAGTATATGCCTTCCCAAGGGAGGCGTCAATCAGGAACTTGCAAATTTTTCGAGAAAGAGGGGCGTTTACGCAGCTACACGCCTTTCATCCCGGCCTTGCGTTCGACAAGCTCCACGGCATGAGCCAACTGACGGCCGACTGCGGATTCGCGTTGCATTTCACGCTCAAACACGCTGAGCCCCTTGATGACGCTGGAGTGGCGGCGCTGAAAGCGGTCTCCTATCTCCTGCAAAGAAAGCTGCGTATGTTTGCGGGCCAAATAATAAATCGTGTTTCTGGCCTGCACGTATTCGTTCTTGCGGCTGCGCGAAACAATCTGGCTTTCGGAAAGCTTGAAGCTGTCGCAGACCAGACGGATAATGGCGGGCATATCCAGCCCATGCTGCGTTTTCGCATACTGGCCGACTATTTCCAGAGCCATGTCCATGCTGATTTGGCGGTTGAGCAGACGAGCCTTGAAAATGAGGTTGTTCAGACAACTTTCCAGTTGGCGCACGTCATGAGTGATATGGGTCGCCAGCAGTTCGGAAACGGATTCCGGCAAAAGCACCTGATGCACGCGCGCTTTCTCCCGGAGAATACTGCGCCGGGTTTCCAGCGTGGGACTGGCCATATGGGCCAGCAGACCCGCGCAGAACAGGGACACAAGCTGGCAGTCCATATGATGCAAATCGCGGGGCGCAAAGGAACTCGTCAGCACCAGCCTGCTTCCCTTGGATTGCAGGCTTTTAATCAGCGCCAAGGCTTCCTCCTGCATTTTTCCCTTATTCTGCAAGAAGTGCACATCTTCCAGCAACAGCACGTCGCTTTGCCGCAGACGGTCTTTAAAGCTTCCCCAGCCTCCCCAATCACGCGCATTCACCGCCGCCGCGAAACTGGAGGCAAACTCCTCCGCGGTAAGGTACGATATTTTGTAGCGCGTGCGGACATCCTTTTCGCTCAGACATTTGCCCACCGCCTGGACAAGATGGGTTTTGCCGAGCCCGGCAGCGGCGCTGACAAAAAGCGTCCCCGCATCGGCCAGATCCGCGCACAGGCCTTTGGCAGCCGCATACGCCATTTCATTGTTCGGGCCGACGACAAAATCCTCAAAGGAGAAGCGCCAGCGAGGCTCAGGATATGCCGGTCCCAGCAGGAGCCCCTGCTCATGACGGGCTTGCTCGGCAGGCTCGGCGGGGTGTACGATGCGCTTCACAGGTTCCGCGTTTTCCGAATGAACGACCAAAGATACCGCATCAGCCGCAAGTCCCAGCAGAGCGGCCGCCGCTTCGCGAATGTCACGGGAAAGACGCTCGCGCACCCAAGTCGCCGCAAAATCATTCGGCGCATTCAGGCATACGGAAGCATCCCGAACCTCCCCTTTCAAGGGGGAAATCCAGACCTTAAAAACACCAGGTTCAAGCGTTTTTTGAAGATTTTTTACTATTGCAGGCCAGTCAGCGTTCATGTGGACAGTAATACTCCTGCTTGCAGGTTTCAGCAAGACCCGGAAAACCCCTGTTTCACATACAAGGATTTTTTTTACCAGCCCCAATAGCATGCTATGTATAGTATACTTGAATATAACAATTTTTTCACAAGACATACACTTATTGCCCATTTCACAGCCCCTTGCCGGCACAGGCTTTTCGCGCCGTCAAACATGGAAATCCACAAGTGCCTGTTAGATCTTTCCACATATGATATGTTGAAAAACGTCGATTTTCGACGATTTTCATAGCATGACAACTTTTATTTTGAAAAAAATATCTCCTGAACCCATCAAAACTTACAGCCTTTCGATTGGAGAAAACGACAAGCCCTTCTTTCTCTTGCATAATAACTCATACCCATGCTATCCACCCACAGCAACACGCATGTACGCTGCGAGGGAACCATGCCAACTTCCTGTGATTGTTTGCTTTTCGCCGATTATATCCTCTGCCGGGCGGAGCATGACGCGCTCCATACGCTTACGGACGGCGCCATTGCTGTCACGAACGGCGTCATATGCGCTCTGGGCGCCGGAACGGAACTGGCGCCGCAATGGCAGGCCCGGCGCGATCTGTATCTCGGCAACGCCCTGCTCCTGCCGGGGCTGATCAATGCGCATACGCACGCATCCATGACCATTTTCCGGGGCATCGCGGACGATCTGCCCCTCATGGAATGGCTCAATACGCATATCTTCCCTCTGGAACAACGGCTGACGAAGCGTTTCGTCCATTTGGGCGCGTTGCTGGGATGCGCGGAAATGATCCGTACCGGCACAAGCGCGTTTCAGGACATGTATCTTCTGGAAGATGAGGTCTGCCGCGCTGCGGACATAACGGGTCTGCGCTGTCTGGCCGGCGAAGTGATTTTCGCGTTCCCGACGCTGGCCATTCCCAAGCCGGAAACGGCGTTGGACCTGGTTCGGGAGCAGGCCGCCCGCTGGAAGGGGCATTCCCGCGTCCGTATTGCCGTCATGCCTCATGCGGTTTACACCACCAATCCCGATCTTTTGCGCGCGTGCATGGCGCTGGCTGAAGAACTCGACCTCCCTCTGCACATGCATCTGGCGGAAAGCGCGGCGGAAAGCGCAAGTTGTCTGGATCTGCATGGCAAACGCCCCATCCCCTACTGCCGCGATCTCGGTCTGCTTGGCCCGCGAGTCAGCCTTGCCCATGTGGTGGACGCCACGGAAGAGGAACTGGATATTTTGGCGCAGAGCGGCGCGGGTGTTGTCCACAACCCTTCTTCCAACATGAAGCTCGCTTCGGGCGTGGCGAAAGTGCCTGCCATGCTGGATCGCGGCATACGCCTTGCATTAGGCACGGACGGCGCAGCCTCCAACAACAGGTTGAACATGTTTACGGAAATGGGCAGGGCCGCCCTGCTCCACAAGGTAGCGGGATCGGATCCCGCCCTGTGTCCTGCCGGGGCGATCTTTGCAGCGGCCACCATCGGCGGCGCAAGCGCCCTGGGCGATGCCCGGCTTGGCGTACTGGAGGTGGGACGGCCGGCGGACATCATCGCCCTTGATCTCGACGCCCCCAACCTGCAACCGCTGTACGCGCCTGTTTCCCATGCGGTGTATGCGGTCACAGGCATGGAAACACGCATGAACATGGTGGACGGAGAAATCCTGTACCTGGACGGACAGTTCACACGCTTCAACTACCCGGATCTGCTTGCGGAAATCCGGGAAATTCAAAAAGAAGTGCGCAGCATGCACGACGCGATCTTACGGGGATGACTCCAGAAACGAAGAGGTAGAATGGTATGAAAAAAGATAGTCCTATTGAGATATCTGTGGAAGAATTTGACCGCCGTTTTGAAGCTGGCGAGGACATTACCCCTTATTTGGATTTTTCCAAGGCACGGCATATCAATCTCGAACCAAAGGTGATTAACGTCAGCTTCCCGATGTGGATGGTCAATGCACTGGATCGTGAAGCTGCAAAAATGGGCATTACCAGACAATCATTGATTAAGGTTGTTGTGCATGAGCATCTGCAAGAGAAGAGGGAAGATATTGCATCATTCTTTTGTTAATTCTCTAGTAGGGGCGGTTCGCGAACCGCCCCTACTACGCGCCATTCTGTCACAGGGCTTCGGACGGCTGTGTTCTAAAATCTTTGTCCACGAATACGGTGTGTGCTGAGTGGAAGGAAAGCTCCACCATCCCTACCGGCCCGTTGCGCTGCTTGCCGATGATGATTTCGGCGTTGCCCACCAGAGGGCGTTCAGCGGGCTTGAGGTATTTGTACACGTCTTCGCGGTAGATGAAGAGGATGACATCGGCGTCCTGCTCAATGGCGCCGGATTCGCGTAAATCGGAAAGCACGGGGCGTTTGTCGCTACGGTCTTCGACCTTGCGGTTGAGTTGGGAAAGGGCGACGACCGGGATATTGAGTTCCTTGGCCAATGCCTTGAGTGATCGGGAAATGTCGGAAATCTCCAGCTCGCGGGAATCCGTGCGCCGGTTGGTGCGCATGAGTTGCAGATAGTCCACGATCACCAGGCCGATGCCCCGTTCCGCTTTGATCCGGCGGGTGCGGGCGCGCAGTTCCAAGGTGGAGAGAGCCGGGCTGTCGTCAATGAAAAGCGGCGCGCTGCTTAAAGCGGTGGCGGCGTGTCCAAGATGGCCCCAGTCTTCGTCGTTCAACGTGGCGGGGCGGCGCAGGCGTGAGGCGTCCACGCGCGCTCTGGCGGCCAGCATGCGCTTTATCAGTTGATCCGCGGACATCTCCAGAGAGAAGATGCAGACCGGGATGTTATCGTCCACAGCCGCGCTCAGGGCCATATTGAGGGCAAAGGCCGTCTTGCCCATGGAGGGCCGCGCCGCCACGATGATAAGATCCGAAGGCTGAAGCCCGGCGGTCAAATGATCCAGGCGGCTGTAGCCGGTGGACACGCCGGTGATCATGTCGTGGCTTTCCGCAAGTTTTTCCAGATTTTCGAAGGCCTGCGCGACCAAATGTTGACTGGTTCTGAAATCAGCGCCCGTGGTGCGCTGCGAGACGGCGAAAACGCTTTGCTCTGATTCGTCCAGCAGAGCGGCTACCTCGCGCGAGGCGTCGTAGCAGTTGCTGATGATGCCCGAACAGGCGGCAATAAGCTGGCGTTGCAAGCCTTTGTCGCGGACGATGACGGCATAATGCTTGGCGTTTGCCCCGTATACCACAGCCTCGTTCAGTTCGGCCAGAAAAACGGCGCCGCCCGCCTGCTCCAGCAACGCGTGCGCCTTGAGGTGTTCGCTGACCGTGACGATGTCGATGGGGACGGATTTGCGATACAGTTCCAGAAACGCGTCATAGAGAATCTGGTGGGCAGGCAGATAAAAGTCGTCTTTTTGGAGCATGTCCGCAATGCTGTGCATGACGCCGGGATTGAGGAACACGCCTGCCAGAACGGCCTGTTCCGCTTCCACACTGTGCGGAGGAACGCGGCGCAACAGGTCGCCGGAAGCGCGCTCCAGCGCGTGATCCGTGCGCGTCATAACGCCCCCGGCCAAGCCGGGGGCGTTGCCATTATCGCTAGGCGGATTCGGATTGTGCCGTCCGGTCTGCGTTGGCATCATGTGTGCCCTTTGCTTCGGGTTCGGCGTGGTGGCCGCCGCCTTCGGGCACGACGACAACATTCAGCGTGGCCGTAACGTCGGCGTGCAGGCGCACCCGCACGGGATGTTCGCCCACAGTGCGGATGGGCGCGTCCAGCAGGATGCGGCGGCGGTCAACTTCTATGCCGGCGGCGTGCAGGCTGTCGCAGATAAGGGTGTTGGTAACGGAACCGTAGAGTTTGTTGTTTTCGCCCACGCGCATGGCAATGCTCACTACATAGCCGTCCAGCCGGGAGGCCATGCCGGCGGCGACGGAGCGCAGGGCGTCCATTTTTGCCTGGAGCTTTTTGCGCTCCAGTTCAAAGACTTTCAAATTGGCCGGGGAAGCCGGCATGGCAAGCCCTTGGGGCAACAGGTAGTTGCGCCCGTATCCCGCCTTTACCGTGACCACATCGCCAAGGTGCCCCAGATTTTCCACATCGGCCCGGAGTATGATTTTCATTTCCAAGCCTCCTTAGATCATGCTTTTTTTCTTGACATCGCTGGCATGCGTTGCCGTGTAGATCAGAAGGGCCATCTGCCGGGCGCGTTTGATTTCGCGGGTCAGGTGGCGCTGGTGTTGCGCGCAGGTGCCTGTGATGCGGCGGGCGATGATCTTGCCGCGTTCGGTAATGAAATCGCGCAGTATATCCGGGCGTTTGTAATCCAGGGGCAAATCCTTATTCGAGCAGAAACGGCAGAATTTGCGGCGGGGAGCAAATTTTTTCTTAAAAGCCATTACGCGTTCTCCTCTTCCATGTGATCGCTCAGTTGCACGGTCATGAACTTGAAGATGCCGTCCGAAATACGGATATTGCGTTCAAGTTCCGCAACAGCGGCCCCGAGGGCCGCGTATTCAAGGCGCACATAGTAGCCCCGCATCTGTTTGCGCACCGGGTAGGCGAGATCTCGCATGCCCCAGTGATCGGCAACGATGAGGCGGCCCTGTTCGCGCTCCAGGACATTCGCGAGGTTCCCAAGCAGGGCCTCGCGAGTCTCTGCGGTCAACTCCGGAGAAAGGAGCAGCAGGGTCTCAAATTTTCTCATCAGGGTTCTCCTTATGGACAGTATGGCCCGCGCCGCCCGGCGCGAGCAAGGATCCGCCTGTATAGAACGGGATTGAGGAAGTGTCAAGCGCCGTAGCTGCGCGTATTGCGTCCCAGCAGGCAGAACACTTCGTAGCTGATGGTGCCCCAGGCGTCCGCAAGTTCGTGGACGGTGACGGCGTTTGGCTCGGGACCGCCGAGCAGCCAGGCCGTATCGCCGATGTGCGCGTCAGGCGTCTCGCTGAGGTCCACAAAAATCATGCCCATGCACACCCGGCCGATCACGGCAACGCGTTTGCCGCGCAGCAGGATCTGTCCGCGATTTGAAAAGGCCCGCGGGTATCCGTCGGCGTAGCCGACGCCGATGACGCCTATGCGCATGTCGTGGGGAGCGGTGAACGCGCGCCCATAGCCCACGCTCTCGCCGGCCGGGATGTGGCGGATGTGCAGGACGGGCGCGCTCACGTCCATGGCGCATTCCAGCATCGCGCCGCGCGCCGCGCGGCCTGTGCCGTGAAAGGGATTGCCGCCGTAGAGGGCGATGCCTGGGCGGGCCAGGTCAAAGGCAGCCGAAGGCCACCCGAGAGCGGCGGCGGAGTTGGCCAGCGTGGCGCGCAACGCGGGAAAGCAGCGCATGTGCCGCACAAGGGCGTTGAATGTCTGTATTTGCCGGTCTGTATAGCCGTCGTGTTCGGAGGCATCGGCAGCGGCCAGATGCGACATGCACAGCACGGCTTGCAGATTCGGCAGGGAACGCAGGGTTTCGATCACGGCGGGCGCGTCTTCGGGGCTGAAGCCCAG
>Ga0123357_10004205_pt1 | contig 16794 bp, 8 predicted proteins | sample TergutEmb28metaG_FD_89873 | JGI IMG/M metagenome (GOLD analysis project Ga0123357, IMG submission 89873) | Embiratermes neotenicus P4 segment gut microbial communities from Petit-Saut dam, French Guiana - Emb289 P4 | ecosystem: Host-associated > Arthropoda: Insects > Digestive system > Gut ... | reverse complement strand
CTACGTGAAAAAATCGTGAATGAAGTAAGTAATAATTGTAGAAAGAGGCATCTTATTATGTGAAGTATTTTGGTGGCAAAAAAATAGGGAACCTTACTTTCTGAAACACCTATGTAAATGCATCTTCAGTTAAAACACCTTTTTTTAAATTTTTAGCTATGTTCAATGAGTATTATTAATGCAAATTTGGAGATCTCGCACTCATTGCAGTGTTAAGTGTTTTTTCAATGTTCTTAATATGCGACCGATGAAGCTGAAACATGCAGCCTATTCTATTCTATTTTGTATCTCGTGTACGACTGTTCTGAGTAAAAAAAAAATATAGCTGTAAGTGAACAACACAACGGGATGTTTCACCTCAAAATATTCAGTTACCACACATTGCAACACTGAGCTTCTATCTGCGCCTTCTTACTCCACTTGGTCTCTTGTGTTCAGATTTTCGAACTAAAAGTTTAGGTATATTATTCAAAAATCCACATGTGCTACTTCGTCATCCGTTAATAACAGTTGTATTTCATTTATTACTGTTTGTGAAACTTGAAACCCGTGCTGATAGCCCGGGGGAAAATTTCACATTTTCCTGTTTTGCAACAGCGTCGGACGTAAATAGCAACTATGGCGAAACCTTGCTCATCCTTGCACTACGCAACCAAATTGCGATGTATTCCCTCCTAATCTGTATATGATAAAACAAGACTCTTTAACTGTCATTTGTTACGCTCAAAGACCGGGAAACGCCATTCCGTATAGTGGCTAGGCTACGGCCCGCATGACAGGTGAATCGAGGTTCAACTGTCGTCACAGGCAGAGATGTTTCTCTTTCTCGCAGAAACCGGAGTGGCCCTTTGATCAACCCAACTTCTTATCCAAAGTACACCGGAGGCTCTTTGCCAGAGAGGAAGCGGCTGGTCCTGAAAATGGTCAGTCACCTCAATGTGGTGCCGAGGTTAAGATTGCGTAGGTTTGTACATCGTCCCATCCGTATATCTTTACAGCGCTGTGTTTAAGCAAGCATGAAATGACGTTACGTAGTAAGAAAAATACAGAGTTAAAACAACTGAACAGGTAATCCTAATTTGACAACTTACCACAGCCAGAAAGTACGTAAAATTCAAAGCAGATTTTACACCAAAATCAAGCGTTGTTGCTGGTGAAACTTACCTGTAAGAAAAGAAAAAAAATTAATTCTTTCAGAAATCACAAGTAACATATCTATGTGCTATCGTTATTTCTCGCTCCGTCCTCAAGTGTTTCTCTCAACTAATATCCAACATATGCCGGTCCCAGTGGCCGAGCGGTCTAAGACCTAAGTCTACGGCAGATCGCCTGCTGAGATTGTGGGTTCGAATCCCACCGGGGGCATGGATGTCTGTCTGTTGTGAGTGTTGTATATTGTCAGGTAGGTCTCTGCGACGCGCTGATCACGCGTCCAGAGGAGTCCTACCGACTGTGATGCGTGATGTGTGTGACCTAGAAACCTCAAGAATGAGGAGGCCATGCCCCGCGTTGGGCCGCAGCGCCAAAAAAAAAAAATTCCAACATATCAGTGCATGGACCTGTGTGACGAATTTAATTAACGTCATTGCGGCAAATTTTCTATATATTAAAATATATTTATTAGCATCTGTATAATTAACTACATTTCACAAACTTCCAAGTTTCATGCCTAGAATGGGAGGAAGAGTTCAAGCCTGGCATATTTGGAGGTTCTGTGCCCCAAACTGTCTAGACCATAAATAATTGAGCAGTGAATATCAGCCAAGTGCACCAGGAAGAAACGTTTCAATGTCGCTTAACCGATATGGTCAGAATGAACTGTAGTATAAAACGATAAAAATAACGGGCAGAATAGAATAGAGAACTGAAATCTGTTTCATGTCTGTCTATTCTATCCAAATATCCGAAAATTTAAAAAATATACAAAAATATAACTTACATTCGTTCTTCACATCCTGTGGAAATGTAACACGATCTCTCGCCTTAGGAATAAAACAAGCTCAGGGCTTTTGAGGGTAAATCACTAGGTACAATATTTGGACTCTCCTGCAATAACTAGCTGCATAATCTTTTTCCAAAATTATCGCGGTAATCAGATCCAGGAGGGTGAATATGGCGGAAGATGCGACATGCAGTAATGTCAAATAAAACTTTCAAAGGGTAGACATCAAGGAAGAGACCACTTGCAACGTTTAGGCCTAAATGGGTATATTAATATTTAAACGTGTCTTAAAGGAATAAGATGTGCAGACTGCATTAGCTTGGCCCAGGACAGGGTCACGCGGCTGAATCTAATGAAAACTGCACACATTCTTCGTATGATGTAAGAGACGAGATATTTCTTCAGTTAGTTTGCGACTGTGAAATTTTAAGGGAAGATCCTGATTCACACAATTATGTAGCTGCTTATTTGTTAACATCGTACGAACGGATTCAAGACAACTGCTTTAAAGGACAAGTCAGAAGGCCACACAAGACAATGAATGAAAATGTATTGCTGTTTGCAAGTTAATCATTTTCAATGGAATACTGAAACACTGGCTTACGGCATTTAGATAATTCTAATCAAAATATTTGTGGCGAAGAGAGTGATACTGATAAAAGGAAACAGAGAAGGACATTCTTTGTGTTCGCTTATTTGGCAGCCAGACCACAACCGTAGCTACAGGAGCTGGAAACCGGACAGGCTGCAAACATTTCCTCCCTTCAAACAAACGCAGATATACAGCTTGTCTGTCGGTAGGTGTTACGCAGTAAACAGAAAGAACTGCCACAGCTTTCTCGGAAGTTCAGCTATATTTATACAGACCTGCCTCCTGTCCCCAATCTAAAGTTAATTACATGCAGTGTCCAACGCCATGGACAGTAATCCTCCTTAAAGAAGCAGATTATTTCTCCGCTAGTATAAAATTGGAAGCAGTTTCCGAAATCTGGAAGTCCAGTACAGTTTAAAAAGGCTTGTGACTGGATCCTAACCTTGGCCAGAAGAATCCAGTTCACATCCTTGTACCTTACTTTGTTTGAAGTTTATTTCGACGTAACCTTCGCAGTTACGCGGCTCTGCTCCTTTCCTGGAAGATGTGTATTTCTTGTTACATAAATGCGTGCTACACGTGCCACCCATGACATCCCACGTGCTTTAGTTATCGTAACAACAAGAGGCGGAGAGTGTAAATTCATCCTCCACTACGTATGTACGTAAACTTCCCCGTCGTCCGACATTCTTCTCTGGGCCCAACGATATTTCTGGCCGAAATAAAAGAAATTAAAACACAGAAGAATTTGCAAGCATACTAAAAGGCTTAACAGGAAATCGCGAAAGATGTTCAGCACCAGATTCGTTGAAATGCTTCAGACAGACACGGATCCATTAACGGTAAAATTCATAACGGATTACGAATTGTTGTGTAGTTTACGCACGGAGTCAGTCCCCGGCAGGCCATTAACGTACAAGCACAAAGGTCGAGGTATACATCTGCCTTCATTACATACACACGTAGATAGGCATGATGGAAGTAGCGGGGAAACACTTTACTGTACGATTCTATTTTCAGAATTCTCATAAACATCCACATCGCCCATACTGCCACCATCTCCGTTCAATAACCTGAAACGTTCGCTCTCTTTTTCCCTTGCCACTCCGCTCCCCGAAACCACTCCAGTTCCAATAACATGGTGAAATAAGAAAACTGTAACACTTTTTGCCCCTTCGTAGCTTCTAACTTCCCCAAAACGGTCGCTGCCTCCTAATCTTCTTGATATAAAAGTTCAGAAGTTTCCTCCCTGCCCTGTTCGCAACATGACACGCTGATGCAGAAACACGTATAAGCCATTAAAACACCCAAAATTGTGAAATAATGACGTATTGTGTCTAAAATAATGCTTACTAACCATATATTTATCCTATCTGCGGCATGCCACAAACAAGTGTACATTCCAAAAGTACGTATTTGCCTAAAATACGTACTTTTGGATACGCTGTGTGCCACCTCAAAAGAGCTATTCCTTATTCTGTTTGCAGCACCCGACGATGATGCAGGAACTGTCGCACTTTCTACTATATCAACCTAAATTAGCAAATTAAAGACCAACTTGAAACCTTTAAACAACACACGTACATTTTTAAGAGGTAACCATACATTTTCGTGTTTTATGCTCTTTTGCACCGTGCATTGTGATACAATCACACAACACAAACCAACGAATGCACAATTTTATAAATTAATACTTCATTTCTGAAGTCTCCTACATATTTCGAACCTCGTGTGTTCATCTTCAGGGAGACAGCTGTATATGCAGTGTGGTATGTTTTACATGCATCGGTGTGAGCAGTCTGATGGGTCGGAGAGTGTGTTCGACTCAAACACACCGAGGGTCCACCTTTGGCTTAAGAACGACATTAAAAGTGACCTAGTCTCCCCCATGTTACAGATATCCAGGCTCCGGTCAGTTCATGGCGGGCCACTGGAACGTCGCAAACTTTATCCTGTTAACAGACATAATGTTTGTTGAACATCCAGCTTCCCTGCTGCAAAGCCTTGTGCTACGACAGCACTATACGGCATACTGGTCTGTTTTCAAGTGGCTTCGCCTTAAAACTCACACCAGAAATAGAACTTCGTGTTTATTGACGCTCCGCGCCTGCCTGTCTGCCTGCTTGCAGCCATCGGCCTTACGGATCACACGAAACTTTGCAGGCTTGTGAAGATTACAGTTAGGACTTCCTAACTGTAACCTATTTTATAAGAATAACACAGGCAAATTAAATTCCAGAAATTTAGGCTACACTGCAGCTGCGTCCGCAGTACCAGAAATATTGCAGACATTTGGGATGTCTGTCAACTTCACACTATTATTGACAAGTTATTGACAATTTTTTCTCTTTCTCGAATGTAAAGGAACTTTAAAACACGAAATATCAAACTCTCTATGACGCGCAGAGCTGTATTCTGACTTCGACGTTTAGGCCTGCACATAGGTAGTACATGATGTACAACAGATCTTGATGTGGTAACAACTGACTCTAAAGTATCTGTGCCACCGTGGCATGAGGGCTTTTATCCCGGAGTAGAAAAAAACAGTATTAAGTGTCTATAGCCAAGGGATGACAGCTTGCCTGACATCGGGGTCTGCTGCAAATCGCAGCTTAGGCGTCCACAGAGATACGCGTCACTCTGGGCAAGACGGCACCGTAAGGAAGGTGGACCCCATAGTAGTGCCGTAACCAGTAATAAGTCTGGTTGCAGTGTGGGGCCCATAATTTTATGCTTATTTTCTTTTGTAACAGAATTCCCGCATACTCTACTTCAAATATGACATTCAGTTCCTGCACACTAAAATGCTGTGTGGATGAAGCATCCCCTTGCTGTATCTTACTGCCGACTGCAGAAACATAGATAGGTTTCCAACAAATCATTAAAATTTTTCTTGAATTTTTAATATTACGTTTTATAACCTAAATATGTTATGGGGTATTTAGAATACCGTTTCAATTGCTGTAGGCAAATAAGGAAACTACAGCCCTTCGTATGTTAAAACCCTATAATACATTAAATTCAGTACCGACAATGGGGAAGGGCGGGATAGAGTAGTCCGTATAGCGACTCGCTACGGGCCGGACAGTTGGGGTTCGAATCCCGTTGGGGGGATATTTTCCCCATCCGTCCAGGCCGGACTCGGGTGCACCCAACCTTCTGTACAAAGGGTACCAGGTCTCCTTCCCGGCGAGGAAGCGGCTGGGGCGTGGCCTTAAAAACACACCCACGTCTAGTGCAGAGGCTACTCCCCTTCTGGGCCTTCATGGCTGGTATAGGGCGAACTTTAAGTGAACCCACTCTTTAAAGACCTAAACGTTCCTGGGGTTACATAATTATGCACCACTTCTGTGTTCCCTAGCATTATTTTTTAATATGAAAACTATTTTATAACTCAAATTCAGTAAATTACAGCAGCAGTAATTACGATACCTGATACATCGATTAACCATATCATGACTGTCCTTTACACAATTTATACACAAAACCTCAGTTTCTGCCTCACAGAAAATGAACTCTATGCCCTCTCTGAGGACCTATCGCTTAATACCCTACAGAAAGGGTGACCAACCTTAGTTCGCAAAGAGGCACATTCACTATTGTGGTTAGACTCGCCGACCCCATGTGCAAAAGTCACAATAAATGGTATGCCTAATCTCCTAAATTATTTTGTAATTTTTGTAATGGGTCTATACAAGTGTACTTCAGAAATCTTGCCAAAGCCGCACAACACAACACGGCGGGCCGCAAATTTTACACCCCTGCTCTACAGGGAAATAAAAGCTGTTTGTCTGATTCATACGGAAAGCACAAACATAGAGTTTACAAAGTGCAGAGTCGTTTAATGATAATCTTACCGTGAATAGTGTTAGCACTGCGCGTAGGACTGTCCTCTGTTAATATCACCGTATCAGAACATAGTCTATATTTAGAGACCAAAGTGCCCACATTCGATAATGGAAAGCAGTGAAATGAACGCTGTGAAGAGATACAAATTTTAAAAGCAGTGTGCGAAAGTGAAACAAACTTGGCGTTGCCTTACTGAACACGTAGCAGGGGGGGATTTTAAATCCGACTCCTACGCCAAAGCGAAAAAAGAAATGTTAATTTTAAGTTATCTTAAAATAGAGTGGTAAAGATGAAATTCAAATATCATGAAAGTCGATAATCTGAAAGTTTAAGAAAATGGAATGACAGTTACAACGGTACAAATCACTTCAAAGAAGCTCAGAGCAGTTAGTTACGGAGACAGACACACAGAAATAGTAAGACTGTCTGAAGAAGACAAGAGTAATCATTTACAGCCGCAAGAAGTAGCTTTGAAAGCAATTTTCATATCCATTTTGCAATTCAATTCGACAGACATTTCATGAGCTTTTGATTCGTCCTCCTTCTCTTTCTTGTTATTATGTCCGTAAGTTATTTCACTTGCTTCAAATTTCTTTCTCTGCGTCTAGGCATCCTTTTCAATTCGCAACAAAAATAATAAAAAATAAAATAAAAAGAATGGGCGCATGTATAGAAACAGTAGCAGATAAAGAACTGGGAATAAAAACATTAGAAAATAACACATTACATTCACATAAAAGGAATACAAGTTGCAAGAAATATAAAAACAATGGAGATGGAGTATCTTGAATGCTCTGGCATCAACTCACACCATCTTCGTATCAGACGAACAGGCTTATAATCCTATAAATGAAGAGTAACATGAGTACAGTACAGTCGAAAACTGAAATAACTGCAATACATTAAATAGCTTTCCACTTCCGAATCATAAATCGGAAATCCTTTATTTCCCCATACAGAATATACAATATAAGTAATCAGTTTCATCAAAGTTTATATTTGAATGTAGATATTAGTACAAAAATAAACAAAAAATTAATTTAAATATTTGCGCATACATTAAATATATTATGTGAATATAGAAGAATATAAGCTCACAGTCCGCACACAACTGTTTCTACAAGCAACAGTAAGTCATGTTTCGACTATATGTAGTCACCATCAGGCTGAATACAGAACCATAAGCAGGAAAAACTATAATACAATGCAATAAAAATAATATGGACAAGATCTCATCTTAAGTTAAAGCTTTAAAGCATGACAAGGTCTCGTCCCCAATATTTCTATTACATTGTATTACAGTTTTTTCCTACTTATGGTTTTGATTTCAGCCTGATGGTGGCTACATATAGCAGAAACGTAGCTTATTGTTGCTTGTAGACAAAGGTGTGTTTGGACTGTGAGTTTACATTCTTATTTATTTACATGCTCAAACACAACAGGGATCCTGTCTGAAAATTATAAACATACTATAATGACAATATATAGCCTAAATAGCGCAGTGCAGACCTGTTACTAATTTATGCAACAAGATAAACTTTGCATTTTGGAAACCCTCCAGCGACTTGGTTTCATCACACACAAACATTTGAGTAACTGGTTTTCCCTCCGTCTCCAGGTGGACCGCTGGTCCAGTGACGGAAACCGGCTTTTGAAACGACCCTCCAAGGTATGAAATTAGCAACTCTCCACCTTAAGACGAAATCAGACCAAGTTTCTAAACGGTTGTGGAATAAAATCCAATATGATGGACAATACAAGAAACAACATTCATGCCCATGGGAAAGCAAAATTGTTGCATCTCTTCAGGGGTGAAAATAAACTTCCGTTCCAAATAAGCAAAAACTTTCAACTCTATAATTATAAAAATTATCGCAAATTTAATTAAGCTAATTTAAGCATTGCCTAAGGAAAAATACATTATTTAAGTTGCTATATATATGTAAAGTAATAATGGGAATTTAATAATTTTCCAACAAGATGCGACTTATTCAGTTTATTACACTTCTGTAGGCAGCTCTACATGTTTCAGGTGTTGACACTCATCATCAGGAGCTCGTACAACTGTAAATACAGCTTCTGGCATTAATTAACCGGATCTACTACCATCCGCTCTCGTTGTTGAGTTGGAACTTTATTTACAGTTTATTTACAGTTGTACGAGCTCCTGATGATGGGTGTCAACACCTGAAACATTTAGAGCTGCCTACAGAACTGTAATAAACTGAATAAGTCGCATCTTGTTGGAAAATTATTAAATTCGATTCACGATGCACGGACCCATGTATATAAAAAAATATGGGAAATTAGGTTGACAGAGTTGGTGCGAAGAGTCATAGGTTTACTGTGAGAATATATATCTTAAATATGAAAGTGTAAAAAAAATACAAAGAAATAACAGACAATATTTCGTGGTGTTCTTTTAACAAATTATGAATGATTATGATACGACAAGTTTCCCATGGACTTCTGTGAAATCTTTCTTCCACACACATCGTGTCAACATTTCTTACGTTTTAAGGCAACATCATTCCGTTGTGCAAATTAATCACCAGCAGTCAATCCGCACAACACACCACACTATAACCTTCGCACATTCAGGTTTATTCTATCCCGCCACATGTTTCGGGCAATCATTTTGACCATCATCAGGCAGAGACAAAATGCAAGTACAAAAGGAAAATTTCTATAGAAGCCTTTTATACTTGTATTTTTCTCTCCCTGATGATGGTAAAAATGATTGCTCGAAACATGTAGAGGGACAGAACAAAAATGAATGCATAAAGGTTATTGTGTGGTGTGTTGTGTGGATTGACTGCTGGTGAGTTCTAACGTTCCCAGGCGAAAAAAATGAGTTTAGTTATCATAACAACCGAACAAAACGTCTAACAGATATCCAGTTGCCTCAGTCTGTCTTATAAAAAGAGAATCAATTCCAACAGAAGGAAAGAGATATAAACGTTTCACGTCTCAATATTTCAACAAACTATTACTGGACTTTAAAGTTGTATGTTAAGTGGGTTACATAACACGCCATTCTTTCCGAAATGTTAGCTGGTTTTTGTAACAACATGAAGCTGCTTGAAACCCGTAGAGAATATGTGATATTAAATTATATATTTCGCAAGATGCTAAAGTCCATATGTGTGCCAATTTGCATACTTCTCTAGCTTAAAGCAGTAATTGCTACGGGGATATTTGTTGAATTCTTTTGGTTAGGAAAAAAATCAGGTTCCATTGGCTTATACACAAGCAGTCATACCAATGGGATAGGATGAATTTTTGTTCTAAAGCGAAGCATATTTATTGAGCTACAAGGTTTGTTGGTACAAGCATGCAACCGTCCAGGTTGGTAGCACTGTAGAAGAACTCTTCGCTATGCGCCAGTGTCCTGCTGAGTTGCTTGATTAGAATGTGAGTCGCTGTTCTGCGTCTCATTTAATTAGCGTGTGGCCGAGCAGACGGGCATAACGAACTGCTCTAAATTAAATTTAAAAACAAACAACGAACAACTTGACCAACGCTGGAACGCAGAGAGAAAATATTCAGCTACCGTAGAAGAAACACAATTCCAACCCTCCATATTGTTACCTTATTTATATTTGTAATCAAATTGCAAAATATATTCCTAGTTTTAAATATAACATAGGGACCGCGGTAGCACAGTGGTTAAGGTGCTGTGTTACAAATCGGAAGGTCGCTGGTTCGATCCCAGCTGGTGTCATTGGAATTTTTCATTGACACAAAGTTCTTCCGATCGCACAGAAATGAGTACCAGGAGCATTTCCTGGGGGTAAAGGCGGCCGGTGCGTAAGGCTGGCAACCTTACCACCATCCTGTGCCATTGTCATGAAATCTGGGAACCTTAACTTCCTGGAACCCTCTGGGCCACTCCAGGCCTGTAACGGGACCGCTTTACATACCTAGGATGTTATTTAATAGTCCATTATATGTAAGTGTCCATCTGAAACAGATTTTCTCCCGGCTTCTTCTCATAAATATTCTCCCCATAACTTTCCCTCTCATTCCACAGGAACAAAATGCAAGTTAAGTCAGGGGTGTACAAACATCGGGCACCAAGACGATTAAATTTTGCACCGTGGTGCATAATATTTTTCGTAACGGCCTTCATGTTACCGTTTTGGCGCCAATTTTAAAGTGACTCCTACATTTTTAGAAAATTTTTGCACCTGTGACAGCAGCCAGACCATTATATCCTTAATTATGTTCTCAATGTCAGTCTTAGTAATCTATGTACCTCATTCAAGCGGAAAGTACTTTTTTGAAAGTGGAAACAGAAAATGATGTGAAAATGATGTTAACAGAACTTTTCCAGTGTGAAGTCTGCAGTACAATACGTTCTGTAGCAATTAGTTCAAAGTCAAATTACGTGTACTGATCTTGAGATTCTAGAAGAGAAAAAAGTTATATGATCAGCAACCTTTTATTATTATTAATTAAAACGATAAAAGATACTAAAATGTTGAACAAAATATACTGAAAGTACATATAAAAAGCTTGTTTAAGTGAGGGGCATAATCGATGTGTGAAATATAGAACAGAGATTCAAATAAATTTGCAGAGACAAATAGGATTCTACGATTCGAAAAATTTCCCATCAGCGACAGGTCTCGATTAGGTGCATAATTAACTCTATATGTGAAAGTTTACCTCACAGAGTGTATCAAAGATCTGGAAAGCTACACGAGATTGTGTGCTGCATATCGTACAAGAGGCAATAAATTAAACTATATAGCGACCAGTACGTTTGTACAGTGGTCAGTAAATTAAGACACAAACACTTTTGGACAGAATTCTAAACTGATAGTACCTTCTTCCTGTGTGACAGAAGTTACACAGACCTTCCACTGCTTTACACAGTCCGTATGGGGAAGCACTGGAACAATATTCAATATTTGCAAGCTCACCTGACGTAACTAACGTAGCTGGTAAATGTAAACTTCTGTAATTAATTAAAAAACGCTTCTTTAAAAAATAATGTTCAACTATCACATCTCTAACGACTTACTGATGTTTTTCGTCGTATTTAAAAAGAAATTAAAGTCACTATTTAATGGAACATCGCACCGCATATGGACAGCCTTGGATATATCACATTTTGCTAGAATACTAACATCCTGAACAATAATCACAGTCAGACGTCAGCAAAAATCAAATTTATTCTCATATAGCATGAAAAATTACTTGGTCAATACTCCCATTATCTCGCTAGTAGAATGTTCATTTAAATACACCCGACAACGGGACTAATCCTTGAAAACGTATCATTTAGTTGGTCAAGTTATTTCCTTTTTTAGAAAAATTAGAATGCTCAGCGTCTCATTTGCAAAATTCCGTCATTTTGTATTACTATAAATCAGCAGGATCATGGGAATACCTACAAACTTTATACCTGTCAAGAAATATTTAAATACTCTCTTCCACCCTAGGAAAGGGAGATTTATTTTTACCCGGCAAATTAAGTCCCTCTGCTTAATTAGCAAATTTGCCATGAAAGCTTCTGGGGCAGTGGATGTGTAGATCCACCTATTCATACATACGAACATTACACTGTAGTTTTCATCAAGAAACACGAACATACCTTGGGATTCCATATTCCATGTCATGGATATTATTCGCAGCCAGCAGACAGCAATGGAAGGCGAAGTGAATACGCGGAAATTTTCACAAAACAAAAATGCTTATGCGTTTTGTTACATAACAGGTAACTTGCAGAACACATACACTCTGAAATTCACCAGGAGAAGACCAGTCAGCCTGCGAGGTTTACTTCTGGCCTACATCATCTCATTTACATTATCCGTCTCTCTCTCTCTCTCTCTCTCTCTCTCAACAATACAACTTACACAGTGTTCCTGATTTTGTAACCTACACAACAGTGAAGAGCACATACATACACAAGCTACGTTCCACCTCTTTCTCCGTTCCAAACGTTATGAGATGGATATTCAATAAAGTTGGCCTTTTCAATTGCAAAATATTAAAAACTGGACTCTAGTACTTTCGTTCATGGACGCGTGACTGCATACAGCATATTGGCTCACCACAACACACAGACAGATGAATAAAGAGGTATGTAACACTATGAAGTTCGTGCATGATTCATGAATTGTTCTTTTACAGGCAAAGTGGAGGGAGGAATGCAAAAGCGCAAAGAGTAGAGTAACTAAGAAAGTTAAGAGCGAGTGTAGGTACGATAAGGAGGAAAAAAGAAAACACTGCCATTACGTAAAGCGTCCATTCCTCATGTATGTCCTGATGTAAATTCTCCTCAGCCCTTAAGAACTAGCCATTATGTTAACAAGGGAAGTTGTATAAATAACACGGAACATAAAATGTGGGAAAGGGTAAAATATGTACCAACAAAATGATGGATATCATGCAGATAGCTAACTTCAAGCAATAAAATGCCTCCACAGCGCCATTTAAACGCTCAAGTAATACTTATAAAAATGTCAGACTAGCCTCGTCAATGGATTCTAGGGCTCATCTTCACGTGACTTCGTACAGCATTAAATTTCACAACTCTGAATAAAAAGGAAACACTTTCCTGGAAAAACTTTAAACAGTACCTTCATATTTCCTTGCATATCAGTTCATGAAGTTTTTAATTTTATTATTTGTGTGTGATGGTGAGGCGGGACTGGAGAGAAATTAGCTAATACTCGTTACCTTCGTATGTAAACCATCTACAGTTCGATTCAATGGGCGCTCGGTTTCGTTACGTACTGTACTTTATACTATTCTGTCTGGTAGCTGTAGGCCTGCAGCTCCATAGTTCCCATCTGTAATAGTCAAGTGATTTATCACTGGCACACTAATATGTTTAATGCAGGTATTTATGCTATTATACCCAAGGATAAATCTGTATTATTTCTTATTCTTATTTTTCTTAATAAACAAACCCTTACATTTAGCTCTAATACCGGATTATGTTTGACTAGTAGCCAGAAAACTTTTTTAAATGCCTGATTTTTTTATCCCCTATAAGAGTACTCTGTATTTTGTTACATGCGGTCTAAGTAACCCACATAAGTAATACGTAACATAATTATATTTTTCCAAACATAAACCACAATATCTAAGAGAAGCAGGCCTATTGGAATGTGATATGAGGTTATTACAAAGATACTAAGCACGACTCAAACCTTCTGTAAAACTATGTCATGTAGACTGGTAGATAATTACCGCTTTCTGAGAAAGGGTCAAACAGTCCAACAAGAGTACAGTACAAAAAACATTTCTTGATCTGCTTGACACTGAACACAAAGGCACTTCGCTCTGCCGAAACGTCGGTAATATCCAACGAAACTTAAATCTTCATGACTACTAATACTTTGACAAATTCTGGAAGCAAGCAGCCTCACCAAGAGTAGCTCTACAGTACTCCTAGTTGAAGACCTTTCGCATCGGCATGCCAGTTTAAATGATATTTCCTTACTGATCGGTTACATTTAACTTGTAGTAAAATTCAAATGTCGCAAGTATGTACGATTCGTATAGGCATGTGGCACCTAATTAGAGTGGCGTATGATACTACACATTTTTCGGAAACCAATAGCTTAATCAAAGTTATACATTTCTCGGTTTGTTTAACCACGAACTGTGGGTGCTTCACATTCATTACTTTCACGACAATTTCACTTTATGCTTTCTGATATATAAATAACGGTCTATACATGTGCTATGCACTAATTCTGAATGTAATTTTGTGGTGCGTATAACGGTAGAATGATGAAGAATTTGGTCGCAACGACAGAGGATCTCATTCACTTCGAACAGGCTTCTGCATACTTACGTAAACAAAGAAGTGAAAGGCGAAGAGAAAGAAAGGCAGCGTTAAGAATGTGGGTGTTAGCCTTTACTTTCGTTAATTACCAATTCTCACGACAGACGGTGCACGCCTTGAGACTCGGCAACCTGCCGTGTCTCTAGGTTTCTAACAGTTCACATTAATACTTCACGTAACATTGAGAAGTACAAGGATAAGAAACTAAGACGGCTACTTTTGTGTTTCTTAACTTCCAGGTTCCTACAGGCTTTCAAAAATTATTTTCGCAATAAAGACAGTAAGTTTGCAGCACAGTACAGTTTCCTTAGTAGGAAAAGCAAGGCAATAATTGTGTCCTTGATTGAAGGAATATTTGTTACTTGTCTAGAAGCAGTGAATAAATCTACGAATTACTTACTTCAAGGTAGCAGGTTTCTGTACTGAGGTTTGAAGTTGGGGCCCCTGAATCCTAAATATGCAGCAGAAATTCCAGCACCTTCGACGAAAAATTTCCGTAACGTGATACTTCATGCTTTGTACATTACGGTTTAAATCTCGTGCATTTCAACATAAATTACTTTTAAACATTTTAATTCGTGTTTTCGCCACAGAAATGAAATTTATGTTGCTGGAATTCGTTTAACTACATCACCAAATTCTAATCCGATTTAAAAAATAAAAGAACCGTTTAGCATAACCAATGTGGGTAAATTTAGTGTCCCTTACAAATGTACACTGCTACACACACGTTGAGTCTAGACTCTACGTTATATCAGTACGCATTTCCATACGATGTGTGTTAGGGTCTACACCAAGCTCTAAAAATAAATTCTAGACCATAGCCAAATAAATTTTTTACGTTTCTTCAGAAAAGGTATTTTATAAACCAGATGAGCCATTTCGAAATTGTAAGACGGGGCATGAACAAAAACCAGACAGAGAATACAAACACAAGTTTATTAAACCCTGAACGTTACAGATGAATTAAAGAATGCATATATAAAAGTCATGTTCTAATAGAAAAAGCTTCCACAGAATTATAAATAAAAATATGGAACATTATTCGCAGACAAAAATGTTCATTTTACGTTTACGTTACGTTAATTATGGCCTTGGACAATCACGAAATGTAATTCTCAGCACATAGTAAAAGTACAGGTGTTGATATTCAAACCGAGTATCCAATTGCGGAGATAAGTAAAGAGCTCTTAGCATTTTTAGCATACGGACAGAGAAGCAAAAAGGAAATACTAAGTCTTGAAGTGGGTTTTAACAGCAATAATGCTAATACCACCTCAAAGTAGGGGAAGGAGCTTGCCAAAAAAGAATTAAAACGCAGTTGCAGACGGCCTGCAAAGTAGTCTACAATGTTCCAGCCAATAGATTAGCGATTCCAATCACGTTGCAGGACTAAGCATCCTGAGGTTTACTCCTGCCTGGACCGACGGTTGGGATGAGACGAGATTATAACAGGTGTTATAAAGCGGAAAGGAGTAAAATAGACGAGCCCAATACCACAAGCGTCCAAGTTCCTCACAACAGAGGAATAATATAAAAAATACACAAGTGGAAAAACACATGTACGGATATAAGATACAAAACATTAAAAATGGGCATGAAGCCAACATACATACATAAATATTCATCGAAATTTTAACTTTCCGAAAGAATATCTGGAAACAAAAGCGAATATGTTGTGGAATAACATCCCTCAAGTCTCTAACTTATCTTGTGATTAATCAGCATTTTATGGCTGTGAATTTCAGTCTCTTACATGGAGGAACACGACGGCAATATGCATACAACATAGTACAGAAGCGCGTCCGGGCAACCATTTTTCCGAAAAGCAAGAAGTGTTACATATTCTGGGAGTGTGTCTGTAGCATTATGTGCATGTGCCATACTGTCATCTGTGGTCTGCTCGGCTCTGCAGTATTTTTCCACATTATCTCAGTAATGGCGCGATTTTACAAAAAAAAAAAATCCGTTATTGAACATAAAGTGTTTCTTGATTTTCTCTAAACCTGTATTCCAAGAAGACGTTAGGGATATGAACGTAAATGTTAAGTTGGTCTTTATGTAAACAACCCTTTGTTCTTGTCAGATTTTAATAAAACCTCTATTTTCGGCAGATTTTCGAAAAATACCCAAATATCAAATTTCATGAAAATCAACTTCAAGGAGCGTCATCCCCGCTGTGTTTGTTAGAACTTAAGGTAATAATTCTATAAGGATATAGCAGTCATGCCACAACTATATTATCAGATGTATATAACTTATCAATATCAACTATATGTTTCGGCCAATGCTGCTGTGGTCATCATCAGGTGTGACACTCAGCCACCACCACAGACAAGAAAATACTGCGGTAGGCCCAGGCCTACCGCACCTCACGGGGCATGAACTACAACAACAACTACATTGTCATAGACCAACAGGATAACACATGTTATATGCATGGTTCTTTACCATCTGCACACACGCCCACCGACTTTGTGTAAAACGAGATCTCATCCCCCCTTACCTACACTAATACCAATAATTGTTCTGTGTTATATCATATCTATATAGCTTCTCTGATAAATTGTATCCAACCTGATGATGGCCACAGCAGCATTG
>Ga0123357_10004203_pt1 | contig 16801 bp, 17 predicted proteins | sample TergutEmb28metaG_FD_89873 | JGI IMG/M metagenome (GOLD analysis project Ga0123357, IMG submission 89873) | Embiratermes neotenicus P4 segment gut microbial communities from Petit-Saut dam, French Guiana - Emb289 P4 | ecosystem: Host-associated > Arthropoda: Insects > Digestive system > Gut ... | reverse complement strand
TTCACTTTACCTTTTACTCATTTCTGTTAGAGGCTGAGTCAACCCAGGGACATAGTGCAGCCAGAAGGATTATGTCAATGAAAAATTCCAGTGACACCATAGGGAATTGAACCCACGTCCTTCTAGCTTGTAGTGCAGTGCCTCAACCAACTGCACCACCATGCCCCTTACCCTAATTTGTGGCTGGTAAAATATGCCAATGAATAGAGCACATTGAATGAATGTCAATCATCTATGCATGAAACTCAGTCAATTTTCGGAATTCTAAATCACTCTTCAGACTTCTTGATGTATGTTTCCCTGGCTGCTGATTGCCTATTGTTTGTTTATGCTTACCTGTGCTGTTTAAATTGGTATTGGTGTTTATACTGAACCCATCCATGTCATTAGTTCTGCGATGTTAAAAGTTGGCTCTGCTGTCATCTTCAGGTGATTGAGTTTTATTATACTGACAGATTTACTGTTTTTGAATAATGGTGTATTATTTTTAAAAAGTATATTATTTTAAAAATAAAACAGTGAATCTTTCCTGCTTCAAACAGTCTCATTTAGACAAGAAAAAAGTCAACCATCAAAACATTCTGTACATCAAATATACATCAAATGACGGACAATGTCCAATGGAATTATGGTACAATGAATTTTCCATTGTCACAGGCCTTCAGAGAATCTTTAATTCTTAACAACTCATGTAATTTTAATATAAACCTGTTCAGACTGAGTAATATCCTATAATAAGTCCCTTGTTCAGAGAATTTCTGAGCAACTTTTTAAAACAGTCTTTGATGTGGGTACAGTATTACTGCATAAACCTACCAGTGAACCTTATCATCAGCTAACTTATAACCCTCAAACAAATTTCCGTGGCCTGTTCTAGGGTGAACTTTACCTTTGTACCTTTACTGTGTTGTAATATATTCTTAATTTGACTGTGCTATGATTGTGTAAGTTATTAAAACATAAATCACTTCATGGTAAACCATGAACAGTCTGAAGATTATACAGCACATGTTTTTGGTTGTCAGGAATTCTGTATGCAGTCCATGAGGGACTATTCAATTCTGCAAAAACTGACATAGTTTGCTCTGTTATGGTTCCAAATTATCAGTCTCTTTTCTTTGGCTGCAATGTGGACACAGTCACATACCTCAGAATTCTTATTGCAATTGTAAACCACTTGAATGATGAAGATCTACTTACTTGTCACTTCGACATGCTGTAGCAAGGTGTTGCATATCAATTGCAGACATTAGGACAATTAAAAGCTTCTTTGGAGGCTTGATTTTTTTAAAAGACCTCTGGCAGACAAAGTCCCCAGATCTAATCATTCCTGTGGGGCCTACTGGAGGAACAAAACTCAGACAGTCTACAACTTCATAAAACTAGTTGGCACGAGAGTTCACCCATTCTCATGGACATGTTACAGTATGCATTTCCTCTGTGGAACATATTAACCAGTTGTATATAGATTTGCATCAGCAACCACATTCATTATTTTGTGTTACAGTATGCAGGTTCACTAGGACTGGTGTATATATCTGCAACATTTGCTGGGCAACTGTATACAGATATCAGTACTGCTAGTCTGGAGCCTGTACCAGGCTGATCATTGTCTGTTGTTATCCATTTACACCACAACCTTCAAAGTGTTGTCTTCCTAACAATATTTTTGTATAAAATATTTGTAATATATTGTTATTTTTATTTTTTACCAGGAGTATTTTTATTTAATGCCTCGTCTAGCATTTGAAGATGACTCAATAGTGAATCAGCTGCTGTTTTTCCTTAGAGTACAAAATTTCCAGTACAGTCTTCCTGCAATGAAGAGTTTTGTTGCCCTGTCTGCATTTAAGCCCTTGAGTAAGCAGATTATTTTTTATTATAACTGAACTACACCTATTATGCCTTTAACAGTTAGTAGTCATTCATCTGATCAAGAAATGCCATATTTTTATAGAACCTGCAAGTTCATCTCTATATCAACAAAACTACACCATTTAATCCTCTCATAAACAAGTTGTATCTAGTCTATAACCTCAAACTTTTTTTCTGTATGGTCCATGTAGACTTATAATACTAAATTTGATTGTAGAAAGGATAATTATCCTCCTTACTTCACTCAGTTCCCTAGATGAACCAATTTCTCATGACATGAATGAAAGCATTTTCTGAATTGTAAGATGAGCTAAATATGTGAACAAAGTTCCAGTACACTTCATATTTTGTGTAGATCTTATGAAGTTTAAAATTCTTTCAGTAAATGGTAATATTTTATACATTGGTCATTTGATCTTTAATCTACAGGGTGGCCAGGAACTCACTGTACTCTTAATTAAGTTAATACAGAATGTGTATCTGCAAGCCATATGTCCTTGGTACACTGACATACTCGGCAGTGGAGCATTGCAACATGGTCTATCGGTGGTGCAAGATTGCTGAGCGTAGTGCAAGGGAGCTAAACACTTGAATTTAAAGTCATATCACCAGAATATCAAACATAACTGTCAGACATTGACATATTAAGTCCATGATGTATATCATGCACTGCACATCAGTTTCCCTACTACTGCATCCAGATCAAAGATACATGTCACCAGTGATTGTGCAGTTTTTGGCAGAACCAATGACAGAAATGTGTCTTGGACTAAGGACAGTCAGCATTTCAACATGGAGTTGGAATGCAACCCACCATATGTGATGTGGGCTGGTATGACACCAACTCATGTGATTGGCTCCTGTTTTTTTATGGACTTATTAATGCTTCATTTTACATAGAAATGTTAGAAGTGTGTTTAATACCACAGCTTAGAAACAGAGCACTAATGGAAGCTGTGTGCCTGCTGGCTTGATGAATTACTGCACATTTTGCCCTCACTGTATGTGACATTTTGAATGAATAATTTTTATGCTGCTGGATTGGCCTTGGTTCACAAACATCTTCCATACCATTCTCAAGGCCATCATGCATTTCTGACCTTGCTACACTGCAAAATCTTTGAGAGGCATTATCAAGGTACAAGTTGCTGTGCATCACTGTCGCAATGATGGTGAGTTGCGCAGAGCTGTTGGAACAGGCTTTCACCACTATTATGCCTCAAATACTTGAGCTTATGTCACACAGAACATGGCAGCCCATCACAGTGTGTTTGGAACACAACAGTGAATATGAAGATCCACATAATGTACAGTAACTGTCACCAAATGGTAGTGTGAAGTAAAGTGGGGGGGGGGGTGAGGTTTAATGGTAATAATCTTTCCTTGAATTTTTTTTAAATATACGCTATATATAAAACTGTTTCAGATAGTAATAGATCTTAATTAAATACTCTTTGTACGTCATATTCTTATTTTTATTAATGAGCTGTTTTTGAGGTGCATGATAATCATTTTCACTACCTTAATGTAATGTGATAGTGATTTGAATGGACCAGTAACTACTGTTGCCTGACAACTCTTGATGTTTACTTTCCATACAAAAATTACATGCCAAAATCTGTCAGTTGGTTATGACATGAAATGTGGAGGAAGGGATGTGACACTCAATTATATATTTTGTTTGAGTTCTGTGCTAAGTTCACAAAAAAGAGATGATGATAACCTGTGTTTTAGGGGAGGTGTTTCCTGCACTTGTGTGTCACCAACTTCTCCCGTTGTGGCAACACTTAGCCACATCTGGTACACCTGCACAAGTCAAGTTAGCAGTCCGCTGTTTGTGTAGCCACATTAATGATCCTGTCATCACATACAATATCCTGACAGTATGTAACTTCACATAACTAATTAATTTTCTTCCCTCCAAGAGGTCTTTTGACAAAAATTTCATGAACGTTTTTGTCTTCAGAGATATGACAGCCTCCTAGCTTCCACTGGCCTAACAGAACTAGAATGTCTACAGGAATAAAACACTTGGACACTTTGAGTTATGTAGTATCCTAAACTGCTCATCCTCTCTTTGCCTTAGGTCCATATATTTTCCTAAATAATTTATCTTTAACCCTTGTAAGTTATGTTTTTCCCATAATGTAACATTTGATGTTTCATACCAATACAAAATGTATGACAGAATTATAGTTCGAATTTGTTCAGAAGTTTTTTACTTAATGCATATTACTGCTAGAATAAATGTCAGTTTAAGAGAAGCATTATGCTTCTAGTGTTGGATATTTTATGTGTATCAAACATACCTCATAAGATGAGCAGTATCCAGTATATTGTACATGTTGACTTGTCATGGCAAAACTGTAAATGGTCAGTAATTAATCTACACTATTCCCTCAACCTATATCATTTTTTTACATGTTGTTAACACATGTCCTTTCACAGAGCCCATATGTTGGTACTTTATTTCCTTTTAACCATTAAGCTTGCGACAGTCAGTGTTTTCCATATGTGTGCACATAAGGTGTGCCCAGGCACACCCTAATGTCTAACAAATGACATTTCTTTTTAATTTAGTCACACAGTTTTTTAAAGTGTTAGTTTTTTTAGTTTGGTGAATAAAAATAATGGCCTTTACGACTGAGTATTCAATAAATGTTTGCCCTTTAAAAAAAATAAAATTCTCTGTGTGCATACACCAATGAAAAGTGCTGCACACACTTATTTTGTTCTCGCATTATTTCCATCTATGATCTTGTTGCAATGTTACAGTAATAGATTTTGACAGTGCAAATTCAGTCAGTGGCCACTGATATGCTTGGCAACCACGTAATTCATAAAACAAGCACTTTGTGATTCAACATTCATAAATAATACAAAACTTGGCAATGGGAATATATGCAAAAGATTATGGCCATAATTCAGCAATTTGATTACTTTTGTGTTGTTTATTTCTTGTAAAACCTGGCCAAAGTATGGGAACTTTCACCTATGTTTCATAACAATGAATTGCCGATTATAAGTCACTTACTTCAGATATTTAGTTGTTGCTGTAATTTTTATAGGAATGTATGAAAGAACTTGACACAGACAGTGAACATTGTCTGACTAGTGCAGTTGCTGTTGGCCAATTTGCCACACATTTGCCCAAGTATACTGACACAAGATGCATTGCTTATATTGCAAGTTTGTGTTACAAGGTAAGATGATTTCGTATTGTATTTCCAGTTTTGTTCGAACTTGCAAATCAAATATATTTATGGGTTCATTTTCAGTTTTATTACACAAAGAGGACACTTATGTTCTTAATTTGTTTTATATAAATTGTTCAATGTAATATTTGTGCTAAAGTGGTAAGAAATTAGTGACTAATCAGACTGGTTTAGTGATTATGCCATCACTTATATTGAGGATGTGGTTTGAATGATTTGCTTGCTCTCCACTTGATCCTTGCTGTCCTGACTGACTGCTTCATGTTCTTTTGAGTCTGTCCAGTTAAGGGCTGGGATAATACCTTAAAATCCTCACCATTTCCCCATTCATCATAATACTGCATCTAATACATTGTTATAATATTTCTGCACTATAAACAGGATCATAAAGTAACCTAAGAAAGAAGCAGTCTGTGTGTTAATATTTGTCTAATATGAGCTCACTGTTACTCTAGCTTGCTACTTCTGTGTGTAAATTTGCCAGGGACTGAAGTTAACCACTAACCTCCACCTAATGTAGCGGTTAATAATGCTACATGTACTATACTTCTACTCCCCATATATGATGTCATGGCATAAACAGAGACAACTTTACTCTTTCCTATTTCTTGCTTCTTGCATGCTATAAAATCCTGCTAGAGGAGCTTTTCTGGCTCACTTTGTGTTGTTGCAGACTCCATTTAAATCTGAGTATGGTAACAGTGTAATAGAAAACATTTTAATTGTGGGTTAGGGTTTAAAAAACCTTCATATTCATGTGAAATATCTAAAAACATTTGTAAGATTTTTGTGCATATGTCAGTATTCTTAAAATTTTGTATATGGTGCCTAGTGCCTGTATTACTTTATTTCTTTGCAGTTGGTTTGGAAGTTTGTACTTGAAGACTTGGAAGATGAGAGAGATGATGGAACTGAGTGGTATGAAAAGGACTGTCTTCCATACAAAATGAAGTGCAGGGTCAGTTATGGAAAATGTAGAACTGAAACTTGCCTAAAAGAAATCAGACATTGTTTATGTTTCTTATATAACCTTTGATTGTACATATAACAAAACAGTCAAATTGGTGTCTTGGATGAAAATTATGATTCTTAACATTAACACTTTGATTACCATCTTCTCTGTGACTAATTTCAGTGCCCATCCCAGCCTGTTTAAAAGCCAGAGTAGGTTTAAAACACCCACTGACTTGCAGAATATCAAGAAATGTACTCCTAAACTATAATACACAGAACTCGAATTTTGTACATTATGTCTGCAGATATTCTCTTGGATTCGAGTGTGTGGTACCTGGAAGTACATTTCCCTGGATGCAGAGGAACACCACAGTTTGACATTACCACCTAGTCTTTGTAAATGAAGGTTCTTTAGCCAGGGTTCCTCTTGGCAGCAAAATGTCTACAAAAGTCACAGTAGATTTAGTCAAACTCTGTGTTTGACTGAATGTACTTTGATTCTTGTTACCTAAGACACATTGGGGATGAATCATCTTAAAATTGTAAACTCTGGTCATGCCAGCATCCACTAGTACAAGATTCTAAGAAGAAAAATACCCAGTTGCACTGCTAATAAGTATTTTAATTAAGAGTGTTTATGGAATAATGTTATTCCCAATTACACTAAATTAAAATTGCCAAAACCTCCCCAGCTTCCTAATAAACACAAAAAATCATTTAGGACTGAATTTACTGTGATTCTGGTTATGTAAGATACAATGTGGATGAATTGTCTTAAAAAAATATCTGTAGCTTTTAGTGATGATACTGAGGCAGTCCTAGCTGCTGAAGCAGAATATTGGTTCAAGTCCTTTTCACTCTCCAGAAATAAGTTTCATGACACATATTGTATAAAGTACAGATACTCAGATCTTCTAGATTTTGACTTTTGCAACACATACAGTGAACTGAACAGTCCACATTGCACCAATATCAAAATACTGGTAATCCAGTCCAACATAACTTTTATTGATAAAACAAATTACTTTGTTTTATAACACAACAACATGTTGCAGGTCTCTTGTGAAAAATATATAGAGGAAAATGTTTTGAGGAATTACAGATTTTTGAAATGGCATTGCAGTATTAAACCTTATGATAGCATTTCAAGAAAATATTTTTCTCAGAATAGCCATGGAAGTATAATGCTGATTACAGGTTATTATATTATATATGACAGCTTAGGCCATATTTTACTATCTTACATTTGGATTTTATCAGTTATAATAAGCTTAAAAGTTTCTTCTCATTATCTCATAAAATGCATGCTCTTTCTTGATTGTCTCCTTTTAAAACTTGGGGGGGGGTGGTTGTTGCTGTTTGGATGTACATTTGCAAAAACTTATTTTGTCATCTCATCCAAACTCTCTCATAATAGTATTAGCAGACATGTCAGTTCTATTCTACCAAGAAATGCAGGGAGCTGTACTTTCTGTCTGCTTGAATTTGTTTTCATACCACATGTCTGCTAACAGTTACATATGAGAAAGAAAGTTTTAGGTCTTTTGTAATTGATGAAATTAGCCTGGAAAGCAGTAAGCTATAAGCTGATCCATTCTATATAATACATTAATATTTTAACTGTCTAGTACACTACACATTTATGTATTCCCTGTATTAAATTATATAGAATGCTGTCATTTGTTTCACATATGTAACGTGCAAATTGTTGAAGAGAAGCAACTTCCCAGTTATGCATTACTTGTATGTATTTTGTGGATAGAATGTATAGAACTATATTAGTACACATTCATAGGTGCAGGGATGCAGCAGTTTGATGTTGAAACGTTTTATTTTGATGTATGACTGCAGGTTATGGCCCTGAAAGCACTTACTCGATTGACCATCAGGTTGCGCAAGCCACGAGCCACAGAGAGGACACTGACTATTCTTAGCACGATCATTGTAAATGGTGGTGCCTTTAGGAACACTAACAATCTGAGGTAATCAGACATGATGGATTGAAATTCATATTTGTCATCTTTCTCAGAAATGGATTTTTGTGCAGAAGCTGTATTCATGAATGAATAGTGATATGAATGACATCCACACCCCACATATGAAACCTGTTTTACATGTGTTTAATAAAATAACCTTTCAGACCAGTCCTCAAGCCCTACCAGCCTTCTGTACAAGGTCTATAGTGTCACCCTCCAAGGGGTAAAGTGGCCAGGGCATGTCATTGAACACCCATCCCCTTTTAGAACCAAGGTTGAGTATGGTTTGAGCTATACCTCTCCATCCCCTCAGTGCCTGCTTGGCATGTTATGGACAGCTGTTTAATAAGGTAAAGATTAGGAAAGTGGCACAGGTAAAGTCCATGTGCATGCCATGGAGGCATGCACAGGGAGTAATGGTGTAATTCTGCATGTTCTTAACTTTGGCAGTAGTTGGATATGTGTGAGGTCAACTTCACACCCTGGCTGCTTTTCCTCTCAGGAATCTTTAACAAAACTCAAATTTGTTAATGCATTCTCTTGTATAGTTTACAGTAACATTGCAGCCATGTGAAATGTATGTTTATCCTTTTGGTTTTATGGCAATATCATTTGAATGTTGGAGCTATGTATATGAAATTTGGTGGTCAGATAGATCTTAAACATACCTACAAATTTGTGTGAAATATTTTTGATTCATTAACAATTGTTACACACATGGTGGAAGCATGAAACTCTCAGGTCATATCGGGCATATTTCTCATTGGCATCTGCTAATGTAATAAAGGCACATAAGTGTTTGTTTTAAATTGTGTCGTTATGAATTTATACTTTTTGCTGTTCTCACCTTATGGGCTGAACCTTTTGAAAGGAAGTTGGTGTCACAATTTGCTTCCAGACCGTATTGTTATCCATGACTTCTCATACAGAATGTTTCTTGTGGTTCTTACAATTACAGTGCTGCTACCAAGGCATGTTTACGGCTGACAGCAGGATGTTCCTTCCTCAAGATATGTAATGTTACGCATATATATGCAAGACAAGTTAGGAAGATATATTTCTCTAAGATGGCAACACTTATGATTGTAAGTCAGTGAGCAGCACAAGGAGTGCTATGCAGTCTAAAATTAGGCTCTCTTTTACTAGTACATTTAAGGCAAAGTGAAAGTCTGTAATAACCGCAGTTCATATTAGTGGGAAAAGTTTTCATTATAGTAGATACTCGTTGTTCCCAGATGTGCACATGGCAACACAAATATTACATCCAGTATCAAACAGGATATTTTTTGTGGGTGTTTCATTATTATTAGTGACAACATGGGATTATTCTATAAAGGAATTATGAACTATTTCGCAATCCTTAAATTGTTATTGAATCATGTCAGTGAATTAGAACTCAGAATAACAATGAAAACCTACCATATGGATTGCATAATACAAGAATTCCTATGTAGTGTATTGCGAACATATTAGAGTGAAATGACATAACATGGCATCATGTCAGTACACCATTGAACAAACATGTGGACTATAAGAATGTACAGGTTGCAGTTACATATATATGAATGTGTTATTGTTGCTGATGCACACATCATGTGCTAATTTCAAAATCTTACTATGTAACAGCTCACTATTTTATGCATGACGTGAAGATGTTGCTTTGATATCGCTAGTACTCACTGAGTAGTACAGACAATACTACTGTGCATTCCCATGACAAAAGAAAGCTTTGAATCTTTGAATGATAGAAGAGATGAAACATCCCTCTGCATGCCTCCACTCCCATGAAGTTCACCCAATACCTGTGAATTAAGTTGTTATTTTGTGCCAACCTCCACTCATGTTGCAGTTCTGGTTTTCTCCATATTCTTGTTCCTTCATCGACAACACCATTCTCAGACCCATAGGCAGATTTCCCTACCCTGCCCACCCTCTCTGCACTGCGGCTCAATGTGTGGTGATGCCTCATCTTCAAGAGGGTGCATAAATAACTATCCTCCAACAGTGTAATATATGACTGATTAGTCATCTGAACTTTCCATCCAAAGTGTTTTATAACGAGAGATGATAGAATATGTCACACAGCAGTAGTGATTGGCCCTTATTGTTTGTGAAAATTGTTTACTTTGCCTCTGATTTTCTCTTATGCAGGCCATGCATACATGCTTCATACTCTTAACACTATCATGCCTACTGCTGTCTCTTTCTATTCTTGTAGCTTAGAGAGAGAGTAGGGAAAGAAACTGTGGTTGATGTGTTGATGAGGATGTGCACAAATAGCTGCTAAAGTTAAATTAGAACTCATTTAACGGACTGTGTGGTGGGGTGAGAGACAGTGTAAGACATTAGTAGCAGCAAGCTGATTCACTTAAGTCATTTCACTTTACTCTCATCTTTTCTGGGGTGAACTCTAATGAGAGTCATATTGGTTGCCAAGGTCATGCAAATTCCCAATTTTAGTGTTACCTTTCACCACTTTCTTTTTGCTATGTAACCCTGAGAAAGAGAAACTGCAAGTAGCCTTAGGATGTAAGGCTACACCTTCAGTCATTAAGTATAAATTGTATGTGCTAAAGGAAGGGTTAATGGACGGACACTTGCTGTCACTGAATAACATTACTAAATACAACATCTTAAATTTGACTGCATTGTTAAACAGTTGTTACAATGTACTTGTTAAAAGCCACACTTGTAACCTGACGCTGTTACTGTGCTCGCATAATGGAAATTATTATGAGCTGGGAAACAAGAAGGCCATCCAGAATTTTTGTGTGCACCACATGAACGTGATATCAACAAGTTGTCAGATTTCAACTGTGTTTATAATAACTATGATGTGTCAAGGTCAGAAGTTTTTTATTTAAGTCTGCTGTCACAATTTTCCAATAGTAAATCAGTGTACTAAACATTGTATCAAATGTTTAATTGAGCATGGATACTAAGTCAGTACAATACCTGGCTGAGGTATATATTCTTCTGTCTTCACCAAAATATTATGTCTCATGCATCATGTAGCATGCTTTCCAATGGGTAGGACTGTGCTTAGTCACAAAGCAGGTGACTCATTAAGTTGACCACTCACTACCATCAAGTGCCAAGATGTAGAATGTGTGAAGTCTTACTTTCATATTCTCTAGTCTTCTTAGTGAAATGGCATTTAATTGCAGGAAAATCTTTTGTCTTTACTTCGCATATATTTGTATTATCTCTAAACCTGCAGCTGTGTGACTATTCTGATGCAGAACTTCATCCAGTTTTCCCTGAAGTTAGAAATGTCCTTCTCATGTTACTTGTGCCTGGAAGTTTGTTTTGATGCTTTTTCTGAATGTAGACTAGGAAAGTCATACCTTTCTTTCTGTGTTTTATCTCCGGAAATACTCAACAGATTTTTGTAAAATTTGTTTTGAGACTCAAGACTAAACTTTGTCAAATCAATTTAATTTTAAATGTATTCTTTGTCTGACACATCCTTGGGTTAATAATTTGTTTATATAAGAAACTGATTCTTTAAACTAGAGGAAGATGAGCAGGGAAATGGCTCATGTGAAAGCTGTCTCGCAAGCTCATTCATCTCTCTATAATTTAGTTCTACTGGAATTATGCCTACTTCCTTTTGCAGGATGAATCAGAATTTGTTCGTCGCAGGTTTGTAGAGAAGCTGCGTGAGAGACTGATGCAGTGGAAACAACAGAAATATGGTCTACCTAGCACATTCATAGCGTATTTTGTGCTGGCTGGCCTGGAGCAGGATAAGGATGTCAAGTCCTCTATGTTACATGCACTGAACCTTTGTGTGCAGGACAAGCGGCACCAAGTGTGGAGTCTCATAAATGTTGCAAGAGGTTCGATTCTTATTATACCCAAAATGACATATCTCAGAGCGATTAGTCAATAGATAGGACTAACGTATTCCAAAAAATTATTCATTGTTCAATGTCAGTGTATTTGATATTCATCTAATTGCAGTGACTGTCAGAGGCATGGGAAATATGAACGTTGAGTAACAGTTGTTCTCTCAAAACCTGTAATGAAGATCATAGCAAACTGATAATACATGCAGCATGATTGTAAGGTGGTATGCATATTCTTTGTCTTAATATGCTCCAAAAGTACAGCATGGATGGTTACTACTTACTGAGGAACATGAGCAAGAAATGATTAATGTTATTCTCTATCTTTATCGTGGTTTCCCAAATTCTGTCTTTTCTGTGGCATTTTCCAATTCAGGTGAAGTATGTAATGTCCTTATTCTCCTAGATCTTGTTACATATCTTATAATTTTTGCACAAGCTCCTTGTAACAAGTTACTCATGGAACCCACTAGGTAATGAGTGTTACTGTTAATTTCAAGGACATTGTGTAGGCATTTGGTTTACAAGAATAACATTCCTTTGAGAGCTTGAACATGAAAATGTGGAATAAACAACTGCTTGGGAAATCAGGACAATGTGGGGACACCACACGAGGGAATACAAAGACATAGACAACAGGGTAAGGAAATACCGGAGTGCTTTTTGGAGGAGAGGGAAGTTTGGAGAAGGCTTTGCATAGGATGACCCTCAGCATTTGTATTTAATGAATTGATCCAGTGCTTGACTCCTCTTGTTGTTGATTGCTTCCTTTGATTTTAGTGTTCAAGAGTACATCCCACGTGTTGAAATGTTGTCAGCAAATTGTGCCTGAATTTTGTGTCCAAACAGCACTGCAGTTAGTGGCAGTATATGTGTTTGATTTCACTGATGAAACTTCAGTCTGCCGTGCTTATTCATGTTTATCATTCCTGTTGAATTCATTACTGCGCAGCAGGAATGGACATGGAATCTTGTGCACTGCATTCCATTTTAAATTATTCAGTCTCATGAGGTGCGGCAGGAATGCAATTACCCCAGAGGATGAGGAACTTAATAAGGTAAGTTTTGCAAGTTATCACTCTCAGATTTCTTTTGCTTTAATATAAGAAATATATGATATATGCATATAATTGTTTCAGTCTCTCCATATTGAAGAAGCATTCTGGTTTTGCAGTTTGTCCTAAGAATAATTATGCAATTTTGCTGTTTTAAACTGTCCTATTTGTGTTATGTTTCAGAAAATATGGGCCACATGTGAAATTGGTGAATACCTTCTGTCTACAGTGAACTCAAAAGTCGGTAATAATGGTGAAGACCCATATCCCATTATTGATGAAAGATTCCATAAAATAGTTCCCGGCATTAACAACAGAGGCATCAAGTATCTGACAGCTAACATGGAGACCCTGCTGAATAAGAGAGTGTCCCCACGGCTGGTCAGTTACATTGGAATACCATCATCTGTTTGTTGTTGTTGTTGTTGTTGTTGTTGTTGTTGTTGTTGTTGTTGTTGTTGTTGCTGCTGTTGCTGCTGCTGCTGCTGTTGTTGTTGTCATCGTCATCATCGTTGTCATTGTTATTGTAATTGTTGTTGCTGCTGATTATATGTTTTGTCTTTTGCTAGCTTGATTAATTTTATCGTATGTGATATTAATATTTTGGAGGTTAGAAAATAAATTCTTCTTGCATCTGAGGATTCTTTGGGTGAGCCCCCAAGCTCTCAATCACAGGGTGCCAGGTTCAGTCTGTGTTTGTGTGTGGATGTGGTGCTTTCTTCACACAGGTGGAGTTCTTCTAGTCCAATGCAGACTTTAGGCATTTCTTCAGCCAAGTCTCTGTGTTTGTCTTGCAGGTGGGTGGGAGGGATTGTATTAGGCAACACACAGTGTGCATCCTTACTCTTTGTCTGTACTTTTATTGCTTTGGTTCACAGCTCCCAATTCTATTAGTGGCCATCTGCATTAACCCAGATGCAAAAGTATGCCATTGGACACATTGTTGAATCATTTCTATCCACCTTCTTTCTCACAACCCATCTTCCTAAGATCCATCTTAATATTATCCTCCCATGTTTCTCTCAGTCCTTTCAGTGATTACTTTCCCATAGGTTTCTCGACTAAAATTCTTTCCTAACTTTACTTGGTGACGTATGTAAACTATAAGACTTTTCATTATGTAATGGCCCAAATTGCCTACATTTATTTAGCCTCTTTTTTGATCAGTTTGCATTCATGCCCTTGCAGCCTGTGTTGTCTTCATGCAAAAGAACCAGAAATATTATTGTTTTTGTATCTTGAACTTTGAGGTTTTAGAAAGAGAAGTATTCATACAAGTGATGGAATCGAGAAGAATGATACGGACAGGGCATGTACCACATATGGGAGACAGGAAAGGTGAATACAGGCATTTAGTGAGGATGCCTGAGGGAAAGGGAAGACCTAGGCATACAGATGGAAGTATTATATTAAAATAGATTTGCAAGAAGTGCTACGGGAGGGCAAGGACTGGATTGATCTGTGGCAAGCTGTTGTGATTGTGGCACTGAACCTTTATGCTCCATAAGGTGCAGGAAAATTCTTGACTAGCTGATAACCTTTTAGCTTCTCAAGAAGGACTCTGCTTTATGGAGTTACTTAGTATTTGTACCATTTATAATGTAATAATGCTGAATAGACAATATCTGTGTTTGGATATTCCACACACCCACATGATTAAAAAGCCGATCATGATACCAGCACTGCAAATTTAAAACCAGCATACATATTGTGAATACAATATAGTAATATTCATATCATTTGATTGGTCTGGATAAAATAGTCCTTCTATAGTTGGTCAGAGATTATAGTGAATCAACAGATGAGTCATAAGTTATGAAAACTCTTTTGGTCATTTGTCTAAGTGGAGACAACAAGCAGTGTTGCTGCACTAATCATGGGGTCTGTCCCTTTATTTGTCTGGGACCTCATGTTTGTTTGTTTGTTTGTTGTTGTGTGTGTGTGTGTGCGTTGTTGTTGTTGTTGTTTTCCTTCCCCCCCAGAACAGTAGTGTGTATTCAGTGGTCATCTCATCTATGATTATTGTTGCCTATAAAGTAGAACTGATAATTAGCTCAATTATTGAAAAATTTTTATTGAGGTGTATGTGTCTTTATTTCTTGCTCTACTTTTGTGTCCTGAACACTTCACTCCACACTTTAGCGTTGCAAGGAAAGAACTGTCCACCAGCAATTAAACCAATATAAATGTCCACTGAAGGACGGCGTTTTCCCTTTTGGACAAAAAGAATGTACATTTAATTGGGCAGTATTTTTCTGTTTGCCCATTAGGGGGTTAATGTAGGTCTCCTACAGCATCCATTTGCAATAAATGCATCCTTTTGGGGGAGGGGGTTCTTGTGTTTCAGAAGATTACTAGTGAACTGCTTGTGCCTGATCTCTTTACACATATATGGACACCTACTGGTCAGTGACATAAGCCCACATGCTAGCATTACTAACTGCTATTAGGATAACTTGATCACACCAGTGAGGAAACCTCCTAGTATTTACTTATTTTCGGCATTACGCACAGAAAATTTCGATTTTTTTTTTTTTTTTTTATATATACTTGTGATATTATCTTGCTTATGTCATTGCTTCCCTCAAAGAGGTAACATTTGGACCAATTCATGAATTTTCATGACACTTATTAGAACATAACTTTATTAGAGGACAGCCTACCATGAATAATAACAACATGGTAGTTACAAAAATTTGTAGATTCCTGATATTCTATGTGGTAATAAGTTGTTTAAAATTACACAGCTTTTATTATGGATTTTTTAAGTGTAAAATGACAATACAATAGTGAAGGTAAAGACAGATTTTGCATGGTCAATACAAAATTTGTATTTAACTTTGAGTGTGATGTTGATAACTAACAAATTACTAGATAATGAGAAATTTTGTGTACAGATATCATACATGAATTTACATTTTTTAAAAATATTTTTGACATGTTAATAATTACAGACATGAAGATAGTGCAGTGAACACTTGGAAGCTACATCTGGCAAACATAATGCGGTCATATAACTCAAAATTTTACTACTGATGTTTCTTTTATGACACTTGAAAAATTTAATAACTGCTTTTATTGTGTTTTACAGTCAGCTGTGTGTCATTCAAACAGAAGAAAACGTAACATGCATCAGCAGGGCAATAGTGGAACTGAATCTCTGCAGATGACTTCTGGTATGTTTAGTTTATTTTGTGACTGTCTTTTTAACTGATAGAATGTGGGTTCTAATAAATTTAACTTCATGACAGTTTTAATGGTATGTTAAGTTCATTTGTACCTTGCAGGTAGGAATGCCTGCATTAAAAAAAAATACACACACAGTCAGGGTCACCTTTCCTATCTTGTTCTAACTTGCCAGAAATATTCTGCCATTGTATTCATCTACTTTTGAGTGGAGGTCTACAGAATTAGTGAGACTTTTTAAGGGGGTCATTGGTGCCAGAAGTTAGAGGAACATTATTGTAACAATAAATAAATAACATGCGAGGAGGTGGAAAAAAAAAACCGTCCCATTACAGGCTTTGAGTGGCCCAGAGGGTTCCAGGAAGTAAAGGTTCCCAGATTACATGGCAATGGCACAGGATGGTGGTAAGGTTGTTAGCTGTACGCACCAGCCACCTTTACTTACTTACTTACTTACTTACTTACTTACTTACTTACTTACTTACTTACTTACTTACTTACTTACTTACTTACTTACTTACTTACTTACCTACTTACTTACTTACTTACTTACTTACTCACTCCATGGAGCAGAGTCCTTATTGAGAAGCTAACTGGTTCTGCAGCTAGTCAAGAAATTCCCCACACTTTATGGAACCCGAAGGTTCATCACCGTATTCACAAGTGCCTGCCATCTGTCCCTATCCTGA
>Ga0123357_10004202_pt1 | contig 16803 bp, 15 predicted proteins | sample TergutEmb28metaG_FD_89873 | JGI IMG/M metagenome (GOLD analysis project Ga0123357, IMG submission 89873) | Embiratermes neotenicus P4 segment gut microbial communities from Petit-Saut dam, French Guiana - Emb289 P4 | ecosystem: Host-associated > Arthropoda: Insects > Digestive system > Gut ... | reverse complement strand
ATAAACAAAAAAAAAAAAAAAAATTTTGAGTAGTGCGATAAAATAAAAAGTAAAAAAAAAAAAATGCCAAGCAGGACGAAAAATTATGAAAAAAAAGAGGAGGGGGGGGGGGGGGGGGGGAGGCCAACATTCAAGCATCTAGTCTCAGGCTGCCCCTGCTTCTACTCACTTTGTGGAAAATGACCAACAGTACCATTCATTGTATTGCACTATTCCATTCCACCTTTAACACTGGAAAGTTTATATGAAATAACAAAGATACTAAGTACCTGACCTACTGTAACGCCAAAACTCTGTAAATGTGAAAATTGCTAGTGTTTGTCAGACAACTGTACTTACCTGTTGGAACTGGCCTTCCATTAACAAACCAATCCACTCGCATAGAGGGGTCACCGACAGGTTGCAAACGGCACTCCAGATGCACATTTGTTCCTTCAATAGTCTCCAGATTATGTAAGGGTCTTGTAAACTGAGGTGGTTGCACAACTGTTATGTCATCAGTCACATGCTTACGATAGCGAGAAGAATCTTCCAGCATTTGGATTTGCTCTAGAGCAGCTTCATTCTGACTATCCGTCACAATGTCTGATCTGCTGACCACCTACAGAAGTACGTCATCACAATTTATAACTAGTATCACCACTGGCAATAGCCATAATTTAATAGACTATTAACATTCAAAATATGTCTTCCTGTTGCTTTCTATGGATGTGAAACATTGTGTGTCACATTAAGGGAAGAACATGGGTTGAGGATGTTCCAGAATATGGTGCTGAGGAAGATATTTGAGCCACACAGCGAGTAACAATATACTGGAGAAAAATGCACAATGACAACTATCACAATCCACACTCCTCATCAAATATTATTTTCATAATCATATCAAGGTGGACAAGCTTGGTGGTTCAGGTGGCACATATGGGGGAGAAGAGAAATAAATGCATACAGAATTTTGGTGGGAAACCCTGTGGGAAAGAGGCAATTTGGATGTGTAAGCATAAATTGGAATATAATATTAAAAAGGATCTTAAAGAAAGTGGAGATGTACTGAATTAGTATGCCTCAGGATGGGGATGAGTGGTGGGTTGTTGTGAATATGGAGTTAGAAGTAAAAGCAGTATGAGCATCTAACAGTCATAAAGTTGATAAGTATGAGCTCTTACCCTCACACATGCAGACGAATGAGCCGATCCCAAATGATTTGTAGCTCTTACAGTATATTCACCAGAGTCCAATGCAGTGGCATGGATAATATCCAAAGCAACATATCCAAAATCATAATATGTACGAAAACGTGACCCTGAAATGATACAATGATACAATGTATTCAGTGTACTCAGATATTATTTCAAATGACTACTCACAATAAACTGACTAAGGGCTGGAAGGTAGAGACGAGATTTTTTGCCCATCCAGACCGGCCCTGGGGCCCACCCAGCCTCCTGTAAAATGGGTACCAGGTCTTTCTTGGGGGTAAAGTGTGGTCAGGGCATGCTGCTGACCACTCACCCCCTTCTAGTGCAATGGTTATGGAAGAGTAGAGCTATACCTCTACCCACCTTCTGGGCCACACCGGGCCTGTAACAGGATCACTTTACCTTTTACTCACAATTAAAGTGTAATATTTAATATGCAACAAGAAGGTCACAGAACACGGTATCTTGTGTCATCCAACACTTTGTCCTAACAAAAAAGTGTTACAAATTAAAAAAAATTACATCCGTACACAATTCAAAGTAGTATATTTCTATAAGAGACAGTTTTGGCACAAAGAAATAAATCTGTGTGTTATGCTGGTACTTTTGAATATACAATAATGTCACTATAAATATATACATGTTCACTTTCTCATGCCATTTCATATGCATGTCTACAATTCACACAAAAGATGATATACCCATTTGCTATCATTAACATTTTATTCAGTACTTTCTCTATAATTACTTTAAGAACAGCTGCAGTTCTACAGACCTACCACAACAAATAAAGAGGATGTTCAAGTGAAACACATCACACTAAAATCCAGTAACAAAGGTCTGTGGTTGCACATGCACTGTAGCAAGCGATGTGACTGTGTGCTTGCTGGCAGCCTTGCTAACTGTCCAGCATCACCAGTTTGATGTAGGAACTGCAAACGTATGATACTAGTGCTGCAAAAGTAGCTGTTTTCTTCTGTGTCAAATGCTGTGCTCTCCTGCCTACATTCCTGTGTTTTTAGAATAGTAATACTGCCTGGCATGATGGTGCCAAGGCCTAGGAATGTTGAGCCTTCCAACAGCACAATGCAAAATTTACATGGAAGAATTGCCTAATTGCTTCAAAATACATTAAAAAGAGGAGACAGCCAAGTGGATATGATAATGATTTATTTATTTAGTGGATTATTTTATGGTAAAAGCAGCTGTAACCTATTTTAAGGCAATGACCTGGAATGACTAAGAAAAACCATAAAGAAAACCTATGATGATCCTGCATACCAGCTGAGGTTCAAATCAGGCAGTTCCCAGATGCAAGACACAGGTATTAGCATTGTCCAACAGGTTCTGTGACAACATACCATAAGCCTCCCAATGGTTCAAAAAACAGTATCAGTAGCAAATGCCCCTCAACTTACCAACAGTGACTGGACGGCCATTGCAGAACCATTCCACACGCATAGTTGGGTCTCCCATGGGTTCCAATCGACATTCCAGGTGAATATTTTTTCCTTCATTAACAGGTTTTGGATCTGAAAGTGGCTGCACAAAAATTGGCTTGGACTTAGAAATCTCCTCAATATGGTACTGTGGCTCGACAAACTTGGAACCTTCCAGATGCTGCGTCTTCTCCATCGCAGAGCGGTGCATGCTGGTTGTATCAATACTGGAACGCACTGCAATGCAAATTAGCTGCGTTAAACAGACATACAGTTGGTCGTTAATACTAATATTTACAACCCTGTAGAATGAATCACCTTAAGATCACAAAATGAAGATATTACATTCAAGCAGATCTTCAGAACATATGTCTCTCCTCTTTTGGGTTCTGACGTCATATTGTAACCAGGCAGCTGTGTCAACTACAATGAACCATGTCAGCTATACTGAGACACAGTGTTCCACACATACATAGTTGTTCAGTGTACCAGTAAAACAGCCAACAATGTTCAACATTCAAAACAACACATATCCATCCACGTGGTCATTTTACTCTTCCACATTTTCATTACCTCTGAATATTTTAGTATGCATCTCCAAAATATCCAGACCAACTCTAGTGACCACCCAGGCTCATATTCAAGGCATCCCAGGGTACTTTCCTAGGGCAAAAGTAATGTTGACCATTCACCTCCATCCAGCAGCAAGTTTAAGAATGAGTGGAGCCATACCTCTACTCCCCCAATTGGGCTTCATGGTGTGGACAGACAACTTTAACTTTACCTTTCCTAGCAATACAGTACATGACCTTGTATGTTTGCCCAGGAATGCTACAGCAACAACAAAATATGCAGTTACATGTACATACACAGCATACTGTTGTATCTGACTGAAATACACAGTGACATGAATATATGCAACATGATGCTCAAATACACCAGTACTCCATCAGCTGTGCTGTATTGTGCTATGAAATGAGACATGTGTACCATCGACAGCACACAACAAATCTGATCACAATTACATTCACTAACCTTCCACTTCCATTGTTGCAGACAGTTGTGCCTCTCCAAGTGCATTTCTAGCAACGACTGTGTAGGTTCCAGCATCCTCTGAACGTACGCTCAAGATATCAATGGCAACATAACCAAAATCATGGTATGTCTGGATCCTGTTGGCACTCTGGATAGCTCTACCATTGAAGTACCATTCAATCTGGATGGGAGAAGAAAATGTGTTACCAATTACAAATTTCAGCACTGTAACAAGTGTACTGACATTAACATGTTTAGAATATGACAGGGGAATGAGAGATGTGTTAAGGAATGACAGCTGTGTTAAGGAATGACAGCTGTGTTAAGGAATGACAGCTGTGTTATGGAATGAGAGCTGTGTTAAGGAATGACAGCTGTGTTACAGAATGACAGCTGTGTTAAGGAATGACAGCTGTGTTATGGAATGACAGCTGTGTTAAGGAATAACAGCTTTGTTATGGAATAACAGCTGCGTTAAGGAATGACAGCTGTGTTATGGAATGACAGCTGTTTTACAGAATGACAGCTGTGTTAAGGAATGACAGCTGTGTTACGGAATGACAACTGTGTTATGGAATGACAGCTGTTTTACAGAATGACAGCTGTGTTAAGGAATGATAACTGTGTTAAGGAATGACAGCTGTGTTATGAAATGACAGTTGTGTTAAGGAATGATGACTGTGTTACAAATGACAGCTGTGTTATGGAATGACAGCTGTGTTAAGGAATGACAGCTGTGTTATGCAATGACAGCTGTGTTAAGGAATGATGACTGTGTTACAAATGACAGCTGTGTTATGGAATGACAGCTGTGTTAAGGAATGACAACTATGTTATGGAATGACAGCTGTGTTATGCAATGACAGCTGTGTTAAGGAATGACAGCTGTGTTATGGAATGACAGCTGTGTTAAGGAATGACAGCTGTGTTATGGAATGACAGCTGTGTTAAGGAATGACAACTATGTTATGGAATGACAGCTGTGTTATGCAATGACAGCTGTGTTACAGAATGACAGCTGTGTTAAGGAATAGCAGCTGTGTTATGGAATGACAGCTGTTTTACAGAATGACAGCTGTGTTAAGGAATGATAACTATGTTAAGGAATGACAGCTGTGTTATGCAGTGACAGGTGTGTTAAGGAATGACAGCTGTGTTATGCAATGACAGCTATGTTACAGAATGACTGTGTGTTATGGAATGACAGTTGTGTTATGCAATGACAGCTGTGTTTCTGTTTGACGTTAAAATGATTAAGATCTGACACTGGAATTAAACCGTATTACTGACAACAGCCTGATAGCATAAAATAAAGGTCAAAATAAACACACACAATCACAGATTCAGTAGCTAACAAAAACAGGCCACTATGTGCAACACAAATTTTAGTGAACTTATAAGTCTTTAATTTGGTAGCAAAAAACAGTTCTCAGTAACCTGCAGGAGTCAATAAAGTACAGGGATTCCAAAAATGATTAAATACAGCCTAACTTCATAGAATTTGACCATACAATCTTCAATTAACTAGTTACAAACACAACTACTTAAGATTATTCAACACTCCTAGAATAAACAAGATAGAAGAACATAATTCATGCTCCCATAACTTAAAACAAAACATTATCAGATGCCTCAGTAATGTAACATTAGGTCATATGACTAGAAAAACTAATATGCACTGACACTATAAAGACCATTGCAGAACTGTTATTAGGGTGTCAGCAGAGCAACCTGTATCAGAAATCTAACGTAGTACAGCAGTGACCAGATTACTTGCTAGTTGTCGGCACAGGGCTGAACAGGCAAGCTGCTAAGACTGGAAACATTGCATGTCCACCACTAAGCACCGCACTCCAAAATGTCCACAGTGACAGAAGCTATTTATGTATTTCCTAGACAGTAAATGATGTTGAAAGAGGCATAAAGTTGCCTGGCTGCTCATTCGTAAGCTTAGCACCAAGTACCCCATGCTGACTGCAGCAATGTACAGTGTCTGGGATCTCACAATCCATATTATCTGGTCACTACCATCAACATGCCCTAAAATAAATGCTACCATACATATGTTTAAAGTAAGCTAAGCAAAATCCAACATTAAATCAAATTCAGCATTAAAACAAAAAATAGGCTTGTGTGAAAAAAAAATCCTTAAATACACTGTTCATAAGAATATGATGTGAAAGGATTTCACTAACCTTCAAAGTCATGTCACTTTGTGGTTCTACTCTGGCTTCAAAATGAGCCCTTTGTCCCTCTACAATTTTGTTTGTACCCTTAAGGGGGCCCAAAAACCTTGGTTTCTGAGTTACTGTAGTTTCCTCCTGTACACTGCGACCATAACGGCTGAAAAGACCAAAAATTATTGAATGAAAAAAATGTATTTGCACTCCAAGAAATACTGTTCTGCAATAGCTATCATATTGTTGCAATTCACCTCGTATCTTCAAGATAATGGATCTTCTCTAGACCACCAGGATGTTGGCTGTCTACAATGATATCCTTCTTGCTAACAACAGTTAGCTGAGCCGAGGTGGTTGCCTGTCCCATTCGATTGTACGCACGACATGTATAGACACCGATGTCGTGTGTAGTCACATGTTTGATCGTTAAGGCCACATATCCAAAGTTGAAGAAAGTAGTAATTCGAGAACCTGCAAGTAAAACATTCAATGGATTTCCCATAATTCTGAAAGTTATGAAAAACTTCTGAACACACTGTATAGCCATTCTGGTAACACAGTCCAGTTATTTGGAGATACAAATCTCCTGGGATGTGATGCTGTGCAAGGAATGTGGGGTTTCCATTGTTTCAGAAGATAACAGTTCCTTCATCTTCAAGGCCAAAGGAGTGCTTGACCCTCAGTGATAAAGGCACCATGATCCTTCAAAATACTGGTCACTGCTCTCCCAATCACACAGTACCACATCCTAGATGACAAGAATCTTCAGCAACACTGCTGTCCACACCCCTACCCAAAATCTCACATTCAGTTACTCATTTCTGGCAGGCATTCTTTGGTGCTGCACTGTGTTGCTCCAGTAGATATTTCTGACATAGGCAGGAAATTTCAAAGCCTCCAGTTTCTAACCTCAGAATGCAGTGTGCAAGTTACTGCATGTGGTTTCCAGAGCAACATGGTCCTTCGATATAAAATCATAAATGAGCACTGCTGTGAAAACCTCAAAAACCATTCCACCCCTAATGTTATGACAAGCAAAAAGAAAATACAGGCATTCAAAAATAATTACATTTACATTTTCATATTGTGAAAAGATACTGAAGTTCTTTACCTTATTAATAACTACTACACACAACAGCAAAGACAACATTACACATTTACTGAGTCCATAAAATGTCTGAGTAATAATTTATTAATTACTGCTAAGAAATATATGAAATAACATGTTGTTATATTCTGTAGTTTTGCAAGAAGAATGGTGTTGATTATGAAATGTTAATCAGAAGATTATAAAAATCATTACAGTTACATACATACATACATACTCACGATGTGAAAATGGCACACTGTACAGTCAGGCAACTACACCTAATTAAAACTTTAAAACTAACTGTTTTAACAAAATTTGCCTGAATATAAGATGAGAAATTTCTTTTTCCTACTCATCATCTCAGACATGTGGGGTCACCTTATAACTGCATACAAAATTAAACACATTCTGCAGGTATGTTCCTGAAAAATCAAAAATTTTGAGGTGGAGGTCATCTTACATACGGGTTCCTATCCACCTAATGACCACAGTTCAAAATGCCAGAATACCCCAGTGGCCCAGGATTAGGTGCCAGTACCCTTGGTACTGATGGGGTTTACTTTTCATGACAACTCCAGTCAACACTCGGTCACTCACCATTTCAGTGTTGACTTGTCATCACTGGACCTTAAAATTGTAACATTCAGGTAAATGCAGTAAGTTGGGGCAGATTATATCTACTGTAACTTTTTGTATGTGCAAACATTCCACACAATATTGCACAAAATTACACTCAAGAACTGTGGAAATTTGTACACACTTGCTTCAACCGGACGACCATCTTTGAGCCACTCCACCTGGAGTGTTGAGTCACCAACAGGTTCCAGTCTGGCTTCAAAGTGTGCAAATCCACCCTCACGGATGTTGTTCTGATCACTGATGGGTGACTTGAACTCAGGTGGAGTCGTGCATTCAGGCACCTCCTGTACATATTTGTAGTGCTGCTGTTGTTGATAGGCTTCAAGCTCCTCAACCTTTTCAATGTAACGCTGCTGCTCAGGAAATCCCAAGTCGCCAGTCACACTGGTTCTTGCTGCAACAACACAGTGAAAACATCCCTCGTAAGATCCTGTAAACGTAACGGCAAAGCTGTCCCTTCACATGCCCTGAAGACAAGACAGGCAAAGTACAGGACAGCTGCACCCACACTTCACCTTGCAACTCAATAATGGCGAGCAGTCAACTGCACACCTGGCCACTTGACTCAAGTGGAGCCCCTCAAATCCAGTGAATGGGTAAATGGGTTGGTCCAAGAGCTAGTACAGATGTTTTGAAGAACAGAAAAATTTTCTGGCTGCCAGGAAAAATCCCAAAGACCCAGACAATGGGCATATCTGCTAGTAGCATATAAACATCACATAATTCAACTTCCCTGAAACCATCATAATTCAGTGAATTTAAAAGTGGAAAGTGGCTAGAAGCACATCTGCTCACTAAACACACAACATTTTATGCAAGAAATGTCAGTGCCCACTCAGTTCCCATTCAAAATTTGTTTTCTGTACAAGGTGCTTACCCTGAACTCTTAGTGTGGATGTGCTGATGGCTTCTCCCAGATGATTCACAGCTCTCACAGTGTATGTTCCAGCATCTTCAACCCGTAGGTGCATGATGTTCAATGAGACGTATCCGAAATTGAAGATAGTGGTGATACGAGAGCCTGTAATTAATAGCTAAAGTTGACACTTTCCTCACATCAATTTGTAGAGCTGTTAGTGTTGACAAATTTTACAAGCCACAATTATCACCAGAAGGAAAACTGATAAAAGGTTGCCACATATTTACAATGAATGCCCAATAAAGCCCACAACAATATGCATTTTAAAGCTCTTATTGTAAGGTAAAATTTTTCAACTTATGAAAAGTGATGACTGACTCTTAGGATAATTCAGTGTATTAAACTGAAATTTAACAGCCATTTCTGCTTGTTTCTAAGAGACTTGGTAACAGAGAAGAAGCAGGAGGGGGCAGGGGTACTTATGCCCATGGACCCTCAAAATGTAAGGTCCCACATACTGAACAACACAGTGCCACATCCCAGAAGACCTGACTCTTAGTAACACTGCTGTGAGAACCTCATACCTAATGGTTTTCAACCACATAACCACTACTGAAAAAAGATGCTCAATTACACAAGCCACCACGCCCATTAATATATCTCAGTGTGAATCATCCCCACTTCTTGTCACCATCATGCAAACAAACTCAGTTAAATGTTTTGCTTTAGAGTTATTTGCTATAACCATCTCATATAATTTCACCCTTCCATACTGAAACAATGATCACTTCAGAAACTACACAGCCAGATAAACCTCAGCCCTGTGTACCAACGCATTACCTGAATAAGGGCCCACAATTTTCCCCCACACAAAGAGTCAAACACAATCTCTATAAGCAGGGAGTTGGGAGCTCATATTTAGATAAATGCAGTCTCCTGCAATAGCAGCAGTCAATTCTCTCTCTAGAACTCTGCAACAACTTATCCCACAGATTAAATTCTTCTTGTATTCTTTCTTCCCTCCTCCTTCCCACCTCCATTCCAGTAATGTTTCATTCAGTTACCAACATTAGTTACCTTTTTAACCCCTTTGTTTCCAGTTACTGGAAGAACTTCAGAGATCATGTCTTGTTACACACATATGAATGTATAAGAAACCAAACTGTGCACTGTGACAATAAATATACAATGCAAGGGTATCTGCTTAAATCTCCAACATGATGGAGGGTGAAACAGTACTCACTTGCTGTGATTGGTCTACCATCCTTGTACCACTCCACTTTCATTGTCGGATCACTGACTGGGGTGAGCTGAGCTTCGAAGTGGGCGTTACGCCCTTCCTGCAACTCCCCCAATTGTTGGAGCGGTCGGATGAATGCTGGTCGCTGGGCAGAAGTTTCATCCACACTTTCAGTTCGCTGGTAACGTGAATAATCTTCCAGCTGCTGAATGTACTGCAAGCTGTGTGGATGCTGGCTGGACTGCTCGATAGACACTCGACCTGAAAGACAGACGTTCATAACAGGGCCAAAATTACTGGTGATGCCAACAGTTCAGAATGACGACAAAACTCACCATCACATGGATTTTCTTGAACACAATTTTAATTTGCTGATGTAAGACATTTTGCAGTAAAACACATTAGTGTCTAATGCACCAAACTGTGCCACATGTAGTGTGACACCACGTGATGGCATACATCTGCAGTGCCTTCTTGCCTTCCTCCTCTCTACACTTTCTCTCCAATGGTCCCCGACACATTTTACCCCACACAGCAGTTAGTTCTGACCTCATCAACATGTACATTGCTTTTTCAAATTTAATCTTGGCACTTTGCTCCCAAATCAAGTGCGTAGGGCTGTGGCTGCGAGGTCCATGCTAAGGACCTCTCTGGCATGCTTTGCTAAGTTTTATCTGTACCTTGTATGGTCATTCTTTGTGTTACCTGAAATACCACAGAGATATAGTGCTTCATGGTTCATTAGGGTTCTTCTTCCACACAAATCATTGCTTCAATCCAAATATTTTCGATTTTTTAATCAATCATTTTTAGTCATTTTGGTCACGACATATTATTCAAGTGTGCATCAATTATTTGAACTGTGTCATCCATGTACATAGACCTTCCTCCCAGCACCTATCCTGAAGAACAGTGTAGGAGCTATAAGCCCAATCACTGAGCAGGGACAGCACAATATTATTCCAAGTGATGGGAAGTCACTTGTGATGGGATTACAAAACAAATGGCTATGGAATGTAGATTATATTTTTATATATTTCAGCATTTTGTAACAATTTTTAAGGTACCTGATGATACTTATGCCACAAAATTTTGGTATGTTATATGGTTGCCATTGTGTACTTAAAACATTGTGTGAAACAACAGACAGAAGATCCAAACAACAACAACAAAAATACATGCTACTGGGTGTAACAGCAGCAGCAACATCAGTAATAGTAGTAGTAGCAGTTTTTTTTGCCCGCCCATTGTTCCATTCCTATATCGCTACATCTGTTCATTTGTTCATTCATCATTTATCAGCGTATAAAGAATGACCTAACATGTGCCCTCTCAGCAATCAGTACAACTGCTTATTATAAAATCTATCTCTCTGCCATTCCGACTGACCTGTCACAGTGAGCAATGCCTGAGATTCGACACAGCCAGACTGACTTGTTACACGGCAAACATATTCTCCACTGTCTTCCAGAATAATGCTGATAAGATCCAGTGCTATGAAACCAAAACGGAATGTGGTCGTAGCACGTGAACCTGCAAATGAAGACATCGCTTAAAATGTTGCTATAAGTTAAACACTTGTAAGTGGCTTGCAAATTAGTCTTCTACATTCCTGGCTTCATTTAAGTAGACTATATAAGCGTAATATCTGTCAACAGCATTACAGACACTGACTGGTTGGCATGTTTGTAATGCACACAAACAAATGTAACAACAAACTCTGTATAGTTAAGTACCTCTTGAAAAGCAAATAGTTTCTCAGCCAGGTAAGAAATTCCCCATATTTTATGGAACCTGAAGGTTCATTAGCATGTTCACAAGATTCTGCAATCTGTAGCTGTCCTGAACCCGAAGAATGCAGTTCATACCTTCCCATCACATTTCTTCATGATCCATTGTAATATTCTCCCACCTATGCCTTGGTCTTCCAATTTGTCTCATTATTTCAGGTTTCTACCAGGTATGCAATTCTCCTCCCCATTACACATGCAGCATGCCCCATCCATCTCACCTTCCTTTTTGTGTGACAGCAACATATCCTCACTCAGACAATAAGGCACAGGCTGATACAAATCTCAACACAGTAAATTAAGAAGTTACAATGTTTGTATGATAGCCACTTGAGCCATCCACTCTCATTCAGAAGATTAAGGTCTTCTGTAATGTGATGGTGTGTAATTGGGTGAGTGGTTCCTGATGCTTCAGAGGCTTGTAGAGCCTTCATCTTCAGGGTCAAGCAGAAACCTTCTTGCACTGTCTGACCCTGAAGATGAAGGCACTACAACCCTCCAAGAACACAGTGCCACATACCAGAACACCTGAATCATCAGCAACACCACTGTGAGAACTTCCAGCCTCACTACATTTTTCACATTATCCATAAAACTATACAACAGTCCTAAAGTGAAGGAGATAATACTCACTTGCTTCCAGAGGTCTGCCATTAACAAACCAATCTACATGCATAGTTGGATCTCCAACTGGCTCTATCCGGGCCTCAAAGTGAACTCTCCCACCTTCAATTTGTGATACATCACGCAGTGGGACAATGAACTGTGGAGGAGGGTAGAAACGTTCCTCCTCTGGCTGAGGTGCGTGTGGCTTGGCTCGCTCCACATGACGCAAGTAAATTACTTCAGGCCCAGGAGTCAATCTGCAAAACAAATAATCTTAATGACTCTCTCAACCTTACATAAAAGCTAAAGTTGTGCCTGTCCATGACATGAAGGCACATAGCGGCAGAAGAGGGACAGCTCTATTAATTCTTAGCCTCAATATTAGACAGAAGTCAGTGGCAAACTTCACATCCTGGCCACATTACCTTCAGACAAAGTAACCTCCAGTATCCACTAGATAGAAAACTGGGTGGGGTCCATATGTTTTGGACGTAAGGAAAATATCTTGACACTGCCAGAAATCAAGCCCAGGATCCTCTGGACCATAGCCTGGTCACTTTACTGACTCTGCTTTCCCAGTTGCACCTCTCAATTCATGCATCCATTGCAATGTAGTACCAGTGTCCATTACTCAGTTCTGTGGCTACAGAAATGTTTCCAAAACATAGCTACAACTTGTGAGCAAACAAACGGTAGATGGTGGAGCCAATTATGTATCCTTCACAACAAAGTACATCCAGCCCTTGCTTTACTCCTGTTCTTTTTATGCTTTTGTGTTTTAGCACCCCTTGCTAATTTACACCACTTTGTAATTTACACTCTCTCATTTCCAGTTTAATGCCCTTTGGATGGCTGCATCCTATTACACTAACCCCTGAATTCTAATGTGAGTATCATTTTTTACTTACGCCTTTTTGATAAATGCTCACTCTTTAGGAACACAACTGGGGTGTAAACAAGGGCTGGGTGTACACATCCCTGTTTAACACAAACTTCAACAGTAATTTTAATACAAAACATCACCAATCCCTACATTTTCTCTTTTCAATCTCAAATTCTACTTTTAAAAGTGCTTTGATCCTCTGTGCAATATCATTCTGTAAATCTGAGAAGTGGAAACCAACTGAAAACTCATGAAACAAACAATTATTTATAAAAATTATTCCGCAATATTTTAACATCACATGTAGACTTACTCAGGTTCAATGACTCTTGTAGGTCTTGGAAGGTTGAGGCGCCGAGGCTCAGGAGCTGACCCTTTGGGTGTCTCAACAAAGAGTCGTGCCCGTGTGGCAGTGGAACCTGCAACATTTTGAGCAGTGCACTGATACCAGGCTGCATCCGACGCCTTGGCTCGCGGGATGTCCAGTGTTGAGGCTCCACTGTCAATAGTTATGTGCACATCAGGACCAGGCACAATAGGTACACCATCCTGAAAGCAAAAGTTGCCGTTTCCTTCAATAAAAACACAGTCTTAGGTGACATTATTTGGTGTGTCAGAACTCCATGTTTTGGTCCTGTGTGACCACCACCTGGGAGGTCCTCTACAATTATAATGGATATTAGAATAGCTCTTACATTAGTCTAAATGCAGATTAGCTTTGTATATTGTGCTAATATGTCTAAAATAAGTATAGAGAGTGTTCTTTGGTAAAGTATACAGTATCTGTGCCATCCTGGATTAATGGTTCAACCAGCACCAAAGAGAACCATTTGCTTTTAAATGTCTGGATGATGCAAGAACCTCATACAATATCCTACAATTTTAACCACATTTTAGTAGTTGTTTAATGTCACATATTGATATTTTAACCATTTAATGTTATAATGTACCATTTACCAAAGACGACTGATGATATATTGTAGCATCACGTGTCTTTGTGTCAAACAGTCTCCCTGAGGATGGCTATTATCATTAGCCGCAACATGTTGCATATGTAGTCATACACACTTATCCAACAGATGTGTAATTAGCTGGAAATACACATTCTCTTATGTCTAACATGAACTGTGTTACTGTATATCTAGTTGTGAAGCAAAACTGTAAACACAGTCACATATAAGAAGCTTAAATCAAAACCACATTATGTCCACATGACACCAATCAGTGAAACACACAACATATATACCTCTAGTACAAGGAAACAACTACTGATGTCAAATTTTGGTTAGCCACAGCACTAGTTTATAATGGTTTGTGCTTCCTTTTTCACATATGTTTTTGCCTCAGTGATAATAGATCAAAACTCAATTCCTGTCAAAAGCGTATATACATTTTCGAAAATAAACTCCTCACGACTAAGGTTGCAACCCACCGTTAGCAACAATAAGTACACAATAAAGAGACCAACAAAATTTTTTTTGAGGTCACAATACAGACTGTTCAGTGAACAACTTCAACTTAAGCACACAAATCAATGGGATTAGCTAGCCTACATACATCCCCAGTACACAAAATGCCTAAAAATTATAGCTGCAAATTCTCATATATTATATAGTGGAATTCACAAGTATTTCATCCATAACATACCATACAGCAATAATAATTTATTTTTGAGGATATATGACCTTGAAATTTACTGGGTAAGCAAACCTTCAGGTTTTTACAACAGTGTTGCTGAAGATGTAAGTCTTCTGGAATGTAATGCTGTGTTTATGGGCAAGCAGGTCTCAATATTTCAAAGGACTCTAGTGCTACAAAACATGGCTAACTACTCATTCAACAAAAATATCATATTACAGAAGACTGGTAACTTATACAGCACAAGATCCAAACCACGCAGCACCCATGTATCTGACCCTCTAACCACTACTTAGCCCATAGCACCCTCAAAGGGCCCTCCAAAATGATGTCTGCCCTCCATGGTTGGTGACCGTTTAGTGTCAACCTCCTTCACTGCACATCTAATTATGACCCTTGACCCACACACATTAGCTGGAATGGAATGCCAATCTTTCCTCCAACTGGACCAAAAGACCCTACAAACCTCCACTTGTGTCCTGCGTTTGGCATTCTTCTGAGACCCTCTCAACCCTTGAAGATGAAGGTACAATGTCCCTTCTAGTGTCAAGACACACTACTAACCCAGCAACACAGCACCACAGCCCACGAGGCCTGAATCCTCAAAATCGTATTTCATTTGTACACCCTGTGACTCCACAAATACACAATTCTTAATGTAAACTGTACTATGTGCAAATTATATTTATACTTATTCATTTCAAACAGAATACAACCAAGAGATGCTGTTATTACCTTCTGCCAAGTGATTCGTGGAATAGGAGTGCCAACAGCTCTTGCATTAAGAACCACTGGTTCTCCTTCTTTCACATGAACTGTAGTAAAACGTTCCACAAACTTAGGTGCCACCACTTGTTCTTTCTCAATCACATTCAAATTACACTGCAATAATACAAATGGAAATTATTAATTAATTCATTCATTCATACATACATACAACCATGGAACTGTGTGTCACAAACAAAATGGGATGTGTAATAAGTCATAAATATACAAATTATACAGATCTTACAATGGAAAATACTATATACAATGGTATTATAGCTCATCTTCACACACACAGAATTCATGGAGTGTGTTCATATTTCTTTAAGCTAATTTAAATTTTGCCTCTTCATTCTCAAGGACTGTCATACTACATGATACATTGCTGAAATTTCTGATGCCAGCATTAAATGTACTTTCTTGAAAACAAGACAGTTTGGCATTTCATCTGTGAAGATGGTGCTTATTCCTTCCATTAATATTGTGTATATACAAACTTGTTTGAAAATTTTCCCAGTTACTGACAGTGAAGTGCTTTATTTAAAATATATGCTGGCATGGAAAGGTGAGAATCTCTAATATTTTAAACAGTCTCATACGTTATGTTGTGGGTCACGCACCAACCATGACAACACGTATACATATATTGTACAGGGTCAGTTAGTTCAAGTTAATAAATACTGTTACAAGGATCATACCTAATTGCATGTACAATCAAACCCCACTATTAATTTAATTACTACTTTACTAACATGAAGAGCAACACTCTTCCCACAAACAAGTAACACAAAATGCCATACAGACATATAAATAAAATAACTTCCTTTATAGCTGCTGTATTTATAAATACACAAGCACATGTAACAATTCTGCAATTACACAAGCATTTTTTAATGCTATTTCAAACCTCTTGGCCTACCCAGATGCAACTGAACTGTCACAACAATCCATATAAACTATATGGGAAAAGTAATACCACAAGCAAGTTTTGAAAATGTATTTTCAGACACAATCTTGCACAGTCATTAACTTAAATTTTGGATTTGAAGTTTTCCATCCCGAAGTGTTATAACATACAAATAAATACTATACGTCAGTCAATAACAGAACTTCTATTTTATATACATTGGTATATATGTCAGAGCGACATGTTTCGACCTAGTCGGTCATCCTCAGGCCCTCCAAGAAAACAGATCCAAGAGCTGTTTAGTTCATAAACTAAACAACTCTTGGATCTGTTTAGTTTATAAACTTAACAAGTCTTGGATCTGTTTAGTTTATAAACTAAACAACTCTTGGATCTGTTTAGTTCATAAACTAAACAACTCTTGGATCTGTTTAGTTTATAAACTAAACAACTCTTGGATCTGTTTAGTTCATAAACTAAACAACTCTTGGATCTGTTTAGTTTATAAACTAAACAACTCTTGGATCTGTTTAGTT
>Ga0123357_10004201_pt1 | contig 16804 bp, 14 predicted proteins | sample TergutEmb28metaG_FD_89873 | JGI IMG/M metagenome (GOLD analysis project Ga0123357, IMG submission 89873) | Embiratermes neotenicus P4 segment gut microbial communities from Petit-Saut dam, French Guiana - Emb289 P4 | ecosystem: Host-associated > Arthropoda: Insects > Digestive system > Gut ... | reverse complement strand
GCTCGGCACACGTCCTCTTCAGAGCAGAATTCCAGCCGGGGCACGGCTGTCAGACGCCAAGCCAGCGGATTGCCGCATAGCTTGTCTGAGAAGCCGTCGTGTTTACGCGACGGAGTTGTCACCTGGATCATTGATTGAAGGTTCATCTGGTTTTCCAATCTCGAAGCCAAAGGCCGAAACGCAGGATTCAAAGGAACCACGACCCCGGAGCGATCCGGGGTGATCTTATTAAGGGGCCTGGGGGCTCGAAACAAAGTCATGTTTTCCGTGCGGATGGATCCGGGATCAATTGGGGGAAGCTGCGGAACGCTGGACCAATTATGTCACGGGTCAATCCGTGCCGCGGCTCCTTTTGCTTAGCAATCCGGAAATCGCCGCTGCCGACGAAGAACCGATGCCAGCCGTTTTACCTTCCGCTTGTCGTTTGGCCAGTGGCAGCCGCGCGATCCCTGTGGAGGTGATGTTCGTACGGTCGTCGGGTCCCGTTGGTTTCCTCCCACGCTCCGGGTTGCAACTTGACCTCGATCCGGACGCCCGGGCAGTTTCGATCCCGGCAGTTTCGATCCCGGACGGTGGGCGAGTTGATAGTTGATACCGGATCGGCGATTTGGGGCGGCAATCTGCACAGGGATACAGATGCGTGCGCGATTCCTGGATGTGTCCCATCCTGTCCGCCGGTTTCTTACCAACGAACAAAGTCCTGCATATTCGTCGCCGTTGATCACAATTTCGCACAGTGAAGCTCAGGAGATCGTTCTCACTCACGATGTCGATTTGAATGACGCAGCACGCATCGGTGGCGATCTCTTCGCCGAAGCAATGCGTCTCAAGGATGAGTTGATAACAGCAGGCGGATCTGAGGTTTGAAACCGGTTTGATGTCACGCGTGTCGTGTGTCGGCTCCCCGGGGAGGTTGAAGAGCGGCGGGAAGCGGCGCTTGGCAGGAGCGAGTGTGCCTGCAAATCGGGAAGTTCGCGGGTAGGTATTTCCGCACCTTTGGCAGTTCCCTGTGTGAGTGCCGTCAGAGGATCGGAGATTTGAAATGCCCAAAGCGGACTCTGCCCCAAAATCGCCTCAATCGACCGTCTACGCATCCGGTGTGTTCTGTCTTGCGTGAGTGCTCCGATGAGAAGTGCTGTTCTGGTTCTGCCGCTCGTCCTTTGTCTGGCATCCTCAGGCTCTGCTTCGCCGGTCCTGATCCAGAACCGCGCAGCTCCGGTGGCGGCAAGCCAGGACAAGGCCGCAGCGACATTGTCGGACATCCAGGCGGCAGCCGAGCGTGGGAGCGTGGATGCCCAGCTCGATCTCGGTGTGAGGTATATGTATGGACACGGAGTGGGGCGTGACCGGGCACTGGCGGTCGACTGGCTGCGCAAAGCCGCCGAACAGGGCAACGCGGTCGCCCAGTTCAGATTCGGTCAAGCCCTTGTTGAGGGGTGGGGTGTTTCAAAAAATGATGAAAAGGGAGCCTCGTGGTTTCGCAAAGCTGCCGAACCGAGCAATGGTTCCGGGGATGCGGATTTCGCTGCGAGGATGCAGGCGAGTGCCAGGCTGGGCAACGCTGACGCGCAGCTCAATCTCTCACGCCTCCATTTTTGGGGGCGCGGGGTTCCGAAAGATTCGGCCCAAAGCCTGATGTGGCTGGGCAAGGCCGCGGCTCAGAACAATGCGGAAGCCCAGGTCCTGCTCGCGACAATATATGGAGTCCGTGGTGACGTGGATCATGCGGTCGCCTGGCTGCGCAGGGCTTCCGCACAGATACGCGTTGACAATCCACAGAACACGCTCGGTCGTCTGTTCGCGAAACGGGGTGCCGCGCCTGTTAACGCGTGGCTGGAGAAGGCCGCCGCGGAGGGCAATGCCGACGCCCAATACAGTCTCGCCGTGGTGTATGTGGGGCCCTTCGGGATCGCAGGAGGAGAGGCCAGGGTGGAGGCGTGGTTCCGAAAAGCTGCGGAACAGGGCCATCCTTATGCCCAGTTTGAACTCGGCCGGATGTATGGCATGGGATGGGGTCTTGCCCACGACGATAGACAGGCGGCGACATGGTACTTCAAAGCCGCCGAGCAGGGAGTTGCTGAGGTGCAGGCCGAACTGGGCGAGTACTATTTGTGGGGCAAAGGGGGCCTGGCGAAGGATTATGCCAAATCGGCGGCCTGGTTCCGCAAGGCTGCGGAGCAGGGCAACGCCGACGGTCAGGTCGGCCTTGGTTTGATGTATTCAAACGGGCGCGGCGTCCCCAAGGACCGCGCTGAGGCTTTGGCGTGGATTCGCAAGGGCAAAGCACAGGATATCCTGCTTTGCATCGACCTGGCCTTGCAGAAAGTCGAGAGCGGGGAAGAGTACACTCTTGAAGAACTGGAGAGGGAGCAGTGGGTGAATACAAGTTGCGGTATGATGTCTGCGGGGTCGGGGAACACGAAGGAAAAAAAGTAGCTGCGGCTCGATCTTGCGATTCGCAACTCGCATTGACGGGTTCCGGAATGAACGCTCTCAGGAATCCCGCCAACATGCGCTCCGCCAGTTCCGGTCAAGGGCACCTGCCTCGGTCGCGTCTGTCCTTCGGGATCCGTGCGACATCTCTCAGATCGCAATCGGCGTCAGAAAGCCGCCGTGCTCCTTCCGCTATCCCACCTGTACGTCTTCCTGTCGCCCGAAAGGTTTTCCGATGAAGAACGTTGTTCTGGCGCTGCCGCTTGCTCTTTGTCTTCTGTCCCCGGCCGTGGCGCAGAATGCGCCGACACCGGTGGCCGCAGGCCAGGAAAAGCCTGAGGCGAAGGCAGATTTGACCGGCATCGGCGCCGCCGCCGAGCGGGGGAGTGTCGATGCCCAGCTGGATTTCGGTGTGCGCTATCTCAACGGGCGCGGGGTAACGCGCGACGCGGTCGAGGCCGTGGCCTGGTTCCGGCGGGCGGCGGACCAGGGCAATGCCATCGGGGAATTGAATCTCAGCGAGGCCTATGTGAATGGCCGCGGAGTCGCCCGCGACAGCGCCGAGGGGATGATGTGGTTCGGCAGGGCGAAAGCGCCGGGCAATGAGGCGGCGGATACGCAGTTCGCCGCAAGGATGCGCAGTTCTGCCGAGGAGGGTAACGCCGATGCCCAGGTCACTCTGGCCCGTTTGTATGGGCTGGGCCGCGGGGTTGCCAGAGATCCTGTGCAATCCTCCCTGTGGTTACGCAAAGCTGCGGAGCAGGGGGACGGTGACGCCCAGTTCAGGCTTGGCGTGCACTGCGCCAGTGGCGTCGGTGTTCCAAAGGACCCGGCCCAGGCGTTCGCCTGGTATCTCAAGGCCGCCAGTCAGGGGTACACATCGGCCCAGCTCCGTGTCGCCATGGCCTATGCACAGGGCATTGGTGTGGCCCGCGATGATGAGCAGGCCGATCTCTGGCTCGGCAAGGCAGCCGCACAGGCCCGCGCCGACGGCCAGCCCGATCTCGGTGCGATCGAGACCAGAGGCGATGGCCTCATCCCGTGGCTTCGAAGGGCCGCGGGGCACGGCAACAGCGACGCCCGATACAGTCTCGCCGTGGCCTATATCAAAGGTATCGGTGTCGCCGGGGACGCTGCCCAGGGGGTGGTGTGGCTGCGTCAGGCGGCCGAGCAGGCGCATGCGGAAGCACAGGAGCTTCTTGGCGTGCTCTATGCGAATGGCGATGCGCAAGTTGCGCCCGATCCGGTCGAGGCGGTGGCGTGGCTGCGCAAGGCGGCGGCCCAGGGCCGCCCTCGTGCCCAGCTTCTGCTCGGCCGGATGTATGAACGGGGCGAGGGTGTTGTTGAAGACCATGCCCAGGCAGCGGTGTGGTATTTCAGGGCCGCTGAGCTGGGCAATGCGGATGCGCAGATCGAACTCGGATTGAACTATAAAGATGGACGACATGGTCTGGCGCAGGACCATGCCAAAGCCGCGATCTGGTTCCGCAAGGCCGCCGAGCGGGGCAATGCGGAGGCCGAGGTCAATCTTGGCCTGATGTATGCCAGCGGAGAAGGCGTAGCACGGGACCGCGGTGAAGCGGTGGCCTGGCTGCGCAAGGCCGTGGCGCAGGGGGCTCCTTGTGCCGACGTGGCGTTGCAGAGAATCGAGAGCGGCGGCAGCTACAGCTATGGCGATTTGATCGCCGATCAGGTTTCGCCGACGTCGCGTTGCGGAATTGGAGCCGCCGGGAGAGACGCCGGGGAAAAGAAGTAGCGTCGTCGAATTCGGCGAATGGCCGGCTTCGATTATGTCCGCCTCCCAGGCCTGCGCTCGCCCACCGTCCGCACGTGGGTCCACAGGTCGACTCACCCCCCTGCGGTCAACGCATTCTCAGACGTTGCTGTCAAGCGGGAGGTTTTTCCGTTTTTGCGATCGAGAACGTTCTGGTGTTCTGGCCGGCATGGCTTTCACGAAACGGGACCCGCAGACTGGTGGTTGCGGGATCAACTTGTCGGTCGTCAGTGGTGGCCGGTGTTCGCGCAGCTGTGCGCCTTTGAGGCGACCCGAGCTGGAGACGGGCTGACGGCGGGCGCAAGCGTTTTCGCGGGAGACGGCAGCCGATCCGGCCCAGGATCCTGGAAGCGATCGCCATCCCGGTTGAGCCGCTCCGGCTCATTTTCGCCAAGCTTCGACTTTTATCGCCTTTCCACGGTTTCACGGGTCGCGGTGCGTGCGGGAGCGGAGAGGAACTGGTTTACAAGCTCAGCCGACGCTGCCTAATATCGGTTGCGAACGTGGAAGGTGAATGTCCACGGCGATTTGAGGGGAGCGAAACATGTCCACGAGAGTGGCGAGACTGCTTTTCTGCGTGATGGCCATCGCGTTGGCGCTGTCGGGAATGCGATCGGTCGCGGCGGAGGATGTGCTCCGTCTCGGTGTGCTCAACGATCAGTCCAGTTCTTTTGCGTCTTATCAAGGCGTTGGATCTGTTGTTGCAGCGCAGATGGCGGTTGAGGATTACGGCGGCAGCGCTGCCGGCAAAAAGGTCGAGGTGATCTCGGCCGACCACCAGAACAAGACCGACATCGGGACCGCGATCGCCCGGCGCTGGTTTGAGACCGAAGGCGTGGAGGCGATCTTCGATCTGCCGAATTCAGCCATCGCGCTGACGGTCGCCGGCATGGCGGAACAGGATAACAAGGTCTTCATCGGTTCCGGTGCCGGTACTTCGGCGCTGACCGGGGAGCACTGCACTGCCAATACCGTGCACTGGACCTACGATACCTATGCCTTCGGCTATGGTCTTGGAAAGGTGGTGACGGCGCAGGGTGGCAAGACCTGGTTTTTCATCACCGCCGACTATGCCTTCGGCACCGACATGGAGAAGAGCACCACGGCTGCGGTCACAGCCGGGGGTGGCAAGGTTCTCGGAGGGGTGCGCCATCCGCTCAACACCGCGGATTTCGCCTCCTTCATTCTTCAGGCCCAGGCCTCGGGGGCACAGGTGGTGGCGATCGCCAATGCCGGGGATGACACCAATAACGCCATCAAGCAGGCGGCAGAATTCGGACTGAACAGGGATCAGAAGATTGTCGGCCTGATTCTCGGCATGAATAATGTTGCCGGCATCGGGCTGGACCTCGCCCAGGGTGCGCAGTTTCTGGTTCCGTTCTATTGGGACATCAATGATGACACCCGGGCGCTGTCGAAGCGTTTCGCCGAGCGGCATCCGCAACACAATATGCCGAACGACATGCAGATCGGCGTCTATGCCTCGGTCCTGCATTATCTGAAAGCGGTCGACAGGGTCGGCTCGGCGGCGGACGGTCGCGCCGTGGTGGCGGCGATGAAGGCGATGCCGACTGATGATCCGGCCTTCGGCAAGGGCTATATCCGCAGCGACGGGCGGACCATCCACCCGCTCTATCTGATGGAGGTGAAGAAGCCGGCCGAATCGAAAGGAACGTGGGATCTGGCCAAAGTGGTGACGAAAATCCCGGGAGAGGAGGCGTTTCGCCCCGAGAGCGAGGGTCACTGCAAGCTGGTCAAATGAGGCGTCGGCGCTTGAGGCACAGGCTGTGGCGCTGGCGATCCCGCCGGCGCCGGTGATGGAAACGGGTGCGGAAAAGGCGGGGGCGCGCGTGCGCGCACGCAGAAATCGCTCTCAGGCTTTCAGGGCTTCCTGCCCTTGCCTCGCCGTCGCGGCCAGCCTATTGCGGGAGGCGGGGCGTGCACGACGACGGTCGCCGCATCCGGGCAGGGCTGGCGGGCAGGCCTGGCGCCGGGCGGACCCGGTTGAAGGCCCTTTGACATTTCGCGAGGGTGGTGACGGGGGGCTTGTTTGCCAGCTGAGTTCATTCTTGAGACCGAGGGACTGACCAGGGAGTTCGCGGGTTTTGTCGCCGTCCGCGATGTCACTCTGAGGGTTCGCCGTGGCACAATTCATGCTCTGATCGGCCCCAACGGGGCCGGAAAAACCACCTGTTTCAACCTGCTGACCAAATTTCTGCAGCCCTCGGCGGGGCGGATTTTCTATAACGGCGCCGACATCACTGAGACCCCGCCTGCGGAGGTGGCCTGCCGCGGACTGGTGCGTTCTTTCCAGATTTCAGCGGTGTTTGCGCACCTGAGCGTGCTGGAAAATGTTCGCGTGGCGCTGCAGCGCAAATCCGGCTCCGCGTTCGATTTCTGGCGTTCCAGGAGTGTCCTCAACCGCTTCAACGCGCGGGCGCTGGAACTTCTCCACAATGTGGGTTTGAGCGAATTTGCTGACACCCTGGCGGTGGAACTGCCCTATGGCCGCAAGCGGGCGCTGGAGATCGCCACCACGCTGGCGCTGGAGCCTGAGATGCTGCTGCTCGATGAGCCGATGGCCGGCATGGGCCATGAGGACATCGACAGGATCGCCGCTCTGATCCGGCGCATTGCTGCCGATTGCACCATTCTGATGGTCGAACACAATCTCAGTGTGGTGGCCGATCTCTCCGACTTCATCACGGTGCTGACGCGCGGGGCCGTGCTTGCCGAAGGCGGCTATGCCGAACTGTCCTGTAATGAGCGGGTAAGGGAAGCCTATCTGGGAGCCGGTCATGACTGAGACCATGTCGATGCCACCCCTGGCGGGGGGCGCAGGGACCCTCCTGACAGTGCGCAACCTCGAAGCCTGGTACGGCGAATCCCATATCCTGCATGGCGTCAATTTTGACGTCGGCACCGGCGAAGTGGTGACGCTGCTGGGCCGCAACGGGGCTGGCAAGACCACGACCCTGAAAGCGGTGATGGGGATGATCGGCAAACGCTCGGGCTCAATCCGCTTCAACGATCAGGAAATCATCCGCGCCAGTTCCGACAAAATCGCGCGGCGCGGCATTGCCATCTGTCCCGAGGAGCGCGGCATTTTTGCCAGCCTCACGGTGCGCGAAAATCTCCTGCTGCCGCCGGTGGTGCGTTCGGGAGGAATGTCGCTTGACGCCATCCATGAGCTGTTTCCCAATCTCAAAGAACGCCGCAACAGCCCGGGCACCAAATTGTCGGGCGGCGAGCAGCAGATGTTGGCGATCGGCCGCATCCTGCGCACCGGGGCCACGCTGTTGATGCTGGACGAGCCCACGGAGGGACTGGCGCCGGTCATCATCGAGCAGATCGGCGACACCATCGCGCGGCTCAAGCGGGCGGGTTTCACCATTCTTCTGGTCGAGCAGAACTTCCGTTTCGCCTCGACGGTTGCGGATCGCTACTATGTGGTCGAGCACGGCAGAATCATCGACAGTTTCGCCAACGCGGAGCTTTCGTCCAATCTCGACAGGCTTCACAGCTATCTCGGGGTTTAGGCGGACGGGCGATGGCAAAGGCGCAGGTTCCCTTTTCATCGCCGGCTCACATGTTTCACCGGTTTCCATCGCCGAAGATCGATGGGAGGGATCGTAAATGCAGGCTCTCTATGGGCAGTTAATGCTGGGACTGATCAACGGCTCGTTTTACGCGCTGCTCAGTCTCGGGCTTGCCGTCATTTTCGGCATGCTCAACATTATCAATTTCGCCCATGGCGCGCTCTATATGATGGGGGCGTTCTGCGCCTGGTTCCTGCTCCATTTTTTCGGTCTCAACTACTGGTGGGCGCTGGTGCTGGCGCCGCTCCTGGTCGGGATCTTCGGCATTGCCCTGGAGCGCTGCCTTCTGCAATGGATCAAAGGGCTCGATCCTGTCTATGGGCTGCTCCTGACCTTCGGCATTGCCCTGATCATTCAGGGCCTGTTTCAGAACTATTTCGGGTCTTCCGGGCTGCCTTATTCCATTCCTCGCGAGCTGAGTGGTGCCGTCAATCTCGGGTTCATGTATCTGCCGATCTATCGCGGCTGGGTGGTGGTTTTTTCCCTCGCGGTGTGTCTTGCGACATGGTTCATGATCGAGAAGACCCGCCTCGGCGGCTATCTGCGCGCCGCCACTGAAAATCCCGAACTGGTGCGGGCCTTCGGCATCAATGTGCCGCGCATGATCATGCTGACCTACGGCCTCGGCGTCGGTCTCGCCGCGCTCGCCGGGGTGTTGTCGGCGCCGATCAACCAGGTGGGGCCGCTGATGGGAGCCCGGCTCATCATCGTGGTGTTTGCGGTGGTGGTGATCGGCGGCATGGGCTCGATCATGGGGTCGATCGTCACCGGTTTCGCGCTCGGTGTCATAGAGGGGCTGACCAAATATTTCTGGCCGGAAGCCTCCAGCGTCGTGGTCTTCGCGCTGATGGTGGTGGTGCTGCTGGTCCGGCCGGCGGGGTTGACGGGAAGGACGGCGTAAGATGGCAGGAATCAGCCGCATCGCAGGGAGAGAGGCACGCCAGCCGCGCGAGGTGATGATTGTCTTTGTCGGGATGGCCGTGCTGCTGGCGCTGGCACCCTGGATCGGCGTCTATCAGTATTATGTGATGCAGGCGATGTGCTACGCGCTGCTCGCCTGTGCCTTCAATCTTCTGGTCGGTTATGGCGGCCTGTTGTCCTTCGGCCATGCCATGTTTCTCAGCACTGCTGGTTATGTCACCGCCCATCTGGTCACGGTCGGCGCTCTGGTGGTGCCGGTCACGCTGAGCCGTATGGTTCCACTCGGGTTCATGTGGATCCGCATCCCGCTACCGCCGCTCTCCCCCGAGCTTGCCATTCTCGGCGGTACGGCTGCGGCGGCGGCTTTAAGCGTTGCGACCGGCTATGTCGCCATCCGGCGCCAGGGCATCTATTTTTCGATGATTACGCTGGCGCTGGCGGAACTGGTCTATTTCGTCTTTCTGCGCGCCTCCTTCACCCATGGCGAGGATGGCATCACCGGGGTGCCGCTCGGTCATCTGTTCGGTATTCTGCCGCTGTCGCATCCCCTGGTGCTCTATCATGTGGTGCTGGTCGGCTTTCTCGCCGGCTTCCTCGTGATCTACCGCATCATCAACTCGCCCTTCGGCGAGGTCCTCAAGGCCATCCGCGACAACGAGCCGCGGGCGATTTCGCTGGGCTACACGGCGGATCGCTACAAGCTGGCGGCCTTCATCCTGTCGGGAACCCTGGCGGGCTTCGCCGGGGCACTGAAGGTGTTCGCGACCCAGGGCGCGTCGCTGTCGGACGCGGAATGGTCGATGTCGGGCGAAATCGTGCTGATGACGCTGCTTGGCGGTCTTGGTACCGTGGTCGGGCCGGTGGTCGGTGCCTTCGTGATCGTGGCCATGAAGCTCTATCTCGCCGACTTCGGGCAGTGGGGGATGATCGTCCAGGGCATGATTTTTGTGGTTTGTGTGCTGATCTTCCGCCGCGGTATTATCGGCGAAATCGGCCATTACTTCGGAAAATCACTCTAAGCCCTTGATTCTCCGGAAAGTTACCGCTGGGTAGGGAAAGCGGTGGATGATCGGGCGAAGTTTGTCCGGGGTGGCGCAGTCAGGAAGAAAATGGTTTATGACGGCGCCTGTCAGGCGTGTCCCTGTGCCATCGAAGCGGCAGTTGTTCCATGATGCAATGGTTTCGCGCTCTTCTTCCGAAAGAGGAGCGGTTTTTTGATCTTTTCGACCGGCATGCCCGCACCGTTATCCAGGGGGCATGTGCGCTTCAGGACATGCTGAATGCGGGTGACGATATCGCGGTCCATTGTCAGCGCGTCAGCCAGTTCGAGAACGAAGCCGACAATATCACCCGTGAGGTTCTGACCGCGGTGCGCCGCACCTTTATCACCCCCTTTGACCGCGTCGATATCAAGAGCCTGATCACCTCGCTGGATGATGCCATCGACCAGATGCAGCAGACCGCCAAGGCCGTGCTGCTGTTCGAGGTTCGCAGCTTTGAGCCGCCGATGCGGGAGATGGGCGGGCTTCTGGTCGAATGCGCCAATCTGGTGGGACGGGCGCTGCCGCTGATGAAGGCCATCGGTCCCAATGTGGCGATGCTGACCGCGATCACGGAGGAAGTGACCAAGCTTGAAGGACGGGTGGACGATCTTCACGCCATCGGGCTCAAGGAACTGTTCCTCAAACACCGCCACGGCAATGCGATGGATTTTTTCGTCGGCGTCGAAATTTACGATCACCTTGAGAAAGTTGCCGATCGCTTCGATGACGTGGCGAACGAGATCAACAGCATCGTGATCGAACAGGTCTAGAGCAGAAGGGATCGCGCCGTGGATGTGGCTCTTCCCGTTCTGATCGGCCTGATCGCAGTCGCGCTGCTGTTCGATTTTCTCAACGGTCTGCACGACGCCGCCAATTCGATCGCCACCATCGTCTCGACCCGTGTCCTGCGGCCGCAATATGCCGTGGCCTGGGCTGCCTTTTTCAACTTCGTGGCCTTTCTGGTGTTCGGCCTCCATGTGGCGCAGACCATCGGCACCGGGATCATCGACCCCTCAATCGTGGATGCCCCGGTGATCTTTGCCGCCCTGGTTGGAGCCATCGTCTGGAACATCATCACCTGGGTGCTCGGGATCCCGTCCTCGTCCTCGCACGCGCTGGTCGGCGGTCTGGTCGGAGCCGGCATCGCCAAGGCGGGAATTTCGGCAGCGGTGTGGAGCGGCCTGTCAAAGACCGTGGCGGCCATTGTGCTGTCGCCGCTGGTCGGTTTTCTGCTCGCCATGGTGCTGGTGGTGATCGTGTCCTGGCTCGCGGCCCGGTCCACCCCGTTCACGGTCGATCGCACCTTCCGTATCCTGCAATTCTTCTCCGCCTCGCTCTATTCGCTCGGCCATGGCGGCAACGACGCCCAGAAGACGATGGGCATTATCGCGGTGCTGCTCTATTCGCACGGCCATCTCGGTGAGCATTTCTCGGTTCCGTTCTGGGTGGTGCTGTCCTGCCAGGCGGCGATGGCGCTGGGCACATTGATGGGGGGGTGGCGGATTGTGCGCACCATGGGCCTGCGCATCACCCGTCTGACCCCGACCCAGGGTTTCTGTGCCGAGACCGGGGGCGCGATCACTTTGTTCGTGGCTACTTTCCTCGGCGTTCCGGTATCGACCACCCACACCATTACCGGGGCCATTGTCGGGGTTGGCGCCGCCCGCCGGGTTTCGGCGGTGCGCTGGAATGTGGCAGGTTCGATCGTCTACGCCTGGATCATCACCATTCCGGCGGCGGCTGCGGTCGCAGCACTGACCTATTGGGGCGTGGGGCTGTTCCGCTGACCCCGTGGATCGGGGCGGATCCAGCGGCAGCCGGTCGGAAAGATCCGGGCCTTGTCCTTCTTCAGGGACCTGGGAACAGAGGCTTGCGGTTTGACGGATCGTGCCGAAGGTGAGGTTGCGCCGGAACTTCCCAAAGCGTGACAGCCCCCTTGCTGACCGGAATGGACAAGGCCTCCGGCTTGATCTCTGCGTTCAATGCCGATCCGGGAGGATTGATGGCAGATCTGCAATCGCTCTTCAAACCCCGGCGTGAGTCGGTGATCCGGCGCAACCAGGCCTTCACTCTGGCGCGCGGTGAGTGCACCCGTGCATATGCTGTGGCGCGTACGATTGAGGACGGCTGGTATCGTTGCCAGGCCATGGCGGAGATTGGCGCTCACGCTCCAGAGGAGCTGTCCGCAAAGGCATTCCGGGAGGCACGGCGCGCGGCGGCAGAAGCTTTCGACAACTATCAGCGTGCCGGAGTGCTGGCGTTTGCGATCGCAGCGGCATCCCGCCGTGGGCGGCGCGACCTCGTCGAGGTCATGCTGGCCGACGCCCTCAGGCTTGTGCCTTCTGTCGAGCCGATGGCTTCGCGCGCCTCTGCGCTCCATCTGTTGTGGGGCGCGATCGCCTGTTGTGACGATGACAGGCTGTGCGATCTGGTCATCGCCAGGGTTCGGGCCTGTGTCGATGCAGATCGAAGCTGGCGCGCCAGGAGGCTCCATTGCGCAATCGTCGACTGGTTGCACGAGAGGGACGCGCGCGAGGCGCAAGCGTTTGTCCGCGCCATGCCAGGAGGGAGGGCGCGCAACTATCTGGAACGTCGCATCGGCGTCGCGGATGTTGTTGCCGGAGGTCGATTCCGCGGGTTCTGACCCAAAGGCTGTGCGCATTGTCGTTGGCGGCGACCGACGCCGATATCGGTTTGATTGAACGAGGGCATGGAACCAGGATATAGGATCTTCTGTCGTCGGTGGATTTGACGGATTGCGGGATCGGGTGGTCTGTCCATGGCAGCGATCGGTCATGACGGCGGCTTTCAGGGGAGCGTTCTGTGGAAATTCTTTTCCTGATGGTCCCGGAGTCCCCGATTCCGTACACCCCGCCCCCCGAGATCAGGCTTTGGGAGCCCATCCTGGTTCCGCTGATCTGCGGGCTGGTTTTCTGGCTTCAGCTCGCACTGCATGAACTGGCGCATGCCGGTGCGGGTCTCCTGGTGGGATACCAGATCCATGCGATCCGCATCGGGACTGGCGGGGAGTTCCTTCGGCTGCACCTCGGCAGGACGCTGTTGTGTCTTGGCGTCGTGCCCCTTGGCGGGATGGTAACAAGCTGCGTGGCGCGGAACGACAACAGGCTGAAAACGGTCCTGTTCGCGGCCGCAGGGCCGGTGATGGACTCGGTGGTGCTGGTTCTTCTCTGCCGCGTCGTGCTTTTCTGGTCAGCGCCGAGCTACACATCGCTCGCCGCCGGCTATCTTCTCTTCTTCCTTCTTTACTCGCTTCTTCATTCGCTTGTGCCGCAGGAGGTGTGGCTGGTTGGCCGACTGCACTCCAACGACGCCAGGCTCATCCGGGAGGCGATGAGGCGAAAGGCCGGTGGCACCGGTTTCTGGGAGAAATATGCGCTGTGGCTGACGAGTTACTGGGATGGAGTCGGTCAACGCCCGCAGCCGTCGCGGATCTCGGAGCGGATCGCCACCCATCTCTTCTCCACTATCGACAGTTTCACGCACGTCCCCGACGCCTCCGGGCGCGCGGCGCTGGAGCGGGAGCTGGCTGGCCCGCTCCATCCGGCAGAAGCGAGTCTCATTCTCGATTCATTGATCTGGCGCGCGGTTTTCGCCGAGCGGCAGGATCTCCTCGGACAGATGGACTCGTGGTCTGTAAAGGCGCTGGCGCTGTGGTGCGACCTTGATACCTTGCGGGTGGCGCGTGGCGCGGTGCTCGGGGCGCTCGGGCGACACCGCGAGGCATTGGCCATCCTGACCGCGCCGCCGGGATTGCGCGTCGACGGTCTTCGCAGGCTTATGAGAGGCGTCTTTGCCGCGCAGTCTTTCTTCCGGAGCGGTGAGGGGGCCGAGGCGCTGCGCTGTTATGAGGCTGCTGTCACCGCTTGCGGTCCGCAGCTGCTTAGGTTCCATCCGTCGGTGAGGGATCGTGTCGCGCGCATCGGGCTCGACATCGGAGCCCCGGTGGATATGCTGTCTGGCGACGACCCAGTGACGGCTCCTGAGAAAGTCGCAGGTCTCGTTGAGGAATCGGTGGTGCCCATTCCATCCTGGCTCAAAGCTGGGTGATGATGCGCCTTCAAATCTCCGTGCACGAGACGGCTCGCGCGCGCGCTCCTCGTGTCGATGCCATCCCTTCAGGGGTCGATTGCGGTTGTCTGCGATCGCCACAGCGCGAGGTCCGATTCCAGCAGTCACCGACTGCGTGTTTTCTGCGCCGGACTCCTCTCTTTTGGTGCCATCCGCACATCCCGTTGCAGCGCTTTTCCCCGACACAATGAAGCCCCGCGTTTCGCAATGTTGGCGATGGGCAACGGGGGGACATGGGAACGAGGCCGCCAATTCTCTTCGCAATCGTAGGGCAATGGCGGCAAGGCGCAACTGTCAAGGTCGCATCGGCATCGCGGATGGTGTGATTGGGCCGCGATTGCGGGAGTTCTGACCCAGCGGCAGTGCGTCGTGCCAGGTGGGCTGGATCAGCTGGGCGACGGTGTGAGGGAGGTTCAATCCATCAGGTTGGTGCCGCCTGCCGGCAATGTTCTCCGAAACAAAAAACCAGCCGGCCATGACCGACGGGGAGCTGCCGGTCACCCGGACAGGCGATTACGGGGCGTCAGGGCAAATTCCGTGCTGCGGGGTCTGCCGGTTCCAGGGACGATAGTCGACATCCGTGTTGGCCAAAGCCCAGCCGGCCGGATGGATCGAACTTCCTGCCGGCAATGGCGCTCGTCCGCGACCGCTGAGTTTCGGGTTGGGGCCTGTCGGGGCTTTGACACCGCCCCTGGGAACGACTTCCTGGGTCCAGCGTGCTCATCTTGGAGAGCGCGAGCCGGAGAGCCGTGACGATCCGGCAGGCACAGGACCAGCAGGAACTGCCCCGCAGGGGGGGCCAGATCCTACATTCCCACCAGTTCAACGCGGCGGTTCTTTGCCCGTCCGTCCGCGCTGTCGTTGGCAGCGACCGGCTGAGAGGCGCCGGCGCCCCGAGAGGAGAGGCGGGTGGCTTCGATACCGCTTTGAACCAGGGCGCGGATCACCGCTCCGGCGCGTCGGCTCGACAGGTCGATATTATGGGCATCCGAGCCTGTCGCATCGGTGTGGCCGACGACCTGCAAATGCAGCCCGGGATTGTCTTTCAGGAGTTTGCCGATTTCATCGAGTGTCGGTTTCGAATCGGGTCGGATGGTATCCTGATCGGTATCGAAGGTGATGCTGTAAATATTGACGTGGCCGCTTTGAAGCAGGCTTTTCTTCATCCCGGGGGAATCGATGAATTTCAGCTTGTTGGTGTCCATGGTCCTGCTTTCAACCACGGCGATGACGACATAGGTCAGTTTGTTTTCGCAGACCAGGATGCCTGCGTATGTCGTGTTGTTGCTCGTGTGCCTGGCAAGCAGGTATTTGGGGTTGTTGCAGGAATTGAAAGGGATCATCCGTGTGGCCGGATTGGCCACGGCATCGACGATATTGCCCTCCCCGCAGGACAGATCGGAGCTGGTGCAGCTGAAGGCGATTTCGAAACCCTTTGTTTGCAGGCCGCTCTCGTAATTGCGAAACACTTCGAGTCCCGAGCGGTCGGGTGGCAGGTCGTAGGAATAGAACGAAACGTTTCCCTCAAGGCGGAGGCGGAATTCGGAATTTTTGCTCACGGGTGCCTTGACCAGGACGGCCTCGTCATAACGGGGCGGCCGATATTGCGTCATCCGTGCCCCTTCATAGCGGCCCAGCAGGGGATGATCCCTGGCCGGTTCGACGTCGGCCGCCTGGCTGATCGCAGTTGCGTTAAGAACCGCAAGGGCTGCGACCACCAGGGTCAGATCACGAAGTTGCGGTCTTTTCACGATTTTCGAAACTCCTCCCGGTCTGTCGGCTCTGTGCGGCGACCCGCGCGGCCGCTGCCATGCGGCGGGCGTCAGGCGGTTTATAGCGTGAAGCGGTGAAGGTGTCAGTCGCCTGGAATCAGCAGGAGGAAGCAACACAGCAGAATGCCAGGAGGCGCTGGCGGGGAAGTCAATCGCTCGGGCTATTGGGTCCGCTCGGCGCAGCCTGGCGATCCCGGTATTCAGGAGAGTTTCCCACCGGCGTGCCCGTCGACCCCCTGGATGAAACCCGGTGCCCGGGGCACTGCCATACCCGCGCCTCGCGGTAGTTTCTTTCCAGGCAGGATCGGCGGAGGTCCGCAGCACCGTCGCGGGCCTTGATGGTCCTTGGCATCCAGATCCCGGCACATGGTGGAAGGCTTTGGAACAGGAATCCGCAAATCCGCCAGACGGACTTTTTTGCGCGGTCGAGGGACCCGGCGAATCCGCGAATCCGTGCCAGGATTGCGTTGGCGGGCAAGGGGGGGTAAGAACGGCCCGCGGCACGGGTGCCTCGGCATCCGAGGCATGAAGCCTCGGCCTCAGCGAAGTCCTGCCACAGCCCGCGCCATGTCCGACATTGCATCAAGCCCATCCCCCACCCTGTCCCCGCTTGCCATCGAAGTCGCCAGGCGGCGGACCTTTGCCATCATCTCCCATCCCGACGCCGGCAAGACCACGCTGACCGAGAAGCTGCTGCTGTTCGGGGGCGCGATCAATCTGGCCGGCCAGGTCAAGGCCAAGGGTGAGCGCCGCAACACCCGCTCGGACTGGATGAAGATCGAGCGCGAGCGCGGCATTTCGGTCGTCACCTCGGTGATGACCTTCGAGTTCGAGGACCTGGTGTTCAACCTCCTCGATACCCCGGGTCACGAGGACTTTTCGGAGGATACCTATCGCACTCTGACCGCAGTCGATTCGGCGGTGATGGTGATCGACGCTGCCAAGGGCATCGAGGCGCGCACCCGCAAACTCTTCGAGGTCTGCCGGCTGCGCGACATCCCGATCATCACCTTCATCAACAAGATGGACCGCGAAAGCCGCGACACTTTCGAACTGCTCGATGAGATCGAAAAGACGCTGGCGCTCGACACCACACCGATGACCTGGCCGGTCGGGCGCGGTCGCGACTTTCTCGGCACCTATGATGTGATCCATGGCGGGGTGCGGCTCATC
>Ga0123357_10004200_pt1 | contig 16804 bp, 7 predicted proteins | sample TergutEmb28metaG_FD_89873 | JGI IMG/M metagenome (GOLD analysis project Ga0123357, IMG submission 89873) | Embiratermes neotenicus P4 segment gut microbial communities from Petit-Saut dam, French Guiana - Emb289 P4 | ecosystem: Host-associated > Arthropoda: Insects > Digestive system > Gut ... | reverse complement strand
GAATCTCGAGGCAATACTGTCAGCCGCCTAATAAAAAGACATATTTAATTCAGATAAAACTTTCGGTGTGTCCAAGGAAAAAGGAAAGAAAGCGTCCATTACAAAGGCATATTAGTTCATGCTGCCTAGGGTAGTACAACATGCTTACTTCGAAATCGTATAAAAAGCTTAAAAATTGTGGGTAAAATGCAGAATTAATGAATTCTAAAGCAGCTGATACATGCAATAGTGTGTCTTAAAACTGACTGTTAATAGCGAATAGTTTAAAAACATCAATCACAAATTTCATTTACCGGTACTTAATATTTCAGTGCCTACTACATAGTAAATACCCACAGTTCCCATTGCAATAAACAACCAACCAATCCCATATTGGAAAACAATCGCTGCTGGCTTTGACGCTTTCAGGATGGCGCTCATGTAAGTTTCCAGATTTCTAGAATATAAATAATTGAGATTGGTTTATACAGCTTTTTGCCTCCAAGTTTTTAGCATTCTATGAAGACAAAGGGTGTAAACGGCTCCGGAACATTCGTACATATATTCCAGTTTGCAGTGCGTCATGTCAGAGATGAGTGAGATTTTAATCGCTGTTTCTTCATGGACTCATAGGGAACATACACACACAAAAAAACACTTTTTATGTAAAAAGAGCCAGTGTTCAGTTGATACATGTAGGAAACACTCTGCTTTAAAGCAAAGAATAGATTTTCTATGTGATGCAGGACTAAGTAAACACGGTGGAAAAATTTTAATATAAAACAGTAATAGGCCTCTTCTTTTGCATTCCTTTTTGACTATTTTGGGGGTTCCGAAGGGTAGAGTTGCTTTTTTGGAACCACTGTAACAAGCCACCAGTCTCCAATTGTCAATGTTATTTACAGACCAATTTAATGAATGGGGATTTTTTACATTAACTGGGAAGTTTTTGTGAAAACACAATACAGGAGGGTATATTTTTGTGGTAATTTAAAGTACCATAGAGACAATGCATTAACATGGCGATACGTTACGAGATAATCGGACCATGAAATTCCGAAAGTGCTTACAGCCTTTAAATTCCAGGGTCAATTGGCGCAATATTGTCACCTGCAAGATCAGTAAGTCCAGAACGTACTGGCCATTGAACAATTAAGGCAGGGGGTTTTTTAAAGGTTTGGATCTGATTACCCGTGACACATCGCAATATAAGAGAAAAAAAAAGGTAATTCTGTGCCACATGACTGGCAGTAATTCAAAATTATTTCAAGGTGTCGCTGAGTTCATTTTGCAAATCTATGAATGGACAGACGCCTATAATAATATTTGCACAAATCGCAAAATGGTACACCATACAGTAATGTTGTCAGCAGTTTCATGGCTCAGCCTCTGACTGTCGAGGTCCGGGATCAAAGTCTGGCCAGCCCATGTGGGGATTTTTCGTGGATAAAAAAACCTGTGAACTGTTTTCCCTTAGTCCTTCGGTCTTTCTCTGTCAGCATCGCTACTACATTGCTCAATTTTATTCATCTATTACAGACGCTTTATAAACCTAAAAACCAATGGTTGTTAATAAAGAATTAAATGTGATAATGAGAACAGATAAAAAGATAAAGGATTAAGCTTAACTATGAAAGCCAGACAGCACAAAGAACAAAGTTTTCTGAAGAGTTAATACGTGAACAGGTGGTCAGGCAGCTAGACTTGCTGTAGGGAATACTAATACAAGGCACTGTAACCAGTTCACAAACGTTCGTTTTAATACACTTCGACCTAAATTCTGGACACATCTGTCAACCCTCCCACACACAAATCTTCAAGTTATCCCTAGATTATGGAATAAATAATTTCACTGTCTTCTCACAACGGGCTCGAATGCAGTCTAGACTATTACAGGCTACCTCTTTAAGGCTCATTTTAATATACTTTTCTAATTAAAATGAATCTTACAGAAGTAGCCTGTAAATTTTTTAAAATCATTCTAGCCCCTTATGGGCAGAACAATGAACTTTAAGGTTCATTTTAACACACTTTTCTAATTAAAATGAATCTTACAGAAGTAACCTGTAAATTTTTGAAACTCATTCTAGCCCCTTATGAGTAGAACAATGAACTTCCTGTTCCATAATCTAGAAATTTCATGATGATATCTCTGTGGGAGGGTTAAGTGATAGATGCAGATTTCTTAATGCACTCCTCTTATTACAGCGACTCGTTACGGGCTGGACAGTCTGGGATCGAATCCCAGTGGGGAACATTTTCCGCACCCGTCCAAACCGACCCCGGGGGCCCATCTAGCCATCTGTAAAATGGGTAGCCAGTTTCTTTACCTGGGGTGAAGCGGCCGGGGCGTGGCGCTTACCACTCACGCCATCTAGTACCGAGGTAAAAAAAAGGGTAGAACTATACCTCTACATCCCTTTTGGACCTTCATGACCTGTATGTTATAAGGAGAAATTCACCTCTACATTTTTTACCTTACACTTCTCTCATTGAGGCATAGTTCAAGCAGGTGGTCTCTCACCTTCCATGTTATGTAATCCAATTGTGTACGCATGTTAATCCTCTGTGTGCAACACGACTGCCCATTTATCTTTCTTGCTTTCACCAAAGAGAATTTGGAAATGTAATAAATCAAAATTGGACAAGGATAGCTCAGTCGGGATAGCGACTCGCTACGGGCTGGACGGTTCTGGGATCGAATCCCGGCAGGGCGAGATTTTCCGCATCCCTCTAGACCGGCTCTGGGGTTCACCCAGCCTCCCATACTATGGGTACCGGGTCTTTTCCGGGGGTTAAGGGCCCGGGGCGTGGCGTTGGCCACCCACCTCCATCTAGAGCCGAGGTTGAAGGAAGAGTAGAGCTATACATCTGCTCCCCCTCCGGGCCTTTGTGGTCTGTTCTAGGGCGAACTCTATCTTTAGCTTTAAAAATCAAAATTAGGCAGTCAGAGCAGTGCATTCCGTATAGCGACTCTCTAAGGGCTGGGGCTGGATGTTTCGGGGTTCGAACACTGGTGTGGGTGAGATTTTCCGCTCTAGCACGTACTGGCGCCAAGGTCCATACAGCCTTCTCTACCAAGAGTACCGATTCTTTTCTCGGGAGTAAGGAGACCGGAGGGAGGCGTTTTCCACCCACTCACCCATCCACATATAGCGTCGAGGTTAAGCATGGTTAGCGCTATACCTCTACACCCCGAACTGTGCGACTCATGGCATGCCAGGGGTGACCTTTACATTTTTACAACAGCGTTGATAAAGATTCAAGACTTTGTGGATGTTATTCCTTGGCGATTGGAAGTTACCGACGTTTCGAAGGACCGGTTAAACATTCTTCTTGAGGGTCAAGAAGTCCAAGCTCCCTTCTTTGATTGTTGGACCCTGAAGAAGAAGGCACTAAGATTCTTCAGATAATCTGCAAGAATTTATCAGTCGTCACGGCGCAACATCCCAAAAAACTTGGTTCCTCCTTTTACTGTACATTTTCCTAGAGCCTCTTATCACTTTCTCTCTCTGAGGTTCAGATATCCTCACATCATCCTCAACATATGCTCTTCTTTTACCGTAAGAATAAAGTGTCTATCATACAGACACAAAACAAAGGGGATTAATTGGTAAGCTCTTGGTTCGAATCTCGACTGAACACCCGCTATCCCGAGCTTTTAGTGGCTTTCTTCAATTTTCCGAGACTTGTGTCGAACAAAACCTCGATTAGGCCAAGAATATTTCCTTCAAAACCCTTTGCAGTTCACTGGTTTTCCTACAGTCTGTAGGCAGTCTCAGGTACTGGCACAATTAAAGTCACGTATTTTATAACCTATACATACATATATAGTTTAGAAAAGGAAGAAGAAATTTCAGTATTCTTTTCCCAATATAGAAGAGTTTTAATGTAGAAGCAAACAGTTAACGCGTTGGCAGCCCTGCTTCCTACCAACGGCCCATTGCAGATTCACAGTCTCTTAACCTTGGAAATATCACTCATAGGGTTAGTATTTGTCCGTCCCTTTGTGGACTGACCTACTGTAGCCAAGCCGGCGGCGTTGTCATTTCTGCAACCAGCATGGTCATTTGGCCTCGCCCATTCTTGCCTCTTTTCCAAGAAACGATGTAAAAAGGGCTGATCAGCAGTGGGCGGAGGACATTTCTGGCAGGGGATGGAAAGGAGCCACCATTAATACCTTCTCAAGCATGTTTGCACCGCCACCAACGGCTCGTAGAGGAAGGGCACTGGTACAGTCGGAGTATATTGCTTGAAAACCCAGAACAGAAAAGCCATTCTGTTTCCAGTGAAGCGTAGGTTGCAGAGGAATAAAATTTTCTGGTATGTGTACGTGTACGTCGTGTTTGCCGTTAAACAGTTAACTACTTCTGAAGGACCACCATGCGCAACATCCCAGAAAATTCAGATCTACAGCAATATTGATAAGTGTCAGACCTTTATAAAATATTTTACAATTTAGTAGTGAAAAGAAATGTTCAAATTAGTCCCAGCATAGCCAAATACCTCTGTTCTTCACCGGTTACAATTAGGATAATCAAATAAGAGTAAACAAGGTGGTCAGGACGTGAAGCATACATGAGCGCGACCTACAAGAGAGAAGCCAATTGGGAAGAATAGTAAGATGGAACTTAATGAGGGCGAGTTCTGGAATCGCATGGATGAGGAAACGGCAAAGTAGCGGGCTGTAGGAAAAACGATATGAAAATTCGGGTTTATTATAAGGTGAAGAATTTCATTATCATTTGGGCAAATATCAGCTCCTAAAAAAGGGCTCAATTTTAGGATATATTTATTTCTTGAAAATTATTGCAAAAGTAACTAAAATAGACACCACAACGAACCGAATCATAACCATCTTTGTTCCTGCTACATACAGCTTATTCAGAGCTACCACAGCGGAAAAAGAAAACTTTACATGAACTTATTCGGCAAATAATCTATAAGGTACGTGACATTCTCTTCATATTACTGGGTACGAGCATGCACAAAATTTTAATGCCAATTCTAAGTGTTAGTTTAATCGAAATCATTTTGTGTGTTCGGGTTAACAGAGAGACGCATTATTTCTCTGTTGTTTCATAAAAAAAATATTTACCACTCATTTCCGAAACAAACATTTTTCAACTACCTTTCATTTTCAAGATGTACTGAATAGTACGTCCGTGGTGATAAGCTGAACAGAATTTCAATCCCTGGAAGATGTATTACGAACTATAGAGAAAAACTTATGTTTGACAAGCAGTCCTATTAAAGTAACTAAGAGCGTCGGCTCTGTCCTAACCAAATAAATGTTAAAAAAATATTTTCGTGCCTTTCGTAGCCCCGTATGGCGGGAAAGGGTTTGTCCCACAACAAAGCCTCTGAACACGACCTTGGTCTGTTCTCTGCCTGCAATTGTCAACATGGGCTTCCGCGTATTATTGAATGCTGCGGCGATAATATAAGTTTCAACCCCTTCAAGCAATATCAGCCACAAGTATCATGTGTTTCAACGCAAAGCAACTCAAAAGTTTGCTCTATTATCATAATAAATAGGAATGATTTCCACCACAACATTCATTTTTAATCTTCATAATATCGAAGAGGAATACTATAAGAGTGCCATTGAGTTTTTAAATATCATTTAATCACTTTAAGACTAATATGATCCTGAATTACACACACACACACGCGCGCGCGTGTTTCGCACCGCGTAGTAAACACGCTCCGCCTCCGTTATAAACACCAGTCAGGGCTGCACAGGGGAGTCTAATCGCGAGTCCAAAAACACAGAAATGCGTTATGTGGAGAGAGAGAAAGTAGAACTCCTGGATGTTAAACCTGGTGGTATACAACCTACAGCAACCACTACAATTTAAAGGGTTAAAAAACTTTTGTGCTTAATAGAATTAAGCATATATCGCGTTTCACATATACTAAGACATGTTAAAAAAATGCATTATAGCAGAGCTGATCAATCTTTTATGCGGTGGAGGCAACTTCGGTAAAATATGTTCTGCGTGTGGGCGATATGGAATTCAGTATACATAATAAAAAATGGATAAGTGTACGTAATATTATATGTGTAACTTCACCAGTGCATTCTTCTACAAAACACATTCAATAAATAGTTGAAGAATAAGAGACCAAATTGATGTCACATTTTATTAAGTTTTATTTCACTTCTTCTGTGCTCAACATGTTTCGGACATTAATACATCCATCATCAGGAACCTGCGACTTTCCTATTGTATCACCACATTGGTTGTGTGTTCTTGTTTCGATGTGTGTTGGAGTTTCAGTGTGGCTGGTTTAGGGTGGTATCCGTGTGGCAAGCTGAAGCTTCGGCCTACCACACGGATACCACCCCAACCAGCCACACTGAAACTCCGCAACACACATCGAAACAAGAACACACAACCAATGCGGTGATACAATAGAAAAGTCGCAGCTTCCTGATGATTGATGTATTAATGTCCGAAACATGTTGGGCACGGAAGAAGTCAAATAAAACTTAATAAATTGTGACATCAAGTTGGTCTCTTATTCTTCAACTATCACAATGATGCACGGTCCAGTATACATAATATTCAATAACAATTAGTGATCACAATAGAAACAATTATAATAAAACGTAATTAAAAACCTAGGCTAAGTTATCGCTATTTTTAGTAAAGTTGTACATAATTACTTAGTAATGTAATGTAATATATGCCTGCATAAATAAAGAGCTCACATGTTTTTAAAACTGTTTGCGTGTTCAGTCTCGGATTTGTTAGAGAAAGGCTAAAAGGACACTTTCGTAATTCAAATTTCAAATCAGGAATAATGAGTTGAGCGCGTCCTGGAGCACATGGTCATTCTGCTATTCAAGATATTCCCTGTCTTCTATGGACCCGAAAATATATTACCCGAATTTCATGTTTTGTTGGCCTACATCCTGGTATGATTTTTGTAAATAACCAACTTGACGCACAATTTTTTCTTGTATGTTTACTTCTATTCTCTGCATGTTTCGGGCAGCCATGTGCCCATCATCAGGAGAATCATTTTATCAATGCGACAGCTGGTTTATGTCACTCTGTGGCGACGACCGTCTGGTATGCAGGTTAACGAAACATGTAGAGAATAGAAATAAACATACATGAAAAAAAAATGTGCGTCAATTTGGTTATTTACAAGTATCAGTCATTACCCGTGTTCACAGGAACCCGCCACTGGACACCCAGAATTCATGAAAAGAAGGAAAATGGGCCACAAACTAAAACGGCCTAAGCGTGGCTAAAGATGTATCGGAGCTTTCAATGAGAATGTTGGCTCAAATTTCCAAGCATGTGACTTGCCTTCGGGAGGAGCCCAGTTCGACCTAGTCCGCAATACCGGATACTCTGAACAAGAGTTTTTGATAAGCTGCAAGAAAGCGACTTGGGATTGCATCTAATTGGTTTAGGACTGCCTTCTCCCACATTTGTACAATGTATTATTCGGTATCACACACAATACTATAGCTATAACCCGAGTTGTTGGCATATAAACTACACTCTTACAAATAAACACTGGCAGCACTGCGTTCTTGTTACACAACAGATGAAGAATTTGTCCACCCCTAGCTAACGATACATGGTACGCCGATATGAGCTTCAACCAGCTCATTCTCAAGAATACCTAAACACCACTGTAGCAGCCGTGTAAGGAAAAAGTCATTTTTCTTGTATTTCAAAGATCAACGAAAAGGGTCGTTTTAACTACTGAGATTTGAGTCTAAGGGTCAGATTTCACTAAGGCACACACACACACACACACACACACAGACACGTTAACACAATTAAAGTGCTTCCACACTTGGGAAGAAGGCGACTTCTGGGCACCAGTACATCCGTTCCATGCGATGGAAAACTGCAGAATTGGGGATCTCTTAACTAAACCAACCAGTCAGCATACATGTATAATACGCTGTTGCTTGGACGACCCGGGAATCTAGGATTGATTCCCGGCGGGAAAAGAAATTTCTTCGCCACAGTATTCAAACGGGCCGTTGTGCCCGAGCCCACCTAGAGTTTTAGGAACGAAATTAGATCTGAGGACTCTTTGCTAAGAGGTGAAGTCACCACAATGTACAGCTCTTCACTTACCTCCTTCTAGTGCCACACCTGGATTACCTCTACTCCCCCATACTTCTCCATAACATCGAGAAAGGTCAACTCTCACTGAAACCCGACAAGAATAATGGGTACTTTACATAAAGGCCAATCGATATTTATTATATCTCGCTCAGTTCCTTTTAGAATGATAAATGTCATAGATAAAATCTGTAGAGACAATCAAAACGTGCATTTTATATTCAATATCCCTCCCCCCCCTCGATAATCGTGCCGTTTATGAGATAATGCGGACAAGTACCGAAGATCTGGATAAGCCACAGTTGAAAATATGGCGCATGCGCATTGCATGCTGGAAATCTAAGACTACAAACACACACTCAAAATATGTAGTACTTACTGCTCTTCCGCTAAAAAAATGGTTGCACGGAAAAGCCTCAATGTTATGTTACACCTGCACCGCCTGTCTTGTTTATATTCTGCATTTGTGATGTTGAGAATTTCCCAGTAAAGCGCTTAATACATTGCGCATGCTACTGGGATTGTCAGATAATGATGAGGACAAATAGCACGCACCGTTGAGGGGACGCGATAATATCTACATACAAATCTGCGGTCTGAAAACCCGAAGGAAATAAACCACTCGGAAGAACTAGGTCTAGATGAGAGGAAGTTAAGTGCCTGTTGAATTATAGGGTGTGATGTAATTGAGTGGACTTATCTGGCTTTCAATATGTGTGAGTTCTCACGACGACTAACGAAATTTGCCACCCGGAGGAGTATGTCGCTATGCGACTTTACATTGGAATAGTTATTTATCAAACGTGGAAATAACGTACTACTTACCAGCTTGTTACCAGTAAGTTATTTCTACGTTTGACAAATAACCAAGTTTTCGTTCCAATGTAACGTACACCTTCTATGGTCAGAAGATTTATTCCTTTAATACTTATGTCTGATCACAGATCCTAACACAAGGCGGACCCTTACAACTAACCCAGTTGGAAATACAGAGAATAAAAACTAGCCATCCCGACTGCCAATTTGAGATATTGGGCAACACGGAAAACCCTGAGAGGCAGTAACACACAAGTCTCAGCACACCGAGTGAAAGTACAGTAGCACTCTTAGTTCAGTACACAATTTAGTGGTTATAAAAATTACCCTAAGAGTCAAATACCTACTAAAGTTTTAATTGTTTTAACTAGATTATGTATGTATCACATTTTATCCAGTACCAAATTTCTTATTTGTTTACAACCGTACAAAATATTGGGATTCCAATTTTTTAATAGCACCTGTGACTTATTCTGCTGGAGGTCTGATGATGACCTGTTAACAGGTCGAAACATGTAGCCTATATAATCCAATAAATAATTGTTGTGCTGATGTATATTAGTAAATTTGTTATATACTTTATTAGAGCACTTCTTGTATCCATTGCTATAGCTAATTCCATGCCACAGGTTTCTTGAGGAGTTAAGATTTACTCACATAATCAAGATATTCCCCGCATTTTGTGTAACCCGATGGTGTATTACAGTGTTCACAGCAAATTGTCCCTCTTCTAATTCGGATATATTCGGTCCTAGCCATCGTATCCCTTCTGCCTTAAGATTATTTTTAATATTATCCTTCCCCCTACTCTTGCATATTCCAAGACCGAATCTCTCTTCATTGAATATATAGACATATGAATAAACGACGTCAATATTAACTAATTTTATGGACTACTTCTTGAGAAGCTATTAGTATCGCAGCTGGTCGCACAGCGACATACTCCTCCGGATGGCAAATTTCGTTAGTCGTCGTGAGAACGCACACATATTGAAAGCCAGATAAGTCCACTCAATTACATCACACCCTATAATTCAACGGGCACTTAATTTCCTCTCATCTAGACCTAGTTCTTCCGAGTGGTTTATTTCCTTCGGGTTTTCAGACCGCAGATTTGTATGTAGATATTATCGCGTCCCCTCAACAGTGTGTGCTATTTGTCCTCATCGTTATTTGACAAACCCAATAGTATGCGCAATATATTAAGCGCTTTACTGGGAAATTCTCAACATCACAAATGCAGAATATAAACAAGGCAGGCGGTGCAGGTGTAACATAACATTGAGGCTCTTCCGTGCAACCATTTTTTTTAGCGGAAGAGCAGTAAGTGCTACATATTTTGAGTGTGTGTTTGTAGTCTTAGATTTCCAGCATGCAATGCGCATGCGCCATATATTCAACTGTGGCTTATCCAGATCTTCGGTACTTGTCCGCATTATCTCATAAACGGCACGATTATTAAGATACAAGAAAAATAAGAACATAGAACACAGTTCTTTGTGCGAATGCGAAAAAAAAAAATATTGTGGAATAACATTTTGTATTTTCCTAATATCTCCAAAAGGGACAGAATTTAACAATTAACTGTAATACTGGCTTCGCAAATTTTAATAGCTTGTCAGACAGTCAAGTAAGCCCACGAAGCTCATTACCAGATTCACAAGAATCTGACAAAGATTCTTGTTCTAAGGCAACTTAATCCAGTTTATACCCTCACACATAAAATATACAGCACAGTATATTGCGATTCCCTAAGACTATATATCTATCACAGAGACCGCGAGGATTGAGACGTTTACAGCCGTCTTCTACGGCGTGGACACTGCGAACACGGTTTCGAATTCTACAAAGACATAGATGTTGCGTTGTGTTGTCCGTTGTGGGCAGAGGAATTGGAATGGACGGGCCTTCTCCAAGTCCTACATTCATTCATTCATTCATTCATTCATTAGTATTCAGCCTTGAAGGCCGGGCTTGGCAGGAACCAGAGCCCAGTCATGTGACCGGTATGGGTCTGGCACACTGCATCCTGGGCAAGTTCTTTGGGGTAGTTTGCCATTGCTTTCCCCCGCCTTTAGACGTACCCACTTTAGCCGCCAGGTGCCTCCGTCCGCAACGACGGGAGAGATCCTAGCAGCGAAAGGTGGAACAAACAATTTTTACAATCTTCTACAAATTACCAATCAACACGACGTCACACCAAATCACTCACACTGTACACTGCAAACTGTAGCCTATACTGATCTACAAAATCTTCTGGGCCACCCTGAAGATGTAGGGGTTAAGTTCTTCCGAAAGAGAGGAAAATAATTACAAATAAATGTGGGGTCAGAATGATGTACTGTTTATTATGATGTTCAATCACCAGATCGCACATCTACAAGAAGTACAACTAACACGCACTGGCTTATAAGCGACGTTGGAAGGAATGGCTGTCTCTTGCACTTGCGACAATGAAAAATTAGTAGCAAAATTTCGGCGCGATGAACCACAAAACTTTCTGAGACATGTCCACTTTACCACAAGCCCTGCAGCAAAATGGAGACAGCAAATATAGTTCGGCGTCTGTAAGTCCTAGGAATGCCAGTTGGTACATACTACTTTCTAAAATAATTGATTAAATAACAGGTTTGGAAGTATTTATCACACCAGAGTGTTTTCATGTAACCAGAGAAAGTCGTTACATTCCTGAAGATGTCTATCGATCAAAATACCTCTTATTATAGAGATATGAAGCCCTTTATAGCTAATACCACGTAGGTACAGTATGCAACTATGACAGGTCTGCTTTACACACCGTTACTGGTGTCATGCCTGGAATTGTTTCGTGTGAAAGTTTTGAGGGACTTTTAGCAGATACTGTAATTAAAGTGCTATGTTTGAATTTCACAGTCAACCTTTCTCCCATTACTTTTCAATTTTCCCAATTTAATCAGTGTGCAGGAATGTAAATTTTAACTCCTTTGTCTTAACGCCTTGCAACCTGCAAATCTAATATTATTGATAACCTTATGTTTATTGGACCGTGCATCATTGTGACAGTTGAAGTATAAAAGACCAACTTGATGTCACTTGCTATTTTATTTCACTTCTTATGTTTTCAACATGTTTCGGACATTAATATATCCATCATCAGGAGCTTGCGACTATTCTGTTGAATACCACATTTGTCGTATTGTTCTACGTTCGATGTGTGTTGGAGTTTCGGTGTGGTTGGGTTGGAATGGTATCCATGTAGCAGGCTGAAGCAGCCAATGTGGTAATTCAACAGAATAGTCGCAAGCTCCTAATGATGTATATATTAATGTCCGAAACATGTTGAGAACATAAGAGGTGAAATAAAATGACAAGTGACATCAGGTTGGTCTTTTATTCTTCAATTATTGATAACATTTACTGCCTCCCTTACAGATACCCATTGCTGTTTAGAACAATATCTATTTGCTCTAAGGATCATAAGAAGCAAACACATTCTGTGGGACAAAGTGCAGAGACTTCCTATACTAAAGCAGTCAGTACACAGGAATAGTTATGGTATAAGACCACTACTTTCTCCTTTAGAAAAAGAGTGGTCTTAAAATAAGATCAAATTGACGTACTGTGGAGGACGGATACCGGGTACAATACAATGAATGGCACAGTAATTTATTTTGAGTAACAAAATAATTTCATGGCGCAGAGTCCTTCTTGAGAAACTAGTATCCTGAATCCGTCAAGAAATTTCTCGCCTTCCGTTAGCACATAATTTTTATTAACTTGTCGAAAACAGTTGGCCAGTTCACTTGTACCAGGACAGATTAATGGATCTTTATCGTAGCGCTCTAAGTACTCTTTCTTACTGAACAATTATCAGTCAATATCATTTTTGTAAAATACTCCAGTTCCGTGTTGGCCAGTGACTTCCAGCCTAGTGCGGAAGTCAAGATCTTGCGGAGCTGTACCTCCGCTCCCGTATGCACTCCAAGGCCTTTTGTTTGAACATATAAACAAATTTAAATTTACCTTCCATGATTTAAACCTTAAAAGCAGGTGGTTTTTATATGTACCATCTGTTTTACCCATTTTGCCCGCAATGGATTTGTGTTTCGCGTAATTCTCAGTACAGATATCTATTGATTCCTACAAAGCAATAGCTGATTTCACTTTATAATGGAGGACGTCGTCGTTTTCTCCGAAATAAGAACTATGGTTTCAAACAACTGTTGGTTGAAATTTGTGAATCAGATGACTGAGCAGGGCCTAAAAGTCTCATCTAGCCTAAAGCACTACAACTAGCCCTGCCAACCCTCCAACTGCTGGAAACATTGATTGCTCATACGCAAGCAACTAGAGATAATTATTGTCGAGTTTGGTGTTGACCTTGGCAATGGTTTATGCAGGGGAAAGAGGACGGCTCTTTACTTTTGACCACTAACCAATGCAATTCAGTTTAAAAAAAAAACATTGGGCCGATGCGCAGTATTGTTTTGTGAGTGTGAGATAAGACACTTATTTCTGCAGTGTTCTGCTGTCGGAACTGGATATAAATTTCACTTTAGGCTTATTACAGACGAAATTCCTAACAACTGGCGACCAGTGGAAGGTTGGTCAAGCCGTGATAAAGACCCATGTTTTTGACAGCATCAGTAACTTTTCTTCCGACTGTCGTTGCGAGCGTTAAGGAACTGTGCCCACGCTGTGCAAGTCTACTGCATCTGTCGAACAAAGGACCGCACTTTTCGCAATAATATACAACTGCTAACACTTTTGCTGTTAAGACTGTAATTTTTCGAGGGTAAATGAGCTGACGTTTAGTTCCAGCATGCACTTTTAGACGCGTTCCCAAAATTACGAAAAGCGACTATTAGCTTCCTCATGTCTGTCTGTCTGTCCCACTGTCTGCTCGATTTAAACTGGACGGATTGGCATGAATTTTGATATTTGAATGTTTTTTCGGAAATCTGTCGAGAAAGTTCAAGCTCCATTAAAATATGGCAAGTTTAACGATTACTTTATACGAAGGCCTATGTATATTTATGTTACTATATCGTTGAATTCTTCTTAAAATGTGAAATATTTCAGGCAAGTGTTGTAGAGAAAGACACAACACCCATTTTATGTTCAATATTTTTTCCGAAAATCGTACCGTTTATCAGATAACATGGAATAATATCGCATAGCCGGACAGGCCACAGACGACTATAATATGGCTCATGCGCTGTGCATGCCGGATAACTAGCGCTACCAACACACACTCAGAATATGTAATATTCTTGTGTTTTCACAACAGTGGTAAGAGAATAAGCCTCAGCGTTTAGTTACACATGCATTGTCCGTCTCGTATTTAATTTAGCAGTACGATTATACAGCTGAGTGAGTGTGAAAAACAAAGTGCTAAGGAGAATATGTGGATCCAACGAAGAGAACGTAAGACGGAAAAGAAGATGCGTAGTGAGGATCTTTAAGATTATGTCTTAGTCAGGTCTTTGCTGATGGTGGGACATCAAGTGTAAGGCAATGTGTTTGGACTTCAACGACCCGAGTAGCTCAGTCGGTATAGCGACTGGCTGCGGCCTTGACGGTCCGGGGATCGAAACCCGGTGGGGCGAAATTTTCCGCACCTGTTCAGACCGGCCCTGGGGCCCACCCAGCCTCCTGTACAATTGGTACCGGTTCTTTCCCGGAGGCAAAGAGAGGCCGGAGCGTGATGCTGACCCCTCACCCCCTTCTAGTGCCGTGGTCAAGAAAGAGTAGAGCTATACCTCTACTCCCCCTATGGGACGTACGACCTGTCTGTAGCCTCAGTGCCTGTAAAAGGGTGCACTTTACCTACTGTACCTTATGTGGGCTTCAACCTCTATTTTATACAAAACCGGAACGTTTCGGAAATTTGATCCATATATTTCCGTTCCTTCAAAAATACTGAGGTTTTTAAATATTGCAGAGATCAAGAGATATAACAGACACATAAAATATAAAGAAGTACTCTAAGCAATGACAGCATTAATAGACACTCAGGATAAAAAGAAGTTTAAATATGAAAATTCTCATTACACTATAAATTAAAGATCTTCGATCTTTATGGCGTGTTCTTCTACGCATTGTCAAACCTCAGTCAAAACAAACAACCTTTGTCCGCGTTCATCACTCTGATATGAAAGTTGTTCCACAAAATAAATATGATGTACATGATAACAAGGTCCAACGATTCCAGCAATGGTTAAAGGTCCGTATTATAATCAAACAGACAAAACTCCTAATTGATTTTAAAATCCGAGAACATCGCTATTCTCCTGTCTGTTGTCGCTCTGTAGCCTGTCACCGACGCTTTAAAATTTGTCGAGTCAGAGCAACGGCTCATGTCAGGAGGAGGTAAGAAACCCTGACATACAGAGAAAAATATTACAAAGAAATTTGTCTTAAAAAGATTATTGAAAATTCAAAACTTAAATTTTATTTCATAAAAGGAAAGAATGAAGGAAAAGCAAAAACTTTAATAAGCGTTTTAAAAATAAACCGAAGGTGAAGATTTTAAACTTTTAAAGCCACAAAATTCGCAAGAAAAGAGTACGATTGAATCCAGGCCGTCGTATATGATATAATAAAGTATAATAAAGGTAAGAAGGTAAATTAAGAGAAAAAAATAGTGTTGTGCTTCCAGTCAACACAACAATATATTATTTCATATTTTTACCTTGATGACTACATGTTTTGGCAATTAGTTAAATTGAGCAGGTAAAGTTTACTCTAGAACAAACCTTGAAGGCTCAGTGAGAGGTTGGGGGTAGAGGTTTAGCTGTACTCTTTCTTGAACCTCGACGCTAGATAGGGGTTGATCAACACTACGCTCTGGCCGCTTTACCTCCGGGAAAGCGACCCGGTACCCATTGTAGAGGAGGCTGAGTGGGCCCCAGAGCCAGTCTGAGTGGGTGCAGAAAATCTCACCCCCCCACCGCGATTCGATCCCCGGACCGTCCAGCCCCTAGCGAATCGCTATACCGACTGAGCTATACCGGTCCATAATAAAGCATACTACAGGTCATTTTATATTACAAATTTATGGCTACTCTGAGGACCACATTCCTCTGAAATACGGTCTAAGTTTTGAAGTCCGAATACCCTTAAAGAAACTCTATTACTGTTTGTAATATTTTTATTTGTTTTATCAACAAAAAGCTATGTTATGCTGTTACTAGTGTTTGTGGTCCTGTATTCTATCAATTGTTTGACAAAATGTAAGTAATCAGTTATTCTCCAGAGCGCACGAAATTATCACATGGCTTCTGATAGGCTTCATTTTTAAAGTCACAATTTCTTTTTAGGCTTCTGCCCCCAGAAAATTCATTTTCATAACGTCACCACGTTACATCCACCTGATGGGCATTTACCACTCTGATAATGTACACCTACTTTATCTTCTGCGTTAACTGCTGCCAACACAAGAAACCAAGTTTTCGCGTCGGAGCAGCACCGACACACAATGCCATAGCTTTTATTATCTGCCGGGCAGCAATTCGCGTTAAACACCGCTTGTAACACAACAAGCGAATTTCGCTCCATCCTCCTACTAAGAATTTTAAGAGGCATAAAACGTTACGTGTTTGACAGCCGTGTTTTGATGGCGGCGGTAGACACTATTATCGCGATGGGAAAAACAACGGGTTGCCACGGGCGTAAAACAGAAACGATTACAATCCCGCAACAAAAACCAGGATAACCCCCATTCAGCTCGATATACCACGCTCTGCGATTCGGTTTCAGGGAGGAGTCATTTTGCACATATCGACCAATGAGAAAACAGACAGATTCTGATTCTGCGTCATCCATAACTTGAATATAAACAGTGGAGGGGGGGGGGGGGCGCAGGGGAAATTGGACACACACGCCCTACCTGTTTTGTGTGTGAGATCCGAGGGGCAGACTTTTTT
>Ga0123357_10004199_pt1 | contig 16804 bp, 13 predicted proteins | sample TergutEmb28metaG_FD_89873 | JGI IMG/M metagenome (GOLD analysis project Ga0123357, IMG submission 89873) | Embiratermes neotenicus P4 segment gut microbial communities from Petit-Saut dam, French Guiana - Emb289 P4 | ecosystem: Host-associated > Arthropoda: Insects > Digestive system > Gut ... | reverse complement strand
TATTCATGTTTCAGACAGAAACCCCTTCGAGAAAGAGGCGTGAGTGAACGAACACCTTCCGCTTTCCCGCCCCCCCCCCCCCCCCCCCCGAAAATCGCACCGTTTATAAGACAACGTGGAAAAATATGGTACAGCCGGACAGGCCACAGATGACGACATGGCGCATGCGCTGTGCAGGCTGGATAACTAAGGCTGCAGACACACACTCAGAATATGTAATACTCACTGGAGTTTCAACGCCAACAGTGATTACGCGGAAGCACCTCAATGTTATGTTTACACGTACACTGGTAGTCTTGATAAAAATGGCGTACCGTACGTACATCAGCGGCATAACCAACTGGCTGAATTCCACTGCCCTACTGTTTTCCCACGGTTCGTCACAGTAATAATAAATATGTAACACGTCACCATGCGCATTTTAAAAGCTAAATTCGCAATTCCTCGTCCCTAAAAGCGTTCTGTGCAGTCGTCGGTTGTTAGTTTACTTTTTCTTACAACTTATTTGACTAGCGACTCTTCATTTTAGACAGAAAGATCCAGTTAACGTCGATCCCGGTGGCCGCGCGGTCTGAGGCGTACGCCTACGGCCGCTCTATTGCTCGGATCGCGGGTTCGAATCCCGCTGAGGGCATGGATGTTCGTCTCTCGTATTTGTGTTGTGTAGGTAGCGGTATCTGCGACGAGCTGACGGCCTAGGCCCAAGTTGGGCGCGCCAAAGACTAAGAAGACACAGCCACCATTCAAAGGGTCTGTACACACTGCTGACAAAATTTAAAAATTCGAGGATCAGAAGGTATCCAATGTCATACCTGTGCATACCGTACTTCTACGAACATCAGTCAAACAGTGTCTCCGACCCTTCAAACCTCCGCATCTCAGTCCTAATTGAGAAATTAATACTCGCTTAGCTAACCGTTAAGTATGAACTGTCACCCCGTATTGGAATTTACGTGTCCGCGATGTGGATCGTGCGATGGAAGGAAACTAAAGTGTTTGTGTCATGGACTGATGTTCTTTCAAAAGCCTTTTACCTACACAAAACAAATACATGAAGGTACATGGTTAAGCAGATAATGTAAGGCATGTGATGGCGAGTGCCACTTGACAAGGGATATCCCGATGGATGGAGGCTTCCTGTGCGATAAAACCCTCCTGCATCACCAGCGCCTCGCAAGATCAGAACGTAACTCGTATGATTAATGAATATGCCGGACGTACGAAATTTTATTACTTAAACACATGATTGTGGCAAAAAACTTGGTAATGAGAATCTCAAGGCAACCATCCATAATAGAGATTACGAGATAGCAAAAACAACTGGAATGTGAAATGTTTCAACTACTTGGATAGCATGATAACAAATGATGCAAGATGTACAAGAAGAATTAAATCTTGGATTGTCACGGCAAAAGCAGCATTCAACAAGAAGACTTTTCTCACCAGCAAACTGGACTTAAAGTTGGGGAAGAACACTAGTGAGTGCTACACTTGTAACACAGCCTTGTAAGGTTCTGCAACTTGGACACTTCGGAAAGTAGATCAGAAATAACTGGGAAGTTTTGAAATGTGGTGCCGGAAAATTATGGAGAAGATAAGTTGGACGGATCGTGTGAGAAATGAAGAAGTATTACACAGAATCAAGCAGGATGGTAATATCCTACATACAATAAAAAAGAAGGCTAACTGGGTTGGTCACATACTGCATAGGAACTGCCTTCTAAACACGTTACTGAAGGAAATATATAGGTGACGGGAAGAGGAGGAAGAAGACGTAAGCACTCGATCGCACTCTGTGGTGAAGCTGTTTTGGAAGACTCATGGATTTGTCCTACGGCAAGCTACAGAATGAAGGAACGAATAAAATTAACAGCGTTGTCACATGCTGAGATACAGCGTCCATGATAAATAACGCTGGCGAAAATAGCAGTAATGGGAGAAAATCGAGATAGGGGAAAACCCCCTGTCCCAGCGGCAGTGTGTCTACCACAAATCTCACATGGACAGGCCTCAGACTAACCCCAGGTCTCCGTGTTAATAGGCCGGGGGCTCTATTTCACGCGAAATCGGCTTTCCTATTAAATAATTCATATTCATATTTATTTTTGTTCATCTGATCCAGAAAGGGGCTGTAACCCACAGGATATAGAACACGTCAATTACATTTAACGCTGTATTGCAATACATTACAACAGATACAAGCAGTCTAAAATAGGATAAAATACAATCCAGCCGCTGCAGAATCAGCGGTAGTCAAAAGGCTAACAATATATACTAATTTAAACATACATTTCAGTTGTAAAATTTTATAATATGTTACTATTTAAAATTAATTAATAGGTCAACAATTCTCAAGATGAAACTTTAGGACACAAAAAATATCTAATTAATTGTAAAGGTTTTAAATCTTATTACAACTAAAATATTCAGCCAAGTTGTAAAACGAATAAAAATAAAAGAAAATTTTCAAGGCACTTTTAAATTGATTTCTACTATGGCACAGTTCCTTTATTTGAGAAGGCAGACTGTTGAACACCCTAATCCCAGTGTAATATGTTCCCTTCTGATATACTGAGAGATTAGATATTGGCAGATGTAGATTCGATTTATTCCTAGTATTGATGTTGCGTATCTCAGAATTCATCTTAAAATAATCCCCATTATCGATCACAAAAAGCAAAAGTGAATATATATATATAGATTGTAATGGTAATATTTTTAAGTTCTTAAAATGTTCTCTACATGAATCTCTACCTCTTATCCTTACAATGATTCTAATAATTCTTTTTTGTAGTCTGTCTGGGACTTGTCAATCGCTACGTCAGTACTAACATATACTTATTCCTTGTGCAGTCCACGCCGCAAAATGCCTCCTCAGCGCACAAACTTCCCCTAGACACCGAGGATGGTGAAGTCAGCTCTCTTTCTGAACTACGTCCATGCATGATACCGACTACAGGTCTTCAGTTTGGTTAATAAGCCCCAACAGATCTTTCAGTACACTGTCCGTGCCGTCGTTGGCTGAATGGTGAGTTGTTTTCATCTTCGAGTTCGTGTCTGTTTCCTGGGCAGCAGCTTATCTTTAACAATGTTTGTTTCTGTACGAAATTTTATCTTCCACACCTCTTTTTGTTTGTTCTGACGATATCTGAAAACGTTCTGAAAGAACGTAATACTGGTCCGCAACATACTAAACATTCCTTGTTACTGAAACGAATGGGAACACATCTCCGAAATATATATCGCAACATTTAAATTATTCATAGTCCAACGAATCGGGAATTACGGCACACTATTTCCGAAAATTAGTTTTTGAGCAACGTACACACGGCAATTCGGCCGGCGAAGTACACTACTGCAGCCAACTGACCGAACTAGAGGACACAACCGCCGACCGCACAGAACTTATTCAAGCAAAGTATTATCACACAACCCACGTGGTAACACAAATTCTGAATACGTTCAGTATGGCGATACCGAAACTGCGGGAGGATGGACAGGACTAGTGGTGCGGCCGGTCCGGGTGGCAAAATAAATGAGCCAAATAAAAGGAAATTCAACACGTAGCTGGGATTTTTAATTTCATAATTTCAGCGCTCTTCTCGGTTATTACACAGCGTGTAGTGGTAATTTCTTACGACGTTTCAGAACAACCTACCGGTCACATCTTCGAGGGTGACGAACCCGAAAAGAGAGCAGGGAACGCTACTAGTGTGTGGTTTATATGGGGACGATTGAGGGCGTTTTAAGTCTCAGTAGCGGGGACAGAGCCGACAGGCTTGATACAAGTGGCAGCAGGGAGGGTGCAGAGCAGTCATCGGTGCTATTTTGAAGGAAGACGTTCAGGGAGTAGAAAATTTCGAGGTGCGGGAGACAGAATCCAAGGAAACCATCCAAGTGAGCAAAGGAAGAGAGGGGGGGGGGGGAGAAAATGAAAAACAGTTGACAGGACCGAAAGGTTGCAACGAAACGTCGGTAAGAAAGTATCACTGCTTGTTGCATAATAACCGAAAGGGGCGCAGTTCTCATCAACTTCACGGCTGAAGCCTGGTATCACGCACTCGTAATTTATGCTAAAGATGGCCGATGTGATTACTCTCCCCGGGCGCCAAGAAACCTAGCTACGCCACTGATTCTTCGCACATGGGAGGAACGATTTCGACTATTCTAAAGCCTCGTTCAAGAGGCGACTGGCTGCTGAGTTCACACGATGCAGACACTAAATCGTTTGTGGACGACCATACATGCGGTGGGCCGAGTGGTGTGGGGGCCACGAACAGAAATAGTGGGAAAGCGATCACAAAGATTAAGGAACATTTGGCACGTATCGGAAAATACGACTATTTGCTAAATAAACCAGTCAAGGAAACAGTATGACAATTCACTTGTCTCCCTGCACAATGCACAGTTATTTGTGCATTATATACCAGTCATGTAAAAGCGGCTTGAAACTGTCGCTCATGGAATACCACAAATCAGCCATTGTTGCTTGTTAACCATGCCTTTTCTCACTCGGTGCAGTGTTCCCTGTACAATAAACAACTGTCACAAATCATAAGATCTTCTCGCTCGGCCTACGATTTCCGATCCAGTAATGACACCTGTCAATTTATTCTGGTTAGCGGCAGGCCTCTTCCACACCTACCAATGAGTTTTACTACTGCCCATTGCCACTAATACGTGTGTTCAACTACTTCAGTGCAGGAAGAACGAATCACCAAGACCGAATACATGACGATATTTTGCGTGCACAGTAAACATACCGAATCACTTAAATTGCCCGCATTATTGCACCCGCCGTGGCGCAGTTGTTTGAGGCAATGCACCGTGGCCGAGGTCGATTCAGCCCCTTAAAGAGAAATGAGTACCGGGGGGGGGGTTTAACGCGGTCGGTGCGTAGGGCTGACAACTTTACCACTTTCATGTGCCCAAAGCCTTGAAATTTTGGGAGCTTCAACCTACTGGAACCTTCAGGGAATGTTCTGGCCTGTAATCGGATAGTTTACACCGTTGAACGTCAGGCGACCGACAACAGCTCTACAGGACTAACTGGCGCTCTCTTATCGCTTCCAGGACGAACAGCCCACTTCCAAACGTGGACGGATATTACACGCCCAGGCGCATGATGTTATCGTTCTGCCAATGACAACAAAAGGCTTTCCGTTGGTACAACAGCCGAAGCGTGATGCTGATCTAGCGCTTGTCTTTTTCGCCTCTGCATGCCTTCACGGCAGACACAGCACTACACCCTTGCCTAACGTTAATGATCAGCCCACACTGGACAGGTGGAAAGTGCCGTCGCTGTGAGCACATGTTGCTGGGACAAGTCATATAGCCGGTTGAACAAAACTGTCCGGGTTAACTCCCGACCTGCTGGAGTGACATGAACCATGAAGTGTCAACTAATTACACCCCGGTCATGCTTCACTTCAATCTGTATCAGGTCTACCTAGATATGCAACCGTTACAACTCACGGTGTCGGTTTGCTTATTATGTTAAGATTAAATACGGAGACTTTGGATTAAAACAAGGTAACGGCGATTGAAAGAGCACTGACCATGGCGGCAAATAATTGTCTTTGTTCGATCTGCTGGCAAACTGTGAAACAGAAACACAAATACCGACGGAATGATGCAAATAGGTTCTGACAGTACTCCTTTATCTCACGCATTCCAATCTGTCACGACCTTGCTCAGTGAAGTAGACAGACAGACATGCGAAGCAAACAACTTTGTCACATATCAGTTACACTTATCAGTCAAACAATAACCTACTCACGCCCCTCAAAGAACGACTGAGATCTTGCTAATTTAAATCGCTGAACGCCCCACAAGGGTGGAATCAATCATAAAAGATAATATTATTGGAATACACACATTTCATTGTCATGCTTTTTAAGATAATCTGTGAAATAACGCACCAAACTTCAAGAAAGTTTGATGTTTGATTCCCAACAAAACTGTCTCTAAATTGTCACTGATATCGATATCATAAATGATAATCCAGTGAGATATACTGACGAAAACAAAAGTCATTATTTTCAGCATGTCAAACCAGAAAAATATAGCAAAATTACTGAATCTGTGATATACCATCCAGCATATGGTTAAGTTATCTTAAAAAGAACACCGAACAACACTGCCTTCCTTAACTCGCATTCTTTACAAACTGAAAGGCCACCAAGACTTAGGACGACCAAAATTATCTACAGATTCACTGAGACAGGCTTAACAACAAGGCCCAACAAGAACACTGTGGTTACAACATACAGCAAAAAGCATTACCGGCACAATAAAAAAAACACTTCAAGAAATGCAACACTGCTCTATTTCCAGAAACTGATTACTTTCCCATCTTTTAACAAACCATGACGCGTTATTACGCTTTTAAACAAAACAGGTGCCCCACATGGACAATGCATAACTTGTTGCTCCCTTCTGCTCTGAAATCCACCTAAAATTCTATACATTTCCTATACTCATACACTTCAGTACAGCAACAAAACAACAAAGAAAAGTATTACTATGGTATGTATAAATATCACTACTGCAGACAGCATAACCACAGATGTCAAGTGGGAACACATACCACGGTAAAAATATGTACAAAATAATGCAACTCTGTTGACACTATCTCCTTGCTACTGTGTCTCTGAGCCAATCAGTCATTCTAATGGCCAGAAATATCTCTTTACAGAATCTTAATGTTCTATACAAAAGACCACCATTGGATCCTAACATAGGAAATAAGTTTAAAACACACGTATGTCTCATTGTTACGATATAGATTGTACAATTTACACTAACAACAGAACACAAAATGAGCCAGGCGTGTCCATGGAATTAAAAACTCAATTCTTAGGTCTGTGTTCAGCAACTACCACAGAGAAATTTAAGCATCAACACAGTAATGAACTGTAGGAATAACCTGAAATTACATGGCATTTCCAATAGTAAGCATCATTTGGGGAAGAATGGGTGGGAGGGGGAAGGGGAAGAGGAAAATTATGTCAAGGCTAGAGTAAGTGAAAGTAATTGTGAAGAGAGAACAATGACCTCAGGCTGGCAAAAATCAACTGTCACTTGATATGACACTATTTAAAGTCCTGCTAATGTTAAAACTAATGCACCAGCACGTCTAAATTACATGTGACACTGGTCATGACACCTCCTCCGAATATATGGGACAGAATTCTCAAAAGGAATCCAAAAATTTTTCAAAAATGCAGAAGCCACCTCAAAGTTCTACATTCCAGAAGACTGACATGAAGCAAGTTCAATACAAAGAACCCTCAATCCTGGAGTGACCTGTGAACCTCACTATTATCTGGCGGTTTCTGCTCCATGCATGTGAAACTTTATTTATTTATTTATTTTTTTATGTAAGGAAAAAACTGCAATGATAATGCTGTAGGTATCTGGCACCAACCTACAAAAAGAAGTTCCCTGGGTATTGAGATGCCTAGGCTTTCTGGACCCTTGTTGGTAACATTTCTGTATGCAAGGGAAAAACTGCAACAATTATGCTACAAATGTCACGACCCACAGAATAAAATTCATCTGCCTGCGACTTCAGCACCTCTGATTCTGTAAACAGCCTGGTGCTTAAGAAGGACCTGAATCCCCTTAAACAAAACACTATTCAAAATTCGTAACCATTAAAGAGCCACATCAAATTTCAGCTTCAGGCAGTAACAGTACTGACCCACTATCAGCATCTCCCATTTCGAAATAATATATGCAAATACTTCAACTATGTTATGCCAAACAATGCAAGGGTTTCACAGTAATTACAGAAACAATTTTGTCTGCAGTGGAAATTCAACACAAAATAGTGTACTCTTGATTATCCATGTGTGACCAGGCATGAAGTATCCAATCAGAAAAGTCAAAATGTAATGCTGTAACCTACAATGTTAAACACATTACAGTGTTCAGCAACAGCATTATGTTTTTCAAACAGCTCTCCACAGCTACATTTTAGCAGATACTAAAGATGTATTGCTAAATAATACAAGGAATACAATTCAGTTTAATGTAGAGCACATCTGATGCATGAATGTGATTAAACTGGGGCATAAGAGTGGCCAGTGGCAGGCTCCAATTAACAAGGACTCCCTGGATTCCATAAAAAGTTGGGAATCTAGAGTTTACCTGAGCAACCATTAGCTTCTCAAGGTGTCCACCCATGGCGTTAAAAGTTTCACAGTCAGCTAACTTTGGTGTAATATATATTGCTGCATTAATCATATAATACCAATGCAATCATGCAATACTTACACAGACTACTAATTTCTTCCTTTCCAATTACAATATGCATGCATCACATCATAAAGTGTTACTTTTGCCACTGCTGAATACTCAATCTGCTCTCAGTATCAGCAAAAGAACTAATTACAGCTGACTGAACACAGACTGGAGGGTCAGTATTTCTCCAGAACTTCTCACAACTTCTGGGGACTTCTCAGCCTCCTAAACAATAGGAAGTGTAAATGCTTTCCTCAATCTTAAGAGACTGTTGTTAATCTAACCACTTACTGACAAGCAGAACCATGCAATACCGGAAACTTCATTTTCATTGTGACTTCTCATCCAAGTGGTTACATTCATTAATATATAAAGTGGGAACAAAGTTCACTCTCTTTATTTCTGAAGTGCTCACATGCTTGCCATCCAATGAAAAGACATATTGTAAAACAAAGCTCTCTTCAAACAAATCAATATACTCCACATGCAGCTACTACACCTGGAATATGAGAACATCAGCAGTTTGACAGCACCTTTACTATGCTAGAGATTATCTAATACCCTTTCGGTTCCTTGTAAAACGTCAGGAAGTATCACACAACAAAGTAAGCGAGTGGGCTGAAATCCTGCTACGTATTCAGGACAGTCAGATTCAAATTTTGGGCTGGAGACTAAATAACCAGGGGGTTTTCCTTAGCTGCCTCAGGAAAAATGCTGGGATAATATGGTCCACAGATCAGGTCATAACATTTCCTTCCACATCCTTTCCAGTTCATTGTTCACTAATCTCCCCATCATTCATTAATACTCAACACCAGGCACTGAACACATCTCTAAATAAATAGATGTTTCAACTGCCAAAATCAGATTGTGATAATTAAACTGCTGTGAGAAAAGGCATACTCATTTCATGCTCAAGTGTGATTTCATGAAAACAGTACAGATTAATTAGTACAGCATTAACAGATAGGATATATAGAGGAAACACTCTGGCCATCACTAGGAAAGGAGTGGAAATGAAGATTATGGATGTCATCCTAGACATGTACATCTTGCTACTTAGTGTAATTATTATTGGTCTTCATTAGCATTAGTATTTTACTTTTGTATTCAGTCACATAATATTTCATGCATTTCCTCCATGTGACAGAACTAATAACATAAAAATACGAAAACAACCATGTCCTTAAAAAAATTTCATTTAATCATACATCATGTATGAAGATAAATAATACACTGGCTATACAAATATTTCAGATACAGATTGCTTGACCTACAGACTTAAAACGTGGTTGTGTGTTATTAATTTTGGAACTCAAAATGTAACCACATATTTTGAACACACTGATAAAGCGCACAAACTACATTCCCCTGGCCATAAAACAAAGAAAAGAACTAGTATCTAAAATTTGGAACCTCCGTTAAACTAAAATTCTGGTATGCTGCTAAAACATTAACAAGCTGAAACTTCGTTATGCTAGCATTTGTGTTCCATACTATAGTACGAGTGTATCGATGCTCCAACCGGCTGCTTCCGGGCAGCTACAGTACCTGTCTCCTTTGACCAATCAGTGTAGTACTGATGAGAAAATTGCACGTAAAGAAACTAGTTGGTTAATGCGTTCATCAAAACAAGTCCTGCCCTAATTAAAACGTATACCGATAAATTATTACAATGATGTATACAAACACCCATAACAGTTCCAGCACAGCACAATTTCACACCTACTTCAATATCCTACAATAATGTAACTGCATTATTCCACTACAATTCCCCAAAATTCTAACTTCACACGGCTTACTGTCGGTGGAGATTCCCTAAGGAAATGTCTTATGTATCACAGCACTTAAACTTCTGTGGCTGCTCGCAATGACGGGTTTTAAAATATTTCAACAACCTACGACTCTTCTCCATAATGTTTCCATTCCACCGTATACGCTCTACCATGCAACGTAGTATACCAAAATTCAATCGGTCTTGAAAACAGTAAAATATGCCTCCTACGATACGTGTACAACCTACAGCATAAACCACACACAAAACCCACACTCAGCATAAACAAATATGCTGTAACCATGCTTACATTTGAATAAATGATCTTATTTTTATTTAAACCTATCTGCTCTCACCTTTCTTTGGTAGGCCCCTACCATATCCATTCCGCGGACGTCGGCTGTTCTTTAAAAGCCTTGTTCCCTGCAATACGGTAGCACCATTCGTAACAACCTCCTTACTTAACTGCTTTATCAGTCTCTTGGCTTTCCGTTTAACTCTGTGTTCGACAGATGCAGAGTCCACACTATTTGTACCTTGGGCACCGGCAGTTACGGAAACTTTATTCACGACGCCATTTTGGTCTTCATCTGGCACGATATCTGAATCGTGGCCATTCAGAACATCCTGCTCCATCATTTTGAAGAAACGTCAGTCTTTAACGTCAGTCAAACACGTCAATCAGGTACACAAAAATACTGATGAAATACAGATAATACCTGCACAAAATTGCCTACCGGCAAAATATACGCGTGTTCGGTCGCGTCAAACACATCCAGTTCCTACAACGTCATCCACATCTCTGCGTGTTTGTTTAGATTTGGGAATGGAACACGTGATAACTACGCATGCGCAGTACAGCCACAAATTCTGCTTGTAAACAATTCCATCCTTGGAGCGCTCCACAAGTAGGAGGGACAGGGGAGGGGAATCTGTCCTGCCTTGCAGGTGTTTTTTAGCACTGTATAATCTCTACAGTTGGATAGCACGTAAAGAGGTGAAGTTATGCTGGTACACATTATCTAACAAGTAAATAAAATGTCATCAGAGCAACGTTTCAAAATATGAACGCTTTCGAAACTGACATCTGTCCCTTAGCAAAACAGAGAAGGAATGGATTTATTCAAAGTTTGAAATGCGTACCCCAAAACGACTTTTGTATTTCATTGCCAAGTCAAATAGATTCCTGTACAGTTTGCAATACGTCTAGGTAATTCGTACACAGAATAGTCAATTAATTTAACACTAATTACTATATCATAAACAAACGACAATATACCGTCCAGAACACGTTAATGCCTTATCACACACTGCTACACGTTTCGGTTCACATGAACCATTTACAATGTACAATTTAAAAACATGGTTACATTTGGGCATCCAATTATCCTGTTAGTGAGATCTTAATAAATTCGGCTATTTATTAAAATAATAAATGCGTCATATTTATAGGCTAAAATATTAAAATTGTGATGTAAATATATATTAAATAAAAATTAAAACTTCATATTCGTCTCGGTCTAAACGGACACACTGGTTCAAATAAGGCCAATCCCACCCGTTGTCTTGTTTTGTGTGTTTTTACCCAGCTCCCGCTCGCACTTTTTGACCTAAAACTATAAATGTACTTTTTTTGGGGGGGGGGGGCCTGTAACGAATATATTTAATAAGAAAGATTAGTCAGGCTACAAAACTTATTTAACACTCCGGTAAAATTAAAGGATCTCTTACTTGCAGTTTTTATACTTAACAATGCGAATTTTGCGAAACTGCTTTTTTCACTTTTTGTTAAACTGTATGTCGTTTATTTTTGTTCTTGTGTGCATTAAATAAGACTGTCCTGAAAACAAGAGATATTTTTTAGTAAACAGTGCCAACGTAGAGGCAGGGTGCTGTAATCAATTAACCGCTGATCCCAGTGGCCGTGGGGTCTATGGCCGCTCGCTTGTTGGAACTGCGGTTTCGAATCCCGCCGGGGGCATGGATGTCTTGTCTCTGGCGAGTGTTCTGTGTTGTCAGATGGAAGTCTCTGCAACGGGCCAATCACTCGTCCAAAAAAGTCCTACATAGTGTGGTGTGCCTGAGTGTGACAGAGGAACCTCACACAGGAGGCCTAGGCCCACTAGGTCTGGCATGCCATGAGAAAAAAAAGTCCATTAAAGAAAGGCAGCAATATGTCTTCCTAATTTAAAGATAACCACCGACCTAGTTCATAAATTAATCCATATTCATGTGGACAATGCACCAGACCAGTACTCGCTGGAGACCAAATAGGTCTATGCTAGTTTCAGACTTTCTGCCGATGTTATACTCACACAACTACTAATTTAAACAGTGCAGCTGTATTATTGAACTATGTATATTACAAAAATTTAATTGTGTTGTATTGGTTAATTCTTGAAGTGCAAGTATGACAGGTACGCTCTTTTTCTGACTGCTCATTTATTGGCATTGATTTAAAAGGGTCTGTGTTCACATGCAATTGTAGACAAACTTCATTTTAAAAACATTCACACTTTAAAACCATTCTGTTTCTTGAAGCATGTCACTTAATTATACACAATAAAAATTTGTACATTACTCCTTAAGAGGGATGTTATCAAGGCCTGCCATATTTAATATAATGTCCAGCAGGCAGTATTCCTCATTCAAGCCAATCCGCTCCCCCTAGTATTACAGTCCCAGTAGGCCAGGGCCTCCTCGTTATCAAGGCTTCATGATCACACTCAGGCACATAACATTCGGTAGGACTCCTCTGGACAAGTGACAAGCCTGATGCAGAGATCTTCACCTGACAACACACAACTCTCACAAGAGAAAGAAAGCCATGCCCCCAGCGGGATTGAAGCCCACAATCCCAGTAAGGGAGCAGCCGAAGACCCATGTCACTTAGACTGCGCGGCCACTGGGATCAAATAAGTCGTCCTATAGAAGTCTCAAATGTCAGACAAATACCAGTCCAGATTACATGCACAACTCCTCAATTCCACACTCTTTCACGAAGACTCCTTCCACCCTCCGTTATCTTTTGTTTCAGGGAAGTAAACATGACAACAGTAAGTTACAATAAAACACCAGTATTCTGTGTTTTCTTTTATTATAATGTACATTTCTATCAACATTTTCACAAATGTATTTTATCCTTGGCAACGACAAGAAATTTCTATTAATTATTTACATGCCTATAATAGTTACCAAGTTTGACAGAATGGTCTTCAACAAGGTTTCAGATTCTTTGGCACATTATAAAAATAAGTGGTTATAAAGATTTGGTGCCTTCAACCCCAACCACAACCGTAACAAAATAAAATGTTGTAAGGTACACATGATGAGGACAAAACAGGCACAAGTATCGCAACTAAAATAATGCCACACTGAGGTATGATTTTACAGTCTTGGCCAAGACTTGCATTACAGATGGTAATTTTTTTAATTACCACTCATCTTGGAAATTATGAATTCAGGTTTTACTGAACTACATAAATGTGTAAATAAAGACTGCTCCTGTATTACACGTTAGCTGAGCCATGCTGAAGTTGACATAACACTTTTCACTACAATGTAGAGTAGCTGACAATAATGATATGTCTACATCAGTAACAGTTTTGTGAAAACATAATGGACAGTGTTCTGAAGCTGCAGAGTGTCAATTTAAACACCTGTAAACATAAAGCTTTATTCTTTAGTAAAACCAAAATGACATGAGTATAAAAAGTGATTTAGAGTACTTATTCCACATGTCATGGTCATTTAAACTGATGTCTCTTTTGTAACCAGTTTTTCTGCATTTAATTTGTAATAATGCTGGCTACAGAATGGGCTTTACAGCTCAAGATGGACAAAATGTGTCTTCTCATTCACAAGTTCACAAATAATCTGCCCGAACAGCAAAATGACTGGACGGAGTCAAACAACGCAGCAAAAATAAATCTTTTCAGAACTGGGGCAATTATTTGTAATATACAATACACATAACATGGCAAGCCAGAGTAGCATAGTTAGTACAGCGTATGGACTATGGGCTGGAAGGTCTGGGGTCTGAATCCTGGAAGGGGCAAGAGACCTTTCTTTTGTCCAAAATGTCCAGATTGGCCCTGGAGACAACCAAACTTTGAGGTATACAGAGGTTCTATCCCAGACACAAGGCATGTGGGACATGAAATTAACCACTCACCTCCATCTATTGCTGATGTTCAGAATGAGTGGTGCTATACCTCTACTACCCCTGTATGCCTTCTGGTGTGGACAAGAGAGCTTTACTTTTTTACGTATAACAGTAAGAGAGTTGATGACTGAATGTGTGCATTGTTCACTAAGAAAGGATGTAATTACTCAGTCTCTGATAGATGGCCTCAACATACACAATACATATTTGACGTTCAGGTGACCGTGCATCATGATAAATTCTTATAATAAAACCAACATTATGCACTAATTGCTGAAATTTATTTTTGGAATAAAACTCTACATGTTTCAGACAGTTCCTCCATCCATCATCAGGAGTTTTTCACTGTACACACAGCAATGGCATATGTCATACAGGTTTGCTGACAGCCGTCAGCAAACCTGTATGATGATGGACAGAGGAACTGTCTGAAACATGTAGTTTTATTCCAAAAATAAATTTGAGAAATTAGTGTATCTAGTTGGTTTTATTATAAGAATACAATACATATTTGCAATTTCATTTACAAGAAATGGCAAAGTTCTCCCTGTCCACACACTGAACACATACAGGAAACTCAGCACTATAGCTCCAGTTGTCCCTAACCTCAGTACCAGATGTGAGTGAGTGGAAACTTAATGCCACAGCTCTGCATTACCTCCACAAAATAAACCTAGTATCCATTAACTAAGAGGGTGGGTGGGCCCCAGAGCCAATACAGACATTTTTGGGGAATAAAAAATCTCTTGGGAATCAAACCCTGGACTGTCCATTTCACCTACAAGAAAATTCATCAGTTGGCAAAGAATTTTCTCCAAGAGTAACTGATTACTTATTCACTGACATTAAAAATCCCAACCTCCCCACCTCCACACCACAAGCGAGTCCCTAGAATAATAGCTGACCAGTTTGACCTCTGTATAAAAACACACTGGAATTTATTATGCAGCTAAAATTACAAATTTAACAAACAGGTTTCATTTGTGATGGAGGTTCAAATATGTTACTAGTGATGGTGATACAGAATTTTACATTCATGCCAGGGTTGACACATTACAGTACACTAATATGGAACAGAGTTAATATAAATGACCCCATCTGATTAGTTCATAGACCAAGCCCTGCTGAAAAGGTTATGTTCAACAGTGCCAATATGTCACAAAAATTTGGCATTCAGGTTTGTAGTGGATAAAGTAAGCCATTACTACTACTACTACTACTACTACTACTACTACTACTACTACTACTACTGCTGCTGCTGCTCCTGATGATGATGACTTTTTCCATAACACCAACTATTTGTTTTCCAAACATGCTGTATTGGAATGTTTCTTCAATAGGTACTTGCAGCTATAACCAGCATGAGCACAGATACCAAGTATTATATTACAAGATATACATAAATAAATAAATATATATATATACATATATATAAAGAGAGAGAAAGAGGGATATCACATTATACACAAAATTATAATGACTAGAAGTGAGACCATGACGAAATACAGAATTCATCAAGAGGCCGTTTACAGTGCTAACACTTCAAGAAGTTTTAACTTCATTCAACATTGCATCAGTTGAAGAGACAAAAAGGAGCACATATACTTATCATTACAAAGGACACGGTCGTAGACACAGGAAAACTTTATAGCAACCAGAAAATTTATCACTAGCCTCACTTCACGCCTGGCAGTATTTCATTACTTATGCCTACCGTCATGATGAAATCTCCAGCACTCTTATTGTTTTCTGTCCTGATGACATCTGCATTAATCTGAAAACATACTCACAATGCTGGTAGATTCTCACCGACCACTTCAAACCAAAATCCTTTTAATTTCAGAGGAAGACTGATGATCACAGAAAATACTACTTAACATATGACATCAGTCCAGCTAGAAATAACTGAAACAGATGCAAGCATGAGATCAACAGCAATTATGTGCCAGTGGCAGCCTGTGGGACTTTCTTATGGTAGGAATGGGTCTAGGATTATTATATGAGTAATGAAAAGGCCTAATGGATCATTTTTTTTCAGCACAGCCAATCAACCATTGATGTTTAGCATATACAGCAAGATTAAATTTCTCACATATGTTTGTATTAGGTTTGATAATAACTGAGAAATAAATAAATAAGGTGTTATATGAACTAAATTCCTAATCTAAACTTCTTGGTAAGAGATACTAAAAAACTGATGCCCTGTTAAACACTTAACACTGTTCTTGTTCATGTTTATCTTAAAACTGCAAACACTAAAATTAAAACATTCAAAAATACAACTTTGAAAATATCTAGGTACAGAATGGTTATGAAAAATCCAGCATTTTAGACATTAGACAAGGTAAACAGACATAAAAGTACTCCTTTAAACCCTCTCTGGGCTGCAAATGCAGCCAATCCCACAACATAGCTGTGAATGTGTTCCCACCACTCAGCCTAGATGTGCTGACCCAATGTGCAATGTATGGCAGCACGCGGCCCACACACTCACCATAGCGCTTTTAGGCCATCACTGACTATTTCAATTTAAAATGATTTCATTCACATTCTTTTAAAGAATGTATGTATTTCCTAACAAATACTTTTTTCAGACATCTAGTTTAATTTTTCTCAGG
>Ga0123357_10004198_pt1 | contig 16807 bp, 18 predicted proteins | sample TergutEmb28metaG_FD_89873 | JGI IMG/M metagenome (GOLD analysis project Ga0123357, IMG submission 89873) | Embiratermes neotenicus P4 segment gut microbial communities from Petit-Saut dam, French Guiana - Emb289 P4 | ecosystem: Host-associated > Arthropoda: Insects > Digestive system > Gut ... | reverse complement strand
GAAAAAGGAGAATAATCTCTTTTAAAAAAGTTTTTCCCCTCTCCCCCCCCCCCCCCCCCCCCTCTTTTATGAAAATCCCCCCCCCCCCCCCCCGGAACACCCATAATCAATCTTGTTTCCTGAACTTGCAAGACGAAGCTTTACAGCCGCAAAAAAACACCAGGAAAAATGACAGTTTTGTTAATGCACCTTTACTTTGCTGGTAGTGTACATCGACTACGAAATTACAAGGCGTCATATTCCACAAGGCCGTGATCGTAAGAGATGTAAAGTCCTGCACAAATCAGTTTCCTTCCCAAAGTGCTGACAACTTTTTTTATTTTATCAACAAAGAAATGGCATTTAATGCACTCTCGATTTGATAAAATATTAGGCGCCATTTAGCAAGTGGAAGGCACAAAATTAGGTTTACCCAGTTCCCCCTACTGGATTTTGAGGGACTTCCTTTTCCAACACTTTCTTTTTGTAATTTCTGTTACTCCTGGTTGGATTTGAATTCTTTTTCAAAGAAAGTGATTGCAAGAACGACCCCTGTGTGCAGCACACTGCCGCAATGCTAGCTAGTCCCCTGTGCAAAATCCTTGTGCCACCACAATATGGAACTTGCCTAATGCATGCATTACAAAGCGTAAGAAATTAGCTTCAGCCTTTGCTTAGCAGCATCCCCAAGTTGGCCGACGAAGTGCAGAAAGTCTGTCCAAGGCACCGAGTTTATGGTCTCCTAAGCACGGAACTTACTACGCTACTCGGCACAGAAGACTTTTAAGTCTAAACCATAATAAATCAATGGGTGCATAAACATTCAAATTCTTCCAGATAATTTGACAGTAAAAGAAAATCGGTGAAAAAATACCGAAAGGTTTTTAATTTTTAACTCCAATAATAGTCACACTGGAGCCAGGATAGCTGATTCATTACAGCAAAAAGTCGGACGCTAGGGGCCTGGGATATGAAGTGCTCAATTCCAGACAGCGGTTTTTATTTTCCTCTTACACAACGCGTCTGTACTGGCTCTGCGAGAGCTCTTTCACCGGAGGCAAAGCGGCCGGAATGAAAGTGACCCACTCGCATCCACTAAAGTGTACGTTACGATTACGTGAAGCCATACCTCCACTCCTTCATACGTCTTCGTGGTGCGGTACACAGTCTATGTGCACACACACACACACACACACACACACCACTTTTTAAAAGCCATCTTACATTAAAGTTATAAACATTTTGGTGCCAATTAAGACGAATAAGCCAAAAATTCCGTGAACATTACAAACACATGAAATTTACGGGTTTTGAGCATTGTCCAGGGTCCCAGTTCCTTCAACGTTGCAGAAACCCATTATTCTGTTTCCTTCATCAGGACGCGTAACACACTAAGGACGTACAGAGTTTCACCGTTTAGTCCAAAGTGGAAGGATGCCTTAGTTTGTCCTGCAGCCTGAAGAAGAAAACACAACATGAAAACTAGTGTCTTCTGAGGAGTAATGTCATGTATTTTGGTAGATCAGTACGAACGTTCTGGAGAAACATATGGTCGTAATCTTCAGGATGAAGTGAACATCGTTTCCCTCATCCTGGGTCCAGATCGATCACTCCTTTACTTTTGGCCCGTTTCCCTTCTTCTTCGTTTGTATAGTCTGTCAGTTTACCAGTTTAATTCACTCTACCCTGACAGTAACACAGGACGACCATTCTGCAACCGACCGTAGATAGCAGCTCGATTCTCGGACATGATTCCTAGGGTGGTAAAATAAAATGGGAAATCTGTCAACCAATTCAATAAATGTAGTAATATTGGGGTGGGGACATTGTTGCTTCCAGCAGTAAAAGGACGCGCCTCGTCTAGGTTTTCAGTCTGAGTGTCGTGAATTTTCAGAGGTATAAGTAACCGTGTAAATAGAAACGAAGTATCTAATTTCGAAATAAATTTCTGCGAGTATTTAAAAGCGCGGCCGAGGTAACTGGGTCATATGGGGTACCTGGAGACCAACCAGCTTTCAATCAGCTTCTTCGTGGAACTGCGAGGTTTACAACCTGAGCGATGTCGAACCAACCAGTATACCAAGTTCAAAATACGTAACTTGCAGCATTAAGGACCATTTTAAAACGTTAGCCTATGGGTGGGTAAGACACACGAGCCTGGAAGTCCGATGAGTGAACACGTAATTGCAATTTGGGTGTTCGTTGGGTAAAAATGCCAGTGCAGCGTCACGCTTTGTGCAGTAAACATGTAATATGAGTGTCGTGCTTGGGCGTGTGAATACAGTTTGAGCAATATACATACGGGCATTCCAGGGCCGTTCACAGACTTGTGGACGTAGTGCGTCCGAATTTATTCGGCATGTAAACGTACAATTCTTGTCGCGAAAGTGACTGAGCGAATATGAATCCGGCAACAATTGTACTTGGTTGCAGGCACACAAGCAAATTAGCCCAAATTACGATATCGTGCAGTAGCATTATTATAAACATTTATAGTGTATTAACAAAAGAACAGCTACTATCGTTTATGGCGAAGAACAGAAAATACCTTAATTTTATGTTCCAAGCCAGTGTGGCTGCGTCATAATGTCAGGTACACTACCAGCTGCAAGGGTTTCATCAGTCGATCTCAGCAATGCCCCGAACATCCCCTGAGACAAGCTTCGTGTTTACGGCTGGACGCAGCTAGTGCCACAGCAAGAAGTGACGACTGCAGTTCCTTAGAAACGTTAGTACCACTATGTTCACGGTCAAGTGACCTAAGCTGACAAAGTTAGGCTATACAGAAGCAGAGGTAAAAGAAACGGCGCCACATTCCAGAAGACAGCATCCTGAATAGAACGAGGTTCGGACACTTGCGATTTGAAACATCTGTGACAATGGAAAATGCTCCAAATCAGTCCGAATGATTGTTTGTAGATTACATAACTGCTATAGGCCTTTATACTCGACATTTGACTGTTTTTAAGCAAACCGTTCTTAAATGTCACAAGTTTGCACCTAAACGAAAACAACCAAATAACATCCCGTCATACGTACAGTTTCAAAAAGTAGTAAACTACAAGACGATATCGTACTCCAGCAAGTTTCGCCAACGCCTCTTCTGCCTTCCAGCTCTACTATCTGTTGCGCATAAAGAACTCTTGTGAAAGCCACGTAAGTTCTTGTTCAAATTCTGATCTTCTGGAACCTGACAACGCGTAGGAAAGTAGGTTCGTTCTGAAAGTACTGTAGGCTGTCTCAGTATTTAGGGTTACCGACTGCTTCAGCATCGACCTGAACCAAATTACGTAGTCCTGAATATGGAAGCAGCACATTCCTCCGAAACGTGTGAACAAGCGTATTTTCGCACACGATGTAATAACACGGCAGACTGTTATCTGAGCACCACCGCCATCAGTTCTTAATATTCACCACAATTACAAACAGCAGAAAAGTTTCAACAGACTACGTGCAGCACCAACACGAGTCGGAATGTCAACGTGCACACCACAAAACAATCCAATAATCCTTCATAGCATAGTGGTAATTATATAAACCACCTGCTTTAATATTCAGAAAGTCTACATTTTGCCCACACGGTGTAAAATTGGTTGGTATGAATCTCTTAACAAACAGCGATTATTTCCTACGCAGCATTAACAAGGCGATAACTTTAACAACGGCACAGTGTTCTCTGTGGTTAGGAGCTCAATTTTTATAACAGGCGTTAATTAGATAATACGTCTTGAAGCTTGTTTACATGAGCTTCAGGCTTCAAATGGTTGACTTAGTCTACAGCCATGCTTCTCAGTCGCTTTCAGCTCACGGAACCCTACAAGAGCTAGAAAACTTACTGAGGAACCCCTACCTGTCCACAATAAGTCAAATATAAAATGAAATACCAGCGTTTGTTTATCGTTTTTATGCGCGCACGCGCGCGCGCGCGTGTGTGTGTATATATATATATATATATATGCACACAAAAAGATACATACATACACATATATATGCATATGCATTGACTTTTGCGTATATATGCAAAAGTCAACTGTCAATCTCAAACTAGTCGATAACCTGATCGTTTCTCCTGACACATTGACTCTATGGCTAGCTCTGCTGACTGACTTGACCACAGAACCGGGAAGCTTGTGGATTGAAGCGGCGATTGATTGTCTGCGTGCTATCAGTGACGGAATGGTTAGTGTCGAATGTCGCCACAGGAATTTTAATTCGTACACACAAATTTAGGACCGCCAGTAAAACTCTTCAGCCATTACGCATTTTCGTCTCTCGCAACCCCTCACACCCCTTTGCGGAACCCAGTTTGAGAAACACTGGTCTACAGCAACTCTGTTTAGATAAACCTTCAATTTACATTTGGCCTACATTTAAAAATCCTTGTAAAACCCAATGATAGTTTATACCACAGCCCTCTCTATCGCATTCATTTGGGCTGGCACTGTTGGTAAAGCTAAAACCTGCGGGAAGCACAATCCGCTATCGCAAAACTGTACTGTACTCTACAACATGTATCATTCTTGTTTTTAAGCTTTCGCCGTGTTCTAAATGTAATTTGTTCCTTTTTGGGTAATTCCCCGGCGTCTGAGTTCTAATTGCCGACGTTTCGGAACTCACCTTCGGTTCCATCTTCATAGGCAGGTGCATGAAGTATTCATTCACCTGCCTATGAAGATGGAACCGATAGTGAGTTCCGAAACGTCGGCAATTAGAACTCAGACGCCGGGGAATTACCCAAAAAGGAACAAATTACATACAACGTGTATGTCTACGAGCAGCTTCGGTTATGTTAACCGCTTGTTCTGACGCCTCATAACACTCCGCCTACATACTTGAGCATAATTCAATCCATAACTAGCCATAAAAAGTCCCACTCTCAATCCTGGAGTGTAGAAACTGTTTCTTACCATTCGTTTTGTTGAAGACATAACGCCCAATAAATGTGATGCCTTCCTACGTGGGTAATAAAATACTCTTGACTGCCTATAATCTCACTTTATATAGTGCTGTCAAAACTAATTTCATTCAGAAGAAACAAACTATACCCATTAGTTGAGCTAATAAATCTCCCAGAAATCCACCAACAAAAATTCCTTCCGAATTTCCTTGTTTGCTCATTATCATGTTATCTTTTCAGAACTAACAAACCCTTAGGATACTGTTTACTTAAGGGTGTAATCTAGAGGGTATTAACTAAACATATAGCTGACAATGTGCTTAAAAAGAACAGGTTGTAGAAAGCACACGCCATCTGCGTCTATAGCAGCCCTGTGTTCCCAAAAAAGTCGGACTCAGGAGCAACACACTTGCTGAGGTATGGTAAATTTTCAGACACTTCGCGAATTCGTAAGCTCAGCATCACTGTTATCCTTTCCAGTTACCACATACTGCTAATGAATACTGTAGCTCTATGTAGTGTCTTACAACAGCACAATTAAACAGCAGGCTACAACTGTGTGAAAGTAGTTCACATTTAGATGCAAAAGGAGAGCACTCTCTTAAGGGGTATGAAGTCATGTAGTCTCTTATACATGTACTGACATTTGGGAGAAACCTACTGCCTCCTTCTTTTACCCTACAGATGGAGAAAGCAGGTTCCTCTGAAGTGTCAGTAGTAAACTGCTTCCCCCGTCCAACACCTCACAGTGCATGATGTCACAGTTCAAAAGACAGCATTCATCAACAGTACAGCCATACTGCCCAAGAAATTCTGTGCCTCTTATGAAAACCACATGTTCATTGTCGTGTTCTCTAGGGTCTTTTACTCGATACCCTAAGCCAATGAAATACCAAAACTTCAGGCTATATTTCTTTAAGATACATTTTTACATTATCATTCTATCTTTGTCTAGATCTTCCAGGAGGATTCTTTTCTTCAGGTATTCTGCCCAAAATTTATGCATTCTTATCCCTTCTATGTGTGCTACATGTCCTGCAAATCTCAGCCATAATAACTGGATGACACTAGTACCATCTGGGTTTCTAGGTTATTAAATACAAGCAATTTTGGCACATGTTCAACAAAACTCCAGCAAGGTGCACTTATTTATGTACTTTTAATGTAAAAAATCTTGACAACTGAAATAATATTTCTTCCACAACATTCATTACATTATACCAAAAATTGAATACACTTTACACACAAACCCGAATTTCTGTCAATAAAATGAATCCAACAGCTGCTCAGCTAGTCAAAAAGTTCCCAGTTTATGGAACTTGAAGGTTCACTACTGCATTCAGAGGAGGCCATCACTGTACCCTTTCCTGAGCCAGGTGACTATTCCATCACTCAAATGAAATTTCCTTTAATGTCCACAGTGCAATCTAAAATTTAATGTGCTAAAGCTAAGAGATTGTGACCTTCTGGGGTTTGACACTGTGTAGTCCTGTAGCTGCTCACTAACAACATTTTGAAGAAATATGATGTCTGGATCTTCTGAATTGAAGGATAAGGTCTGAGAGCAACACTAAAATCATTAGGATGAAAATGAGGTTTAAATGCAGAAGTAAGCTGAAAGAAAGATGGCAAATCAGAACCACAGAAAGGAGAGAGGAAACAGACCCTGTCACATAGGCCAACATTTAAGGTGAAATTGGAAATATAATGTGACCTGGAAGATGAAGGCAGCATTTTCTTTTTAAATGTGTATTCACATACAAGCCTGCACACTGTCATTACTAAGACCATAATCTGAAGAATCCCAGCTCTTAAAATATGAAAACTCATAAAACTTACAAGATTAATTGTTAAAAGTTGAATATATTCAAAATCACACTGTCAGTTACAAAAATACTCTACTGTATGCCATCTGGTTCCATATCCTCCTTAGTAAGATCTATGGGATGCATCTATATCTATCTGCAGCAGCAATATTATAAAATACAACTGTTGGCACCACTATAAATGCAATAAGAGAGGAGTATACAACTACCCAGTACAAATCCTAAATTTAAAATTAATTGGCAATGCAAATAAATATTATGCCTGTACTTAAAATTTCATGTACAGTGCCAATCAAAAGTACTGTTTACATACACAGTCCCATTAAGCTTAGTTCTGGATTTCATAAATGTACAAAATAAGTTCAAGCTGTTTTAAATGTTTTTGGAAGGAAAAGTTTTGATATCTAGACATTCCTGAGTGTTTATGTATAAATTGTGTATTTCAAACGCTCACGGTGTCTTCTCACTTTAAGGACCAATTAAACTTTACACATAATAATACATTGTCAATTTAAACACCTGTCAAGCATACAGCTTACACTGGGGAAATGGCAATTCAAAAGTTGATGATATGTCCTACATTATTTAACGTAACTCGAGGTATGTTAATAAAGCACTGTCCACGCCACTCACATAAACACTTTTTTCAACATTTTCCTGTGAAAACTGTATCAAAATAATGCAGAATTAACCGACCTTGCTAGTGGGCCACTCCTCTTCGCTCGTTGACTGAGTATTTTCTCTACAACAGGGATATTTCCACTTCTTGCTGCTTCCAACAGCTCTTGGTCTTTGCCCATGGCCCATTTACTCGCACAAATTCTTTGTAAAATACATTAGTTAAATACACAATTTACACTAGCCCTACACTATAACAAATTTCATTGATCCATCACCACCATATTGAAGCGACTAGCGCGATCTCCAACGGCAGACATTGGAAACTGAGGTAGAAGAAGTGCGAATGGAATTATGGCGTAGTTGTGTTTTGTGTTCGTGTATGTGTGAAGTGTATATGCTGAAAATATGACTTGTTTTGAACAAATTCTGGAGAGTCGAGAGTGTGTTTTAATTCCGTAGTGTTAATTTGGCCTAGGAGCTATTATGTTCGTAAAATTTCCCTTGTTTCTTGCCAGCATAGCATTCATTTTATTGTATGTGTGCCAGCTTCTGTGTGCGAGTGGTAGCCCAGCTGTCTTTCCAGGCAAGTAAAGGGATGCAGAAAGCCGCCAGCATTTTGGTTTGAGTCCCACGTGGCACTGAAAAATTCATTTTACTCCATGTACCGTGTTTGTGGATGCAGTGATTGACATACATTGAATCATGTGTTTAATAGTAACTTCGTATGTTTTATTTTTTAAGGGCAAATAATCCGTACCTGAATTTTCACGTATGCGATTGTAAAATGGTTGTGTGGCATTTATATGCATAGGTATTTTCAGGGTATATTAATTTTTAAAAAAGGCGTATGTTGAGCTGAGTTGCTGAAATTCCGGTGTAAATGTAGGCGCTTTCACATTTATTAAACAATTGCTAAGATTATTGATAACAGTGTGTTGTGTGTGTGATTGATATAGTTATAGAGTATCATTTTTCTGTAACTGCAGTGTATTTGTAGTTATTTTCTGAATGTGGTATATTGTACTAAACATGTTGCATTTCCTCCTTACTGGAATCTACTGGATGTATTTATATCTTGTGTGATGTAATTTACTTTGAGCTCTAATTTGTGTTACAATTTTGTTTTCAGATGATGCATATCTGAATATATCTCTTGAAAATTACAATATCACTTCTGCAGCAGGGCATTTGATTAAGGATACAAAACTACTTCCTCCATTTTCCACAGTAATTTTAAATGTTATGAAGATTCCAGAGACAATACGATTCATAATTGTGCAGGCTCACACGTTCCAATTCAATGTAACGCTGTCTTATTATGATATCTTGAATCCACACTCATTTATAAATGGTACAAACTTGGGTCTAGTGCAACTGATTGATGAAAGCCAAACTGATGCAAAATTTTACATCCGAAATGAAAATGCAAGACCCAATGTCTCAGTTCTCATAACTGTACAAGGTTATGGTGATGAAGGTAAGGTTCTTTATAAATCATGTTTTGTCAGATGAACAGTGTGTGTATGAAAGTAAATATTGTTGAGAATAGACTGCATTTACTGTTGTGTTCTCAAGTTCATTGTAACACATCTGTGTATGTTTTGTTGGACATTAGCCCCAGTTCCAGGTGGGTGTAATATGGAGTTCTCAGTTGAAACTGCTCCATATTTGATCACAACCTTCACAGAGTCTGTAATTCGCATAGACAGTCAGCCAGCTTCAGCCCCAGTACCTCGCAAGAAGCCTGCCCTTCCCTGTGAATCTCAACCTGTAAAGCATGACATGTACCATATGTACTTACCAGAAAGAGACTTTTCATCTGAAACTTACTTTGATGCACTCTTGAAAATGATGACTGTGCAGGACATACAGCTGAATGGAAGGAAGGTACAGGAGCCGTAAATTTTGTCTGAACACTGGAGTCAGTTGGGTAGCATTTTACTGTCTTGTGTTGTTAACTGTTCTGTACACAGAGGTCATGTTTTGCTGGCAGCTGGGTATATTTGTTGTATTTTGAAATGTCATTGTCTTTTATGCTAAAAGCTGTAAGACTGCATTCATTTTAATTGTCTGCTGATTCTGAATACTGTGATGTTCCTTACTTTATGTCTAATAATGGTATGTGCAACAACAAATTCAAAAGTACATGACCCCATGTTTTCTGCATTCAGGTTATGTAATTTCAGTGTTATGAAAATGTGTGATAAATATTAGCATTTTTTATTACAAAGGACGAATGACACATTTAGCCAGAACTTTATTTTTATTGAAGTGGTTATTTGTTAAGAAATTCAGATATCATTTTTCTGCATCAATGGTGCATTTGGGTAACAAATAGTGAGGTTGCTTCTCTTTTCCTGTTTTATTTTAGGCTATGCAGTGTGTTATGCATATGAGAGTGTACATTATTTCTGGTGTGTAAAATTATGCATTTTCATTTTACCTATGGTTCATGGAAACATTTCTGTACCAACACTTCTCCATTTTTAACTAGGGAATTAGTTGAAAAATGGTGTTTGAAGTGTGGGATTCATGATGCTGATATGTTTTCAAGAATACATCATTTTTTAATACTGGGATGTGCTGTATTAAAGCAGCTTGCACAAAACAGGGTATGAAAATGCAGTTGAACCAGGTTAGAATAACTTTGATTAATGCAACACCACTTCTTTAGCATTAGATGCTCTGTTGTCAGTTAATTCATGTCTGGTAACTGTAACATTGTACTCCTCAGTTAGAGCAGCAATTGTTTATGACACAAAACATTTGGTTTGTTTTGTGACATTACAACAGAGTTTGACTGTGTTGTGTATCGGTAACACACTCTTCTGAATGTGGTTTTGTTTGAAAAAAACATTATATATCACAGTATTTATTCTGTTACTTCCATTGGGCATTAAATAACTATGTTATAAACCACAAGTTCAAAATATTCATGTATTGCATTATTTTCCCCAGTGTATGCACTATATTTTTGAACTAATAAGTACTCTGAGTAAAATTAATGTTACACTCATGTTCTTTGTTCAGGTTCCAGAACCCTTGGAGGGTTCTCAGATGCGACGAATTTACAGTGCTTACCCAGGTACAGGATCAGTGTACAGTGTTATTGCCAAGTCTGGAAGGTCAGCAGTTGCATATGTACCTTCACTCACATATGCATGCAGCACTGTATATTGGACAGACACCTGTGATGTTCTGAGTGAGTTGACTGTAATCATAAGAAGTCATTGATACAATTTGCTAACCCCGATTTCAGTACTGACGTAGTTGTTTCTGTTTCAGATACCGTTTTTTCGAAGGTTTTATGTGCTGTGATATTTTTCCTTGGTCTGTTTGTCTGTCTATGTGGACATCAATTTTTCAAGACAGAAACATTTTTGCTTGGTTTTCTGTCTGGTGGACTAGTGTTATACATTGTTATAGCAGCGTTTTCAATACTGCCTGCTACAGGTATGAAACACGTTTTGAACTATTCTTACTGCCTATTTGTAACAGTTGTTTTATGAAGTGGTTATAGTGAATAAGTAAGGGTTGATCTGTCAGACTCCAAATTTAAGATGAAGTTTGAGTTCAATCTTTTATTTATAGCTGGTCCATATATTACTGAATTATTCACTTTCAGCTAACTGCAAGTTTTAACAGGTTCTCTTGTCATTGTTTGGCAGTGTAGAAGACAGTAACTCCTAGGGATACATGTTGAAAAATGGAGTCCCTGAAAGAATGTGTGGTACCATCTTGCAAACCAGTGGTGTACATTCATAGCATATTGTTTGCATCATGTGTCATTCAGTATTAGAGTTAAAAGGAACATGTTTTGACCACATATATATACTCTGCAGTCAGTAAAGGCTGATACAGAAAGTGTATCTCTAAGTTCATGTTCAAGCATGGGAAAAATTGAGCTTGATAATCAAGGTCACAGAATGAAACATTGCCTCACCCTTCCTACTTTTATGCCATGCCACAAGATTTGACCATCTGTGTCTTGTATCAATTGAGAGAGGTTGTTGCTTGAGGTAAATGTTTTTTATTGAACAAAAAGTGTTCCTTGCAACTCTATTGCAAATTGCATGTTGTCATGGAAGACATGTTGCCTCAAGTTTTGTCAGACATACCCCATGTTAGTAGTGCTAGTGTGTGTGTGTAACATTGGATAAATTTCAAATGTCTGGTTCATTGCTGAACAAAATAAAAATACGCGTGTGCTCTGGATGCATGCAAAATCGTTGGGCCCTTGTTTTTCATAGAATTAGCTGAGGAGTGAAAAATGTTTGCTTACTTCATACAATTCAGTACTGTGGCTCACAGCAAAATTTTCAGCAGCTGCCCTAGAAGAGGTATTTGGTGAACGGTTGGTAACTCGTGGATTGTAGCTTCCAAGATTTGTAGCTTTCAATCCACGTGGTGATATCTGTGGGGGACACTGAAAGATAAGTGTGTGTGTGAATAATGTTTATTGCATGCAAGAAATGAAAATCTGTATTTGAAGAGAAGTTTTATTATTTCAAGATGAGATCTATCAAGTGTCGAGAAATATTTTCAGCAATTGTGGGGCGTGCTTAGAAGCTTGTCAGCACTTAGAGACTATTCTATGACATAAGGTAAGTTGGACTGCAGATGAAATAACAGACTGTAAGCTGTGCAATAAAGCTGCTGTGACAACTGCTGTGCTAACACAGAGATTAAATATGCACTGTATAATAAGTTGTGTTATGTGTGTGTGTGATACAGAGTGTACATATACAGCATTAGTTGTGAAAATGATGTTATCATTATATTTTGAAACCCACAACGTGATACACACAGTATGAAATCCCTAAGTGTTTATGTTAATTTATATAATTTGCATGGAAAATAATTTTAAGTTATGTACCAGTAATTTGGTGAGAAATGAGTTTTGCAATAAAGGTTATAAGAATGCATGCTAGTGGCACAGGAAGGCGCAGCACGAATTACACTGAACTGTGTTCAGATGAGCATAAGTGAACACAGCCATACCAGTTATTTGTTCTACAAATTGTGGCAGATATATTCAGTAACTTAACAGTCATGAGTTTTATAAACCTAGCAAATGTACCTGTATTTCACCTGGAATATATTTATTTCCTTGTTAGTATCAGTCTTACATCCACAACTTTAAGGAACGAATAAAACTCAAAATAAGAAATTGAAGTTTACTCATGTTATTAAAAACAAATTAGGAATGTAGAATACATCTAGATGCTCTGCTGCAGTGCTTGCACATCCCTTCAGCAGCTGTGGCTGCTGTAAATACTGTAAGATTACACAGCAAATCATGTGTGTGTGTGTACTGTCAGTGCATACTTGTGAGGTGTTAAAATTAACTGCTGAGTTGAAGTGCTGAGCTTTTAACAAGGTAAGGTCCATTAATAGACTGTGAAGTTAGAACAAAATCTTTCATGCTGATCGAAAGCATTTTTTATGCAGGACATTGAGAACAGCAATACAGTACTTGCATATGTGAGGTTTAACATTGAATATTAAGGTACAGTCTTGTAGGACATTATGCCACATAGCTTGATGTATATTTAACAGTGTTTTGTAGGAATGTGCTGCCTTTGTGTTCAGGGTAGAAGACTGAATCCAGAAGACAAGCTTAATGCTGATGTATAATTTACTACTTTTGTTGTTAATTGTTGTTTCAGTAAATATAGTCTTGTCAGTGATCCTGGGGCTGTTTTTTGGAACATTTTGGCTGTGCTTATGGTGGTGCTATGGAATACCAGTGTTTTCTGTTCTCCTTTCTACACTGACATTAGGGTTTGTGATTGCAGGCGTCACAATGTATGGTTGGATAGGTATGCAACATGTTATTTATTGTCAGTGCTTAGTATATATGTGAGAATATACAGTCTGACTTGGTGTGTAAGACATGTTTCATTATAGTAGTCCTTTTGTCTGTTTTTAAATTTCTGTGAACTAGGTTTTATTCTCATTCAGAAGAATTACAAGCAAGTATCTGCATCTCTGAAATTTGTACTTAGATGTGTATGAGTTAGTTGACCCTGTGGTTGAAAAAGCAGTTTAATGCATACCTTTATAACTTAGAATTAAATTGGTTGTTTTGTTTTCAGGGGATGTGAATGTTTTGAAAATTGATGTCAACTTCTGGATGATATTGGTTTGCATTGTGATGACAGTGCCATTGATATTTCTGTCCCTAATACAAAAGGCAAATATAATTGCATGTGCTGTGCTTGGAGCATACGCTGTTATCATTCCAATTGATCATTATATTGGATCCAACTTAAAGTACATCATAGTCAATATTATCAGGAGGGCTACAGTGAAAGATTTCAGAATGGCAGTTATAGATCCTCCATTTCAAACAAGAGGTGTGTTACTCATTATAATTTTATTACAGTTAGTTGTAAGTTATGTAAGGAAGAAATGCTCAACAAATGTACTTGTGTTTGTGTGATAGTAGATTTTGAAGCTAGACTAAAGCTGTGTTAGTTAAAAAGGTTCACATTTTTTATACAGTACCTGAGTCAGTTTGATGTCCATAAAATCATTCACTCTGGTAGTTCAGAAGGTGTAGTTATTAAAATATTTCTGTTTATTCAGACTGAAAATTCTTTTTGTATTGTAACTAATGGAATATTGGTGTGAGGCAACAGATTACTTGAATACTTATACAGAAAGAAATAACAGACAATGCCATTTATTCCCATTCACATTTTACCACCTTGCATTTTTATAGCTTATGTCATGCAGAGTTTTCTCTTGTGATATTATTCAAATATCCACAGTGCTGTGCTGCATGTCACTAAGAATGGAACAGTTGAACCTTAGTCATGGTATTGCTTTGCTGCTAGTTTCAGGCTATTGTAGTGTGTGTACTTCGTAGAAGTAATTATAGAGCTACTGTTTTAGTAAAATGAATTGTTCCAAATTTCAGATGCAGTTCTCTGTATAGTTTGGATTGCACTTGCGATAATTGGTTTTGCCATTCAGTGGTATAAACAGCAAGGCAAGCCACCATTCCCTCCGCCTCCAAATTCAAGGCATAGGGAGCATTTCAGACGACGGCGGTTCCCATATTCAAGCCAGGCTGCTACAGAGCGTACACCGCTGCTTATTGAGGCAGATACACCACCAGTTCACATTCCATGTATTACAGCTTCAGTTGGGAATGATAATGTGTTTGAATCGCCTGCACAATCATCTGGCTTTTTCTGTTTCTTCAAACGGTGGCACTGAGCATTTTAAATTCTTACACTTACACTTCTGCCAAGATATTTATGTTTGATTCGGTAATTCGCTTTACAGATTTATTTAAGTGCTGGTAGTATTAATATTTAGCATATTTATTGGAATGTGTATATATGTGTATATTGGTTATTATATTTATGTGCATTTTTTGTTTATCATTTACATAGGAGAAGGATCTATAAACTCATAATTAGTAATGGATGCTATTATTCTGGGTATTTCACTTGTAAAAATGCTATAACATACCTCATCCTCATTTGTGCACCCTGTTACGAATAACTTATTCTGTGGTCTAATACTCGATTTCAGTATAGTGTAGCACGGTAGAGGATAATCGATTTCAAACATCCCCAAATGCATTAAAATGTGTTTTATCTGTACAGCTGCGATTATTAGATCCCTGGATGTAACATCTATCCAAATTTCATATTTTACTAAACCCAGAAGCAAAGTGAGTCCTGAAATTGTGATTGACATTATGATAGCAGATATTATTGCTCCTGTCCTGCAAAAAATGGTAAAGAATTTATGCAGGTATTCAAGACGGTGGTACGTTTCGATCATGTTCTGAAACGACGTGTCACTTTAATGTTCAGTGAGATGCAAATTGCAATTTTTTCTATTCGGATACTTTCTTAAGTTGATCACTGTGTAATATTGGTTTTACATCACCCTACAGTTGCTGTGTAAGGTTGTCCTGAGTTCGTCACTTTAATGATTTTGTCATTCAATAATACTGTGTTTACTGTTTAGCAAGCTCCTTTAATTCGCTGTTGAGATGAGTAAAAGAGACCAGTCTAGCCATAGACTTACTATTTTGTAATCCCAACCCATCAACTGCTAGTTTAACAGCCACAGGTCCAAGAAGCATGCAACCCAAATGCCACTACATGAGATGCAAGTGAAGTTAGCGGGATGAGTGTCACTGCTTTTATTGTTCTTTACAGCCCACTTTTGGGAACAAGATTAATTAGTGATGTTTCGAATTTGCTCATGGTAAATGTCAAGATCATGATGTTATGGAATGTGACTAAATGTAGTCTGGCAGATAGGTGTCAGTGTTTCAAAGGCACCTGTTACCTCTCTCTTCATGGTGGAAATGTGTGGAAGGGGTAGTAGGTTTTTCCTGCTGCATGGTATGTGTCTACCAGACTGCATGTTATTACATCCCACAAGACCATAATTTTAAAGGCCAGTAAAATAAATTTTAACATTCTTATTTTCCCCTAGTTTTATATAGTGTGTATGTTGATATATTGTGTTCAGTGTGATAGTTGTTATTGAAGTTCTGTACCTGTCTTGCTTATTTTGTGCATACACAGTATTTCCGTTTTCAGAATTGTTATGATATTGTGACTACACTTTTTTATTTTCACACTGTGTATACATAAGGCAGTTTAACCTTTATTTGGTGATGTGTTTTGAAGTATTAAGCCCCAGTCATCACTTGATAAATCCAGGAAATGCCCTCCATTTTGAGTTTTGTTGTGTTTGTTCAGTTACTGTTTTTTGTAATTCAGATGTTTTGTTTCTGTTTTTTAAAAATGTCAGTGAAGCATGTTCATTAACTGTATGATTTTGGTGATAATGAAGACAGCAAATAAAATTAACTCTTAGAAAATACATTCTTATTCCTTATGAATAGAATCTACCTGTGTGAATAATTGACTAGTGTATATAAGGTAACTGTTGTCCCAGATGTTATGCCATATTATGTGATAGGTTTTAGAGGAACTAGCTGTGTCTGTCATTGGGGTAGAACAACTCTGAATTTAGGTCTGTTCAAATGCACTGAAAAGGTAAAGTTTTCTTAACCTTTACACAAAGTAGAGGCAAGTTGTGACCGTGCTGCACCTGCACCCACTCTGCTGTCACAGTGAAAACTTCTATGACTCATAGAAGGTTATACACTGATGATGTGAAGATGGTGAACATCGGCCGTACCTCCTTCATACTTGTAATTCCATACATCAGCGACATTAATATGACAGTTGTGGAAAGCACCATTTGGTTTGGAGTCCTGCAATACTGTGGGATGTGACATATGTATACAGTGTTTAAATTTGTGGAAATAAGTTTTTGTTGGAAAGTAATGCAGAAAGTAGGTGCCATGCCAATGACATACTTACTTACTTACTTACTCCATGGTGCAGAGTCCTTCTTGAGAAGCTAACTGGTCTGCAGCTAGTCAAGAAACTCCCCACATTTCACGGAACCCGAAGGTTCATTACCGCACTCACAAGCG
>Ga0123357_10004197_pt1 | contig 16810 bp, 16 predicted proteins | sample TergutEmb28metaG_FD_89873 | JGI IMG/M metagenome (GOLD analysis project Ga0123357, IMG submission 89873) | Embiratermes neotenicus P4 segment gut microbial communities from Petit-Saut dam, French Guiana - Emb289 P4 | ecosystem: Host-associated > Arthropoda: Insects > Digestive system > Gut ... | reverse complement strand
GGGGGGGGGGGTGTGGTGACGGGGGGGGTGGTTTTGTGAGGGGGGGGGGGGGTGGGGGGGGGAGGGGGGGGAGCGGGATGGGGGGGGGGGTGGGGGGGGGGGGAGTCGCGGTTGATGCCGGTGATGTTGGATGAGACGTTGTATCTGTTCTGGGCGGAGAAGGCGGAATATGTGGAACTGCATGGCGGCTGGATGGTGACCAACGGCGGCGCGCTGGACCTGACGATTCCGCATCAGAATATGTTGCCGCCGATGAAGTTGGATGGAATGAAACAGTTGGGCGTCCGGGACGTGGCGGTCGGAGCGGTGGAGAATTCCATCGGAGTGATGGCGAGCAATGCGAATGGGGAGATGATCACCTATGTGTTTGACAGCCTTGGGCGGAAGGTGCGGGGTCCTGAGGCGATGAAGGTGGTGGATTCGCGTCGTGACGTGGAGTTTTCACAGAGCGTGAAGATCGTGCTGCTGGCGTTGATGCTGGGGTTGTCGCTGTGGCGGTGGCCGAAAAGGCAACAGGAAGAGGAACGGGGGGGAGGGCGGGGAGTCGGGGGGAGAGGGAAGTTGGAGGGTGGTTTTGGGGCGGTGGTGTTGCCGGAGGGGATGGTGACGGCGAGCGTGCCGCGGCGAGGGGCGGCGTTTGTGATAGACATTTTGGCGACATGGATCATGATGAGCATCGCATCCATGCTGATGGCATACGGCGGTTGGACCCTGCGGCCGATCGCGGATTGGACGCCATTGATTTTCAGTTTTGACGAGTTGCTGCGGTTGCCGGAGCTGATGGCGTTCTGGGGTCTGTATCTGCTGCATGTGACGGCGGGAGAGCTGGTGTTTCAACGATCTGTGGGGAAAGCGTGCGTAGGAGGGGGGGGGATTCGTGTGATGATGACGGACGGGAAGGCTCCGACGCCGGGGGCGATCGTGGTGAGGAATTTGATTCGATTGCCGGAGATGCTGCTGGGGATTTTCGTAGTGTACCTGCTGTTTTCGCGTGGGCGGCAGCGGTTGGGAGATATGGTGGCACGGACGGTGGTGGTGGGCGAAAGAAGCCAGAAGTAATGACGAATCCAACGCGAAATTCTTCTGGCTACTCAACACTGCGGAGCATTTGATGTTACCGAAGCATTCCCTCAAGGTGGTTTTGGTGGAGCCGGAGATACCGCAGAATGCGGGGAACGTTGGGCGGTTATGTGCGGCGGTGGGGGCTCAGTTGCATCTGGTGCGGCCGTTGGGATTCTTCCTGACGGATCGACACTTCAAACGAGCAGGAATGGACTATCTCAAGTCGCTGGAGATGGTGGTGCATGACAATTTGTCGTCGTTGATGCTGAAGGTTGGTGGCGATCCGATCGTGTTGACGTCAGGGCTGGGCGGGCGGTCGCTGTGGGAGGAGGGGGGGGGGCGGATCGCGGCCAATACGTGGATTTTTATGGGAAAGGAGTCGGCGGGTCTGCCTGCGGACCTGCTCAAGGCGTATCCCAACAGCGTCTACCAGATACCCATGTTGCCGGGAACGCGAGGACTGAACGTCTCGACGGCGGCGGGAGTGGTCGTGTACGAAGCACTGCGGCAATTGAAGAAGTCAGAAGCCAGGAGCCAGTAGCCAGAAGACTTCAAGCTTACAACTTATTCACATCCTTCTGGCTTCTAGCTTCTGGCTTCTTCTTATTGGACCGTCGCCTGGTAGCGGGGCGTTTCGCTTAAGTGGGCCGGATGCGGGGACGATATGGAATCATGATCATCGCCGGTCGAGGAATTTCTTGAATTGGCCTGATTCGAATGTTACACTGCGCTTCAGTTTGGAGAAAATAGCACCTATCTGTTTCGCAGGGGCACATCTCGCTGACATCACTTGGCCTTCTTGTCTTGTTGGACGGACGTTCGTTCTATGGCAGTTGAATCTGGCCTGCAACTGTACCTGAACCAAATCAACTCGGCTCCGCTGTTGACACCGGACCGAGAGAAGGAACTGGCGCGCCGAGTGATCCGGGAAAACGATCCGTCCGCTCGCGAAGAAATGGTCCGCTCCAATCTCCGGCTCGTGGTCAACATCGCTAAAAACTACACCAATCGCGGATTGGCCTTGCAGGACCTGATCGAAGAGGGAAATATCGGACTGCTCAAAGCGGTGGAGGGATTTAATCCGGAATTAAATATCCGGTTTTCGACGTATGCGTCGTGGTGGATTAAACAGGCGATCAAGCGGGCGCTGATCAACTCGGTGCAGCCGATCCATATTCCTGCGTACATGGTTGAGATGATCGCGAAATGGAAGCAGGCAATTGCGGAGATGGAGGACGTGCTGGGGCGTGTGCCGAACCTGGAGGAGCTCTCCCGGCACATGAAAATGTCGGTGAAAAAAGTACGCATCATTCACCGGGCGGTACGCGCCTTCCATTCGCCGACGCAGGCGCAGATCACCGAGGAGGACGGCCAGGCGCTCCACGAAATGCTCAGCGACGATCGTACGCAGACCCCGGACGATATTGTGCTGAACCGCGACGAAGTGCGTACGATCTACATGCTGCTCAACAAGATCGATCAGCGTGAGGCGGAGATTTTGAAGCTGCGGTTTGGGTTGGAGGACGGCCAGCCGCTGACGCTCAAGGAGGTCGGCGACAAGGTGGGTCTCACGCGAGAACGTGTGCGTCAGATCGAGACCGAGGCGTTGCGGAAGCTCAATGCGTATCTGAGCACGAACAAGCTGCCGATGCTGCATAACGCGATGCCGGGCGATCTACAGCCGCCGACGATTGAGGCGGAAGAAGAGATGTGAAAATTCAAGTTAAGGTTCGGTCGTAGGCGGCGGCGGGGGGCCTCTGTGGGTGGGGGTTTGGAGGTGGCCGATGACAAAGCCGACGAGCAGGACGAGCAGAATGCCGACGCTGATGAGGACGAAGGCGCGATCTTTCAGCCTGGCGTAGGCGAAGATCGAGGCAATCGTGGAGGCGACGGGGATAAAGATCAGCACGAGGATTCCCGCGACGACGAAGCCGCGGCCGCGGAAATGCTCCATGTAGTTGAGCGTGTCGGCAGTGGTGTAAGGGAAAATGGGAGCGACCTTGCTGGCGGCTTCGAGCGGCATCGTTTCGGTGCGGAATTCAGGATGCCGGACGTGCGTGATGGCAATGCCCAGAATGATCAGAGACAGGCTCAGGATCACGCCGACGCGGAGAATGTAACTGATGGCGATTTCGACGTGTCGAACGACAGGAGGTTCAGCAGTCGAACTTGGGGGAGGGGGTGGGACGGTGGGGAGAGTCATGGGTGAACCTCCGACGCGGAGGTGGGTTGCGTGGTGGGGTTGTCGGGGGGTGTGAAGCCTTTCTTGAGCATTTGGATGGCGGTGATCAGGAGGATGATGACAAAAATGATGCGGATGACTTTGGTGTGGATGCGGTGGACGAGCCGAGTGCCGATGGTGGCGCCACAGAAGACGCCCAGTGCAACGGGGCCGACGATGAAAGGGTTGATCCACCCGTGAGCGAAGTAGATGCCAGCGGTGGCGGTGGCGGTGACGCCCAGCATGTAGTTGCTGGTGGCGGAGCAGACTTTGAAGGGCAGCCTCATGGTGGCCAGGGTCGGCATGGCGATGGAGCCTGCGCCGATGCCCAGGAGTCCGGAGAGAATGCCGCCGATGTACATCAGAACAAGGCCGATTTTGGAGCGGGTGACGCGGTAGGCGATGTGTTGGCCGGTGTCGGTGTCGTGGTAGTGGCCGTGGAGATGGAGGCGGTCGGCAAGAGGGTCCAGCGGAACCGTGGCACGGGGATTGATGCGTTTACGGACCATCATGAAGGCAGTGAAGGCCATCGCCAGGCCGAAGAGGACAAAGAGCGTACGCTTGGGAGCAAAGGAGAGGAGAACCCCGCCCGTCACGGCGCCGACGGCGGTGGCGAGCTGAAGCAAAATCGCGACGCGGAGATTGGCCATGTGCTGGCGGACGTAAGCACCGGCGGACCCGGCGGAAGTCGCAAGAACACAGACAATCGAGGCACCAAAGGCGTAGCGGATATCCACCTGCAGAAGCTGAGAGAGCACGGGTGTCATGATAATGCCGCCGCCGATGCCCAGGAGAGAGCCCAGCGTCCCTGCAAAAAGAGCAAAGACGAAAGCGATGAGCGTAAAGGACAGCGGCGTCAGCGAGTAAAGCATAGACCCTTGAAACTAGGGGAAAGAAGTGTACAGAGCAAGGGGACGAGGATGTTTTGCGGAAGGCGAGACAAATCGGAACACCAGGCACAGGTCTGGGACCGAGATCGTCCCAGACCTGTGGTACCCCAGCCGCCTGCCTCTTCCCAGCCTCCCATATACGTCGTACGGTGTTCCCCCACGAGTGCGATAACCAGAGTAAGCCGGGAAAAACAATCGTCGCAAGGATGGCACAGTGCAAGGCTGCTTTGTAACGACGTTCTAGAACGGCCACGACGCTTCCTATCGACAAACCGAGTAAACGAGGGTAGCAAGTAAGGCAAGTAAATCCACAAATGGCAGCGTCATTCCTATGGTCGTGTCGTTGGTTGAGTTACCGGATCACTTGACTCCTTCCTGCGTAGCAGAATTCTTGGTGGCGAGTTCCGATTCCGTGTTGGGCTCGCTCGAACGAGAAGCGGGACTTGTAGTAGTTGTGGGACTTGTAGGGCGCGAAAGCAAGTAAATTTTACACATTGCCTGATTCCAATGTATAATTCCTGCTTGGGTCAACTCAAGGGGAATCAAGATGAAAACGATCCTGAGCGTCACGTGTGCGGCGTTGCTGATGCTTACGGGCTGCGCCGGGTGGCAAAAGCCAAAAGGCTCCGAGAGCGGCCCTGCGAGAATGGGCGTCACGGAGACGTACGACATTCCTTGCTTGTCGAACCTGACGATTGACGGCCGCGGCGAGGACTGGGGCGATCGCGGATTTCGCGTGGATGTTTTCGGCGAATCGCAGCCGCACCGATGGGGCGATGTCAGCAGGTCGCCGCAATTGCGATTGGGTTGGAACGATGAAGGGCTCGTGTTTCTTGTGACTGTACATGACGTCACGCCGATCGAGTCGGAGAGTGATCGCTTGGCGCTCGGCGATTCGGTGATGGTCACGGTGGCTACGCGGCCTGAGGAAGCGATGCGTGTGGCGATGGCGGCGGGCCGTAGTCGGGAATCGCAGCAATTACGCTGTGTGATCGACGATCTGCGTGCGGAGAAACGAAATCCTGATAAGCTCACGGTACAAACAGCCTGCATGAGCACCGCCGGCGGCTATGTGATGGAAGGCATCATTCCCTTCGCCAACTTGAAAACGCACGCTGCCCTCGGCACGGAGTTTGGTGTGCAGGTGCATGTTTTCGATCGCCTCTCGCAAAAGGATCGCGTCGCATATCAGTGGGGCAAAGGCGATGTCACAGAAAAAGCGGATCTCCATACACGCGTGAAGCTCGCGAAGCAGCCTTCCGCCCCGATCCGTTTCGCGGCCAATGCCGAGTACGTCGGCTACCAGCAGATGCGTATCCGCGTGAACGATGTCGAGCCCGGCCATAAAAAAATCGACGTGGCCATGGACGGCTGGGGCAATGTGGCGTCGATCATAGGCGACGAACCGGGACGCCACACGATGATGCTGCCGTTTGGCTTAATCAGCGCAAGTCCTACATATCTGACGTTCACTCGCAACGGCCAGGAAGTGGCACGCATGGAAGTCACGCCGCCCACCCTCACTCGACAGCAGTTTCTACATAGTGCGGAATTTCGCTTCAACAGCTACGTCTTTGATGGCACAGTGTTCCCCGGCGGAGATTTCGTTGAACCGTCGGCCGTCGAGGACGCCGTCAGACCCTACACGCTCCGCATCACGTACTACGACGCGGACTTTCACGAAGTCACCCGCGCCGACAAGCCCGGCCGTTACGGCGCGATCGTAGACATCACCTGCCCCTACGGCGAAACCGACCGCCGTTTCGTAACACTCTATCGCGTCCCAGGCAAACTGACGAACTGGCAACAAATGGAATTGAGCGCGAAAGATATCCAACTGCCAAAAGAGTTCGGCATTTCGCCGACCGTGCTCAACGCCTGTCAAAAACAGCTCAGCGAAACTTTCAGAATGTCATTCCACGAAAGTGCCCGCCGAAGTGACGGCATCGCGGTGCTGCTCGCCGGCATGGCGGAAAGCACCTCGCAGCAGGAACCCGTGGTCGATCGCACCGGCCCTGAAGCGAGGAACCAACGATGGTGGCATGAACTCAAGAACAGGCTCGCCATCCCGCAGGATTACAAGTACCTCGTGCGACTGCCGAAAAACTACGACACGGACAAGGCGCAAAAATATCCGCTGATCCTGTACCTGCACGGTTCCGGCGAACGTGGCGAGAACTTGTCGATTATCAAAAATAATCCAGTCTTTCGGTTCATGTCGGAGCATTCCGATTTGCCATTCATCGTGGTCGCGCCGCAATGCCCGAGCGACACATGGTGGAAGCCTCTGCTACTCAAATCGCTGCTCGCCGAAGTGTCGGAGAAGTACCGCGTCGATCCGGACCGCATCTACTTGACAGGCCTCTCAATGGGCGGCTACGGCACATGGCAAACCGCGATGTGGTACCCGGAGCTCTTCGCGGCGATCGTCCCTATCTGCGGCATCGGTGACGCCGCCGACATGTCCCGCATCAAAAACCTCCCCACCTGGGTCTTCCACGGCGACGCCGATCCCCTCGTCCCCTTCGAACTTGACCGCCTCTGCGTCGAAGCCCTCAAATCCATCGGCGGCAACGTAAAGATGACGGTCTACCCCGGCGTCGGCCACAACTCGTGGACGCAGACCTACGCGAATCCCGATGTCTACAAATGGCTGCTCGAACAGAAACGAAAATAGCTCTCCCACCAAACCCTCTCCCGGCACGGCGGAGCCGGTTTCTACTTCGAAGTTTCCCACCGCTGCATTGGTATTGCCGGCGGTGTTTACATGCCCGACCCAGAAGAACCCCTCCCTCTCCAAAAACAACCCCAACACGCCAACGGGCACACCCGAACCATTGGCCTGGAGGTAGCAACCCTCTCGCCGAACGCCCCCAAAAGCTGTGCAATAGCTACTTCTTGTAACACCTATTATGACGCGAAATCAGCGAATATTTAGATGATCTGTTCCATTTTGTAGATCATGAGATGCCCCAATGCCATGTTCTTGAGAGTATTAGAGCATTTTTCACTCGCCCGTAGCGTTTTGGAGCCCCGCATGGCAATGCGGGGCTTTGGCTTTCGCTTCCTGCGCATGTCATTACGCCACGACCACATGAAAAACGCTCTAGACCACGAGAACGAAATCTCAAGACTGGCAGTCCGTGTGCTCTGGAACAAACTCGTTGTCGCAAAGGCTTACGTCGAATTCTCGCCGATTCCGGGATAAAATTGACGATTCGGACATAGCCAATATACTTTTTTCCTGATACCGTTTTCTTGATTTAGATGGAGAAATCATGCCAATGAAGCCTCGAAAATCGTGACAAGAGGCAGGCCTTGCGGATACGGTGAAGACCGACGACAGTGAAGGTCATCGGCGGATGAGATACTTTGTGTAGGTGTGACTTGATAAGTCATCGGGATCGTAGGCCACAGGGTGTAAAGATGGATTTTTTCAGAAATTTTAGTTTGACCATCAATGCCGAATGCGGGATGCGATGCCCTCATTGCGACTTGCCGGTGTATGAAAAATCCCGTGAAAAATTTTTGTCTCCCGACGAATGGGAACTCCTGTTGAATCGAACCATGCCTGCGGCCAAGCCGGAAGTTGTGGCTCTGGTGGCGAAAGAGCCGCTCATTGACGATAAGTCCCGCGCGATTTCAAGGCGAGTTTTGGAAACGGCGAAAAAGCAGGGTTCCCGTTGCGGCCTCGTCTCCAACGGCTCGGGATTGGACGAATTCTTCCAGGCGATAGACAGCAGTTTTCACTTCGATTACATGGATTTGTCTTTGGAAGGAACCCAGGAAGTGGATCGGAAATCGCGTGGCCCCGGTCACTTTGAAAAAATCGAGCGGTTCCTTGACCAGGGAAATTACCGGCAGCATCTGGATTCCCTTTTCTTGTCAACGGTCATGACGGCGGCAAACTCGTCCGACCGCCAGTTGACGGATTACTTCGCGTGGATTTTCGATCACATGGAGACTCCGAATCTCGCTTTGCTGCTGCTCTACCCGAAGGCCATTATCTTAGAGCTTTTTTCACTCGCCCGTAGCGTTTTGGAGCCCCGCATGGCAATGCGGGGCTTTGGCTCTCGCTTCCTGCGCATGTCATCACGCCACGACCACATGAAAAATGCTCTAAATCCGACGATAAGGACGTTCTTCGTGTTGCATCAGAAACGAGTAATGTGCTTCACTGGTTTCCCCAACACTTCAATTGGGATTTAACGACTCGCGGAAATATCTTTCCCTCAAACAGTACGCTAAAATCGCGGTCAGAAGAACTTCAACAATGCCATAAACAAAAGAGATGGCGTCATTGGACTGTCGCTCTTGACATGAAGGAGGACAAAACAGCTCTCGTTCGCGACCCGACGGAGCTTTTTCATGAACACGATTCCGATGCCTTTGCCAAACTGTTTTATGCCGCTTCTGAAGGATTACTTTGGCGTGATCCAAAACAGGAAAATGTGGAACGCGTGTTTACCCGCCTCACAAAACACGCTCCTGTAAACGAATGCCGCCCCGAAGACGAAAAGACTCCGCAACGGCTTCTTACGGCCACACTTTCTCTATATGGTGATGGAATTACAGATGTATACCTCGGCATGAGCATAAAAGGAGACACTGCAAAGTATAAATTTCCTCCGTCCTCTTCTGACGACACTCTAAGCGATACGGAGATATATTGGTTAAAATATATAGCCGATGCCTTTGGTGGTTTACGTGAGACAATCCGCCGGCAGCATAATCAGTTTCTTGAAGAATGGTGCCGCCGATTGCGTCTACGTGTGGCACAAAAAACGGAAACTCATTTTCTGAAATTGCGGAAGGAAAATGCAGAGAAGGAAAAGACAGCAAAGACCGAAAATAAAATTTACGTGCAAAAAGACCGCTTAAAAATGAGAAGCGAGGCCGAAAAAGAAGGCTTGGAGTTTGGTTTCAAGGCGGTCCAGTACATGATTTTGACGCTGTTTGCAGACGTTGAGGTTTGGATAGATGGAGGTAAATTCTTCTATCAAAAAAATAAGAATATATTTATTTTGATAAAAAAAATATACTTCCATGAAGATCCGGAGAAATTTAAAAAGGAAAAAGGTCAATGCCCCTCGGATAATCAATCTTTACTTCCATGCATAAAAAGCGAGCCATTTTCGAAATGCATAAATAATCACGAAGATCGTTGCAGGGCGATTTGTAAATTTTGCACGCAGGCGAGGGCCAGTCTTTTTGACGGCTTGTCGAGGGTCGGCAAGCTGAAAGGCGTATTGTCGAGTGAGGTGGTCAAAGACCTTCATGAAATTGCGGAGACGGATCCGCTTCACGCCAGAATCCTGATACGCGGTGACGCGGGTGGCGGAAAAGGCGTTGTGGCAGGAGATTTTCATGCCTATTGCATGAGAGAAATCGCCCGCAAAATTCAGAAAATCGAGGAAGTTGAGAAAAAAGAAAAAAATAAAGAAGATGTGAACGAGCAAGACAAGAAGGACGCGGATGAAGGAAAAAAGTTTTTGAATGACGTACAAGAGAAGCTTGAAAAACTAGCCAAACTGCCGCCAATATTCGCTTGTCGTGAATCTTCTACTCGTTTGGAATTTATCAAAAAGCAGGTCGAAGGAACCAGATGGTGGACATGGAACGACAAACTTAAAAATGATGATCTTAAGAAGGCTATCAGAGATTTCGGATCTGCATCATCAGATGAAAATTTCGTGAAGGTTTTGAAATGCAAGATTCTTGCCGAAGATGAGAAGCGAGAGAACGCCAAATGGGATTTCAACTACTTCCAGATGAACTGCGGAATTTTGGGGGGTTCTGGCGAGGAAATGCCTCAAACGCTGGCGCGGCTTTTCGGAACGTCCGGGACAAACGATAAGAATGGCCTTGACGCTAAACCGGGATTGTTTTAAACCTGTTCCTATCTGGGCGGCACGCTTTTCCTCGACGAGATCGCGGACGCTCCAATACGAGTTCAGGACAATCTTTTACGCCCGTTGGAAGAGGGCAAGGTGAGTCGCCCCGGTTGGGAATCGTTCGATGAGGAGGTGGACAATATCCGTATCGCCGGGGCTACGTTCAAGAATCTGGTCAAACTGGCGGCGCAATATCGGGAGACGGTGGCGAGCGGCGAGCCGAAAGGGTTCCGTCCCGACCTGCTCACCCGTCTCAATCGCAATGTGCCCGTGACCGCGCAACCCATCTGGCTGCATTTTATCCCGGACAGCAAGCAGAATGAGACAATGTTACGCGACCAGTTCTGCTATGTTCTCTCGGAATTCAAAAACAGCCCTCCAATCCCCTTCTGGGAGGAAGTGTACGATGTGATTTACCAGTGGCTCAAGAAGGCCAGCCAAAGCGTGATCGGTCATTTACCTGACGAGATTGGACGCCTTCGTCACTACGCCTCTCGCATCAACACGCGTTTTTTTAACGCGTTGATTGAGTACACTAAGGAGGGCACCCAAAGCATGGATACTTGGCTGCGCGAATATCTGGACCGCATGCTGGACTTCCTGCTTGCCGACCTCGGGCAGGATGATGACTGAACATGAACTCGGACGAGAAACAGATTCGGCTTGCCGCCGTGAGCGTTTTCCGCGGGCGGGAAAGGCTCGTGGATGCTCGCGGCGTGAGGCTGGCGATGGCGTCGGTCAGCGCGCTGGTGGGCCCCAGCGGCAGCGGCAACGATCGTAGCGTTGTAGTATTAGCTGATAGCTAAAAAAAGGCCTCCTTTCGGCGGCCACGATCATCACGACGATGTCCGTTGAACATTCGGTTTGGAAGCTCCGCAGATACGTGTTCTTCTTGTCGTGCGGCTTTTCGGAATCGCCTTGCTCTTATGAGTGTTGGCGTTGCTTGTAGAGGCCACAGGTCTCCGCTCCTGTTCTTCCAGCCATGCCTCCGCCAATGCCTGCCCTACTACCTCTGCTAATACCTTAAAATGTTCGTCCATTCATTAGCCTCCTTATCTCAGATAACGTGAATCTGTTTTTGTGCCAGCGCAAAAAGAAACGTCCGAGCCTTTCGCTCAGACGTCATTTCCCTCCCACTCCACCCCCTTTTCGATAAGAGTTTATTCTATGTTGACACCTCCTGATTCTTCGGCGGTGTTTCTTCAACGACCTCCGCTGTCGTCAACCGCTTATACAACATGCACGCATTTTGAGGTTTAAGCCCTGTTGCCGCGGCAATTTCTTTCCACTTCTTACCTTCCCGGCGCAGCGCCACCACCGTCGAACCATGCACATCCATGTTCGTCGGCCTGCCGACCGGCAACACAAACGTCTCCCCTGTCTCATGGCTTTGTTCCAGCATCTGCTGCAATTTTGCTGACATCTCGCCCTTCAGCGCAGCCAGCAACATCGCACTACCTTGGATCGTTACCCGTAACTGTACGCAACCACGTTGTTTGCCCGGCTGCACAACCGGCTCGACCACTATCTTCCCCAGTATCGGTCGCAACACCTGCGCCGCCTGCGGCATCTGATTTTTGAGCAGCTCCGCCAAGTCCACTAGCCGTTGCCGGATCCACTCTTCCTCCGGCAAGGCCATTGCGCCCTGTTCCATCTTCTCCGCTTCTGCCACCGCCGCTTTCACTTCATCGTGCTCTGCTTCGCAGCGATGCAGTTCCAATGGCGTTTGTCGGCGAGCCGCCGTTGTGGGCAGAGGCGGACGAAGTGCATACCTTGCGTGTCTCGATGCGTCCATGGTCGCCGGTGATATCTTCGAAGTAGTCGTGGCGCAGATCCTTGAAGTCATCGAGAATCGCATCATCAAGCAGAGTCTTGACGCTCTGGTACAAGCTCTTGTGATTCTCCTTGAGCGCCAAGACACAATGCCCCTTGCCTTTGATGATCTTCCGGGCGATGTCTTTCTGACACCCGATCGCATCAATACTCACCGTGGAACCTTTCACGTCCAGCGAATCAAGCAGCCGCGGAATCGCAACAATCTCGTTTTCCTTGCAATCGACCTTGAGTTGGCCGAGGATCAGTTGATGCTCTGTCGCAAAGGCGCTGATCATGTGCAACGGATTATTTTCCCATGCGTGAGTGAAGCTTCGTCTGAGGCATTTGCCGTCGATGGCGATGCTCTGCCCGGAGCCTTTGGTATTGGCCTTCACGCATGATGTCCAAAGGACAAAGCACCGCTCAAATTCTTCCGGCGACAGACGCGCAAAGACGCGTCGAAACGTGTCGGCCGAGGGTGTGCCATGCTCTGGTCTTTGCATCAGAGGTTCGAGAAATGTCAAAGCGTCTTGCGTCCAATCCTCCATATCCTGCCAGCCATCGCAGCCGCACATGACTGCCGAGATTGCCAGCAGGATGATGTCTTGCAGCAGATAGTGCCGGTTGTTTTTCCGTGGGTCCGTGAGGTTTTCGAACACGCGCAGAATCTCCCTGAGGTTTTGAGCATCCATGCCCAACTCCTTGTTTTTGTAGGTTATCCGAATTTTTTAAGGATCGCGCATGACCCGACTGGTGTTACTTGACATCGGCGCATCACATGGCGCAAGTTCGCAGGCACAAATGTTTGACGAAAACTTATCGACTAACTTGCATATGCGGTCGCCCTGACCCTCAAGGCAGAACTGTAAACCTATGATTGTAGCGGATTATGGGGAATCGTATACTGGACGGGCTATGGGAAACGGTAAGCAGCTTTATACGCAATATGAGTATGCGCGGGTGGGCATGGTTACGCCGCAGATGGTGCGGGTGGCGCAGCGGGAGGGGCAGACGCCGGAATTTATTCGGGCGGAGGTGGCGCGTGGGCGGTTGGTGATTCCGGCAAATGTGCAGCATCTTGTCGGAGCGGGGGGGAAGGCGGGGACTTACGATCTGATGAAGCTCGTTTATGACGAGCCGGCGCTGGGACATCCGGGGGCACAGGGGGCTGCGGCAAGCCTGTGGGTGAACCAGACAGTAACGCAGCGGATGAAGTTTATTCATGATGCGAATTATTCGCGGGGGCTGCATTCATCCAAGCGGCTGGATCCGGCGGGGATCGGACGGATGATTACGACGAAGATCAATGCGAATATCGGTGCTTCGCCGGTCAGCTCGGGAACGACGGAGGAGGTGGAGAAGCTCAACTGGGCGCAGAAGTTCGGAGCCGACACGCTGATGGATTTGTCCACTGGCGGGAATCTTAACGAATGCCGTCAGGCGATCATCGATCACGCAACGATTCCGATCGGAACGGTGCCGATCTATTCGATGATCATTGGGCGGCGGATCGAGGACCTCACGCCGGCGATTATTTTGAAGGAAATCGAGCGACAGTCGCAGCAGGGCGTGGATTACTTCACGATTCATGCCGGCGTGCTCAAGAAGCATTTGCCGCTGTTGAAGAACCGCTTGACGGGGATCGTGTCTCGCGGTGGAAGCCTGCTGGCGAAATGGATGATTGTCCATAACAAAGAAAACCCGATGTATGAATTATTCGATGAGATCAGCGCGATCATGCGGCAGTACGACGTGACGTATTCGCTGGGCGATGGTCTGCGTCCGGGCTGTTGCGCGGATGCGACGGATGCGGCGCAAATAGCGGAATTGCACACGCTTGGCGAGCTGACGCAGCGTGCGCGGGAGGCGGGTGTGCAGTGCATGGTGGAGGGGCCGGGCCATGTGCCGCTGGATCAGGTGGCGATGAATATGACGCTTCAGCAGCGTGTGTGCGATGATGCACCGTTTTACGTGCTCGGTCCGCTGACGACGGACGTCTTCCCAGGGTACGATCATATTACCAGCGCAATCGGCGCGACGGAGGCGGCGCGTGCGGGGGCCGCGATGCTCTGCTACGTCACGCCCAAGGAGCACGTCGGTCTGCCCAAGGCGCAGGACGTGAAGGCCGGCTGCATCGCCTACAAGATCGCGGCACATGCGGGAGATGTCGCTCGCGGGATCACGGGGAGTCGGCAATGGGATGACGACATGAGCAAAGCCCGTGCGGCGTTGAACTGGCCGATGATGTTCGAGCTGGCCTTCGACGGCGAGACCGCACGTGCGCTCCACGATGAGGACCTGGAAGTGGACGCGGATTTCTGCGCCATGTGCGGACACGACTGGTGCTCCATGCGGATCAGCAAGGAAATCCAGGAGTTCGCCAGCGGCAAAGAGGCGGGCTACCAGCCGAAGCAGTCCGCAATACAGTCGGCGGGCGTGAGCGAAGAAGGCGTGGAATTGCTCAAGCAGCGAGCGGTGCTGACGCAGGAGCAGATTCGCATACTGGCCCACAAGAGAGGGGGGGGCAAGAAAGCGGACTGCCACAGCGACAACGTCAAAGACGCCCAGGCGGCGAAACGGGTGCAACTCAATACGCTGCTCCGGAGATAAAGTCGTTAAATCGTCAAGTCGTTAAGTCGTTAAATCGTTTCGCAATTTTGTTTTCTTTGGCGGGTCGGTATCATACCCAAAGCAATCGTAATTGTTTGTCGTCAGCTCCCGGCTCTGCCGGGGGTTTGCCCCGCGACCATCGGCTTCTGGCTTCACCGGACAATCCCCCGGCAGAGCCGGGGCTAACGGTCGAGAGTTGCCGTGAGGACTCATGACCGTCATTGTACCGCCACTGTCGGAGGGAGGGAGGAGTTTGTTGGATGCGGAGGCTTCCGTCGTTCAACGGGATAGCGCGTCAATTGGCGTTACGCCAGAATATATGCAATCGTTGATTGATGAAATGCACGGTCGGATGGGCTTGCGGCTGGAGAGTTTTCGGTTGAGTTGCGGGCATGCCGAGGTGATCCCGGCGGCCGAGATGCCCGCGGAACTCCTGGAAATGACCGACCTGTCGGGCGAAATGTGCGATCATCGTTATTACGATGTGGTGCAGCGGACGCTGAGCCACGATTTTTCGCTGAACTATTTTGTGGTGCGAGATCGTGAGGGGAAGGGGAGTGGCTTGAGCGGGGTGCAGCCGTTTTTCGTGGTGGAGCAGGATATCCTGGCGGGGATGAAGGGCAAGGTGGTTCGGGTCGTGGAGTGGGTTCGGTCGAAGTTCCCGCGATTCATGACGCTGCGAACGCTGATGCTTGGCAATCCGGCGGGCCCGGGGACGCTGGGAACGCGTGTCGGGGCGACGGAGGCGGAGCGAGCGGCGTTTGTGGACGACCTTGCGGAAGTAATCGCAGCCTATTCGCGGCGGCATAAGGTGCGCCTGGCTGTGTTCAAAGATTTCCCGGTCGAGCATCGCCAAACGCTGACACGATTGACGGACAGTAGTGTGCAGGATAGGAAAGCAGCGGGATTCGTGCGGTTGCCGTCGATGCCGATGACGGGACTCTTGCTCGATCAGTACAGTTCGTTCGAAGATTACATGAACAAGACGTTGAGCAAGGTAACGCGGAAAAGTCTGCGGCGAAAGTTCAAGCTGACCGCGGACGAAAAAATCGAGTTCTCCGTAACAAATGATGTGGCGGACGAGGCGGAGGAAGTTTATCAGTTGTACAAGCAGGTATATGACCGAGCGTCGATGAAGTTTGAGAAACTCACGCCTGAATTTTTCCGAGAGCTGAGTCGGCAGATGCCGGACCGTGTGCGTTTCTTCCTGTGGCGACGGCAGGGGAAACTGGTGGCAGCGTCGATCACGCTGGTGGCGAAGAAGCCAGAAGCCAGAAGTCAGAAGCCAGAAGAAGGTGACGCTAGTCACAAGATGACAGGAGGACATGGGGACTCCTTGTCACCTTGTCACCCTGTCATCTTGTCCCCCCCCTCCCCTTCTGGCTCCTGGCTTCTGGCTTCTGGCTCCTCTTCCTCGGCGCTTTACGATCTTTATCTGGGGATGGAGTATCCGTTGGCGTTGGAGTTGAGCCTCTATTTTCTGACGATTCGGGACGTGGTGCAGTGGTGTATTGAGAACAAGGTCTCGACGTATTATTCGACGCCGTTGAATTATGATTCGAAGTTGCATTTGCGTCATCATCTGGTGCCGTTGGATTTGTATGTGCGTCACACGTCGTCGTTGTTGAATTTGCCGTTTCAGTTTGCGATGCGTTTTGCGGAGCCGACGCGTCACGACAAGGTTCTTCCGCAGTTCGCCAATTTCTGTGATGTCAAATGAAGCCAGAAGCCAGAAGCCAGGAGCCAGAAGAGGGTAGCACGGGCGCCTCGTCTGTATCGGCGAGTGGCGCCTCCATTCAGAACACAGGCAAGACGTCCACGCCACCTTCTGGCTTCTGGCTTCTGGCTTCCGGCTTCTCCTCCCGAGCGATTGCGGCGTTGGTGGTGGTGGTGATGTGCAACACGCTGGCGGAGGTACTGCTGAAAGCGGGCGCCATGGCGACGCGAGACTCGGCAAGGCCGATGGGACTCTCGGCACTGGGCTCACTCTCGGCACTGGGCTCGTGGTACACGATCGGCGGGATCGCAAGTTATATCGCTGCGTTTATGATGTGGATTTATACGTTGCGAACGGTGCCACTGGCGCTGGCGTTCAATTTCACCGCTGCACAGCTGGTGCTGGTTCCGCTGGCGGCATGGCTGCTGTTTGAGAAAGGCGGTGGGGGGGGGGGGGGGGGCGCCCCTTTTTTAGTTTGTGGGGGGGGCGGGGGGGGGGGGGGGGGGGCCGGCGGTGTGGGGGGGGTGGGGAACTTATGCATGGCGTTGTGCTGTTGTAATCTGCGTCTGAGTTGGGAAATGATGGTTCGGGGGATATTGTT
>Ga0123357_10004196_pt1 | contig 16811 bp, 14 predicted proteins | sample TergutEmb28metaG_FD_89873 | JGI IMG/M metagenome (GOLD analysis project Ga0123357, IMG submission 89873) | Embiratermes neotenicus P4 segment gut microbial communities from Petit-Saut dam, French Guiana - Emb289 P4 | ecosystem: Host-associated > Arthropoda: Insects > Digestive system > Gut ... | reverse complement strand
GTGGTCGCTGCCGCTGCTGGTGGCGCCGCCCGTCTTCAGCCAGGACGCCTACAGCTACGCGGCGCAGGGCTGGATCGTTCACAACGGGCTTGACCCGTACGCTTTCGGCCCGGCGTCGCTGCCCGGCGGGTTCGCCGACCAGGTGGCCAGCGAGTGGCGCATGACGCCCGCCCCCTACGGCCCGCTGTCGCTGCGCATCAGCCAACTGTTGGTGCATGTGTGTGGCTATTCGCCGTATCTTTCGGCGTGGGCCGAGCGCATCCCGGCGCTGATCGGCGTCGTCATGCTTGGTGTGTTCCTGCCGCGGATCGCCCGTCAAATGCGGGTGGACGAGCACTTCGCCGCTTGGTTCGCCCTGCTGAACCCGATGCTGGTCATCTCGTTCATCGGCGGCGCCCACAATGACGCGCTGATGATGGGTTTCGTGGTGCTGGGCATTTGGGTTGCCGGGCGCGGTCTCGCCCACCGAAGACCGGACGATGACGCGCACGATGACGGAAAGTGGCTGATCGCCAACCTGTGGTGGGTGATCGGCGCCGTGGTCATCGGGGTGGGCGCCACCGTCAAGCAGCCGGCGTTGCTGACGGCGCTGGCGCTGCCGCTGATCATCCGTCCGTGGAAGTCGTGGGCGTGGCGCGATTCGCTTGTGACCATCACCCGGGTAATAGTCAGCTTGGCCATTTCCACAGGTACGTTTATCCTTGTCAGCCTCATTTGCAATCTAGGGTTCGGGTGGGTGAATTCGGTTTCCGTCCCCGGGCGGTCGGTGACGGTGGCGCCTTTCACGCTGTTCGGGTTGGCGCTCCAGCACATCGCCGGGTGGTTCGGCGTCACACTCACGCAGGCGCACACGATCGCGCTGGCGCGGGACGTCGGCATCGGCGTTGGCGTCGTCATCATCGTCTTCCTGGCCCTGACGCTGGCCCGCCGGCGTCCCATGGCATTCCTGGCGTGGGGCTACTTGACGGCCGCGATCGCCGGCCCGGCGTTGCGCAGCTGGTACGTGCAGTGGTCCATCACGCTGCTGCCGTTGACGCACCTGAGCCGCATGATGGTGCGCGTTTCGGTGTGGGGAATCCTGGTGATGTTCGGGTTTGACGCGGTGTTCATGTCGATGCGCAATTCCGCCGTCGCCGTGTGTGTTGGTGCCCTGATGGCTATGGCCTGGGTCGCCTGGAACCATCTTCCGCTGGTTAAGAGAGGTCGAAATGACTGACGAAACAACCCCTGACGTGTTGGCCGCGCGCTACGCGACGCCCACTTTGCGTGCCCTTTGGCACCCCGCGAACAAGGCCCGGGCCGAGCGCCGCTTCTGGGTGGCCGTCATGAAGGCGCAGCGCGACGCCGGCGTCAGTTTCGGCGCGGACAACCCCGACGCCGTCATCGCGGCCTATGAGGCACACCTGGACGACGTCGACCTGGCCTCAATCGAGGCGCGCGAGAAGGTGACGCGTCACGACGTCAAGGCCCGTCTTGAGGAGTTCGACGCCCTGGCCGGGTACGAGCACGCCCACAAGGGCATGACGTCGCGCGACCTGACGGAAAATGTCGAGCAGTCGCAGATTCTGGCGTCGCTGGGCCTGATGCGCCACAAGGCCGTGGCCACGGCGGCGCGTCTGGCCGATTTGGCGGTGCAATACAGCACCACACCCGTCGCCGGGCGCACGCACAACGTCGCCGCGCAGGTGACGACGTTGGGCAAGCGGTTCGCCACTTGTGCGGACGAGCTGCTCGTCGCGCTGGCCCGCCTGGACGACCTGCTTGCCCGCTACCCGCTGCGCGGGGTCAAAGGCCCCGTGGGGACGGCGCAGGACATGCTCGATTTGTTGGACGGCGACGAGGCCAAGCTGGACGGTTTGGAAGCGGCGTTAGCTGCCCAACTGGACTTCCATCACCGGTTCGCGTCCGTCGGGCAGGTGTACCCGCGCAGCCTTGACTACGACGTTGTGACGTGCCTGGTGCAGTTGGCGGCGCCGCTGTCGTCGTTGGCGTTGTCGATACGTCTGATGGCCGGTAATGAGCTTGTCACAGAGGGTTTCAAGGAAGGCCAGGTGGGGTCGTCCGCCATGCCGCACAAGATGAACACCCGGTCATGTGAGCGCGTCAACGGGTTCCTGGTGCTGTTGCGCGGCTACGCCGCGATGACGGGCGAACTGGCCGGCGGCCAGTGGAACGAAGGCGACGTTTCGTGCTCGGTGGTGCGCCGCGTCGCCCTGCCCGACGCCTTCTACGCCATGGACGGCACATTCGAAACGATGCTGACGATCTTGCGCGACTTCGGCGCGTTCCCGGCCGTCATCGACGCCGAACTGCGCCGCTACCTGCCGTTCCTGACGACGACGAAGGTGCTGATGGCGGCCGTCCGCAAAGAGGTGGGACGTGAGCAGGCCCACGAGGCGATCAAGAAGCACGCTGTGGCGGCCGCGCTGGCCATGCGTGCCACCGGTGAACACCACCTGCTTGACGACCTGGCCGCCGACCCCACCTTGCGCCTCAGCAAGGACGAGTTGACGGCCTGCATGTCCCAGCCCATCGGGTTGACGGGCGCGGCCCAGGCCCAGGTGGCCGAAGTGGCACGTCGTGTCGCGGCCGTGGTGGCCACCGATCCGACGGCTGCCGGCTACACCCCGGGCGCGGTGTTGTAAAAACTGCGGCCCCCCAGTTTCCTGGAGGGCCGCAGCGGTTGTTTTCAGCTATCAGGCTGCCAGCTTGCGCCGCCAGTTGACCATCCAAACGGCCACACCGGTGACGACCAGCGCCAGCATCGGCCACAGCACCATGGCTGGGCTGATGGAACCGCCCGTCACTGCCGTCATGGCCACCAGAACAGGCGGAGCCATGTTCACCGCGGCGCTGTAAGTTGACGAAACGCCATTCGTGTAGGTGACGCTGCCGTCGTCATTAAGTGTGAATGTCGACGCCGGGTTGGCGGGGTCGGTGCCTTGCGCCGTTGCCGTGTTCAGCATCTGGCCACCGGCTGCCAAATCGGCTGCTGTCACCGTGTGGGTGGCCTGGCATGTGACTGGCGGAGCATTCACAGCGAGAGTGTCGTTGCTGTCGTTGTTGAAGCCGCTGTCGCAGGTCAGTTTAGCAAGACCGGTAGTCGGGTCGATATCAAAGATCATGTCAGGGTCCTGCAGCATGACATGTGCCAGAGGCACGTTACCGGTGTTCGTGATGACGAACGTGTAGGTGATCACCTGACCGACGGATGTCGCTGTCGTCGGGTCAGCTGTCTTGACCAACGAGATAGCCGGGGCGGACGTGACGGTCAACGTATCGGTCGCCGTCGGCGTGCCGTCAGGGTCGGACGTCGTCAATCCAGTTGTCGAGGAAACTGTGTTCGGCCAGGGGCCGTCTGTTGCGGATGTCACCGTGAAGGACACCGTGCAGCCAACACCGGAGACGGTACCGGCGACGGTGAAGTCACTCGCCGAGGCTTGGGTGACCGTCGGGGAGGTGCACTGGGGAATACCGAGCGCCGTTACGGCAGGGTCGGTCGGCGCGACTGGTGTCGTGCTGACCAAGGTCACCTGCGAGGGCATAGGATCCTCGAACGACCACGACTTGTCGCCAAGATCATCGGTGTTCCGCACCACAAAGGTCAAGACTGAATTCGTCCCGGCAACGATCGACTTGGGGTAGAAGTCCTTGTAGAGCTGCGGAGTGAGATCCTTCAGCATTGGCAAGTCGAAGGCAACGTCGTTGCCAACCGAAGACTGCTGCATATTCTCGAGTTGAAGGCTAACGTTTCCACTGGCAGTGGCCGTGAACGGAGCCGTCTGGATCTGCTGAACAACAGCCGGGGTGTCATTCGCCATGGTGACAGACGTAGCGAGCGAATCGGTGCACGGAATTTTGTCCACAGACACTAAGGCAGTCGTGCCGCTCAACACCGACAGCACCTCTTCAGCGTTCATCCAGCTAGCGGCGTTTCCACTGGTACCAGTGCAGTGAACTTGGGCAACCCAGACCGAAGCCTGATAGGTGTGTCCAGCGATGAGGGGTATGTCACTACCGGTCGCGAACTGGATGTGGTTAATTTGGGAATTGGCTTTGCCGCCATTGGTCATGGACGCGACGACATTGTTGGTAGCAGGGTCAACGGGCACACCGGGCGCTGTCTCAACGCCGGCCGCTGCCTCAGCTGCCCCAATATAATGGGCCATTTGGGTCAGGAACCACCAAGCTGTTTCTCCGCCTGATGTGCCGTCACCGTCCGCACCGGCAGCTGTGTCACAACTCGAATCTTGGGCTTTAGCGACATCTACAGGTGTCGTCGAGTCAAGTATCCAACCGTTGCAGCGGCTCACGTCGGTGCTGGTAGCTGGCGGCAACCAGTCAGGGTCGGCGCTCAATGTCGTGTTGTACGAGGTTTGGACGGACATATAGCCGCCCATGCTTGTAGGTGTCGCAGCACCGGTTCCGAAGTCTTCGCTGAAGACTGTCGAGGGCAACGGCGCCATCGTGGTGGCAGGTGCCACTGGGGCAGGGGGCAGAACGGCCTGCGCGGGCACTCCATTGGCAGCGCCTAACAGCAGCAGGGCGGCAGCTCCGACGCACGCGACACCAGCGCGTAGGGTTTTCGTCTTTGATGACATAGGGTATTCCCCTTCTCCAGGTGGGGGACACCTGGCGGCAGTGCACGCGCAGCGTTGATGCCCACTGCGCCGTCTCCCGGTATCCCTGCGAATCTTCCTATGAATTTTATACCACTTTTTCTGGCGCAACGCATCTTCGTATTGAATGTTGACCTGCGACTTGGTATGCAGTTCATCCTAGGGTCCGGGTCGGCCAGATGACGGCGCCTACACGTTGAAGCGGAACTCGACGACGTCGCCGTTTTGGACTACGTAGTCCTTGCCCTCCATGCGTACTTTGCCCGCCGCTTTGGCCTGGGCCATGCCGCCCAGGCCGACCAGATCGTCGTAGCCGACGACCTCGGCTTTGATGAAGCCCTTTTGGAAGTCGGTGTGGATGACGCCGGCGGCCTGCGGCGCCGTCCAGCCCTGGTGGATGGTCCAGGCGCGGGTCTCTTTCGGGCCTGCCGTCAGGAAGCTTTGCAGTCCGAGCGTCGCATAACCGACGCGCGCCAGCTTGGCCAGGCCCGATTCCGCCACCCCCATGTCGGCCAGGAATTCGGCGGCGTCGGCCTCCGCCATCTCGGCGAGTTCGGCCTCGAATTTCGCGTCGATGAAGATGGCCTCGGCGGGGGCGACGAGCGCCTGCAGGCGGGCGAGACGGGCGGCGTCGGCCAGGTCGTCCTGGTCGCAGTTGAAGACGTAGATGAACGGCTTGGCCGTCAGCAGCCACAGGTCGTGCAGCGGTTCGGGGTCGAGGCCGGCGGCGAACACGGTTTGGCCGCGCTGCAACACGTCTTGGGCGGCAAGCCAGGCGTCAAGGCGCGGGCGCAGTTCTTTCTTCAGGCCGGCTTCTTTTTGCAGACGGGGCAGGGCCTTCTCCAGGGTCTGCAAGTCGGCCAGGGCAAGCTCGGCGGTGATGACGTCAATATCGGACGCAGGGTTGACGGTGCCGTCCACATGGCTGACGTCCGCGTCGTCGAATACCCTTGTCACCTGGCATATGGCGTCGGCTTCGCGGATGTTGCCGAGGAAAGCGTTGCCCATGCCCTCGCCCTGCGACGCCCCCTTGACGATGCCCGCGATGTCGACGAAACTGACTGTCGCAGGCACGATGCGGGCGGACGCGAACATGTCGGAAAGCACCTGCAGCCGCGCGTCCGGGACGCCGACGACCCCGACGTTCGGCTCGATGGTGGCGAACGGGTAGTTGGCGGCCAGCACGTCCGCGCGCGTCAGGGCGTTGAACAAGGTCGATTTGCCGGCGTTGGGCAGCCCGACGATGCCGATAGTAAGTGCCATGGGGACGAGTCTACCGGGGTGCCCATGTGTGGATTCAGCCAGCCGGTTGCCACGGGTTCAGCGTGATCACACCGAGAGATGCAAAGTCGGAAACATTTCGCGTGACAACCGTGCACCCGTGGACCAGCGCCGTGGCGGCTATCATCGCGTCGCGCTCGGGACGCGGGTCGGGCACGTGCATAGGGGCGACGGCCGGGACGCAGGCCAAATCCAGTGGCAGGACCCTGCCCTCGAACCCCGTCAACACCTTTTCGTCAAGCCAGCGCTGCAACACGTCCGCCGAAGCCGGGTCACGACGCCGCAACCGGCGGATGCCGATGTCGATCTCAAGAACCGTCAACACACTGATTGCCAATTCACCGAACGACTGGCTGCCCAGCCAGGCGGCGACATTGGCGTCACAATGCGGTTTGCGGGCTTCGCTGACCACGTTGGTGTCAAGCAGAAACCTCATAGTTCGGGCACTCGCAGGCCGATGTTCACGGGTGCAGGGTCGAAGTCGATGTCGGCATCCATGCGCAACCAGGCAACCGGGTCGCCAGGTGACGGGGTCGTCAAGCTGAGGTATTCGTTATAAGCCATCACGACCAAAGACGGCCGTTTCCGGTCGGTCACCAACACGGGCTCGCGCGACGTCAACACCTGACGCCGAACAGCACTAGGGGCTCGGTTGAACTCAGCAGCAGTCATTGTCACCATGTTGCACCTCCGTCATACGCGTAAAGTAGTATATTACACTACTTTGTCGAAAAGGCGGGCACAAATAAGACAGGCCACCAGCGGAGGATACGAGATTCGAACTCGTGAGGGCTTGCACCCAACCCGCTTTCCAAGCGAGCGCCATAGGCCAACTAGGCGAATCCTCCGTCGCAGAAGTCTACCGTGACCTGCGAGGGTGTCTGAAATTGGCAGATCCTGCGCACTGCTCGCGCTGGATGACGTTGGGAGATGCCCGCCTGTCAGTTTGGTTTTCTGCCGCAGCACTCACGCGCCCTGGCGGGCTTGTGCTGACGCGCCCCTTCGGGGCTTGTCACCGAGAGACACCTTCCGTGCCTTGTCGCTGCTTACTTATGTGTGGACGGCCTGGGTGCCTACCGTCACTTTCGTGACCACTCAAGTTGGTGGTCACCCTGGCTGCCACTATTTGTGAAGTCTGTCTGTCCGTTCATCTTGGTTGCTAACTCAAGAGCCGTCCCAGCCGTCGACTGACGGGACGACGACCAGCAGTCTTGCGTTGGAACCGGGATGTGCCCAAGCTGGGGCAGATCATTTCAATCCAAGCACCCGTAGGGGGCTTGGGGATTAAGGCCGCGAAGGCGGCCGCGAGATTACCGGCGGCAGAAAACAGGCGTGACAGACCATCCATCCCCCGTCCCGGAGTTAACTGGTAGACGACCGCACTGAAAACCGTCCCCCAAGACGATCGGCTACCACAAACCCACGTCAATTGGCCCCATCCGGGTGGTTTTATGGTAGACAACCGTCACCCATCCCCATTATCAGTACGGTTGTGTACCAGAAACCCCCCGCCGGGCAAGAGATGCAGGATGACGGGTAAGCGGGTCACGGGATGACGGGGTTGGGGGACGTGCAGGATGACGGGGTCAGAGCTTGGCGATTATCTGGTCGCGGACTTGGGCTCGCAGAACCTTGCCTAGCATCGACTTGGGCAGCTCGTCAAAGGCGAAGAACTGGCGGGGCACTTTGTAGCCCGTCAGGCGCTCTTTAGCGAAGGCCCTAATCGCGTCCTCGTCCAGCGTCGCATCGGGCTTCAGGACGACCCCCGCGACAACCATCTCGCCTCGGCGGCGATCCGGGATGCCCACCACCGCGACGTCCGAGATTGACGGCTCGCCGCGCAGCACAGCCTCGACCTCGGTCGGCGACACGTTGAACCCGCCGGTGATGATGAGTTCTTTCTTGCGGTCGACGACGGTGGTGAACCCGTCCTCGTCCATGACGACGATGTCGCCGGTGCGCAGCCAGCCGCCGGGCAGTAGGGTGCGGGCGGTCTCAAGCGGGTTGTTCCAATAGCCGACGAACACGGTCGGCCCCTGGACGAGCAGTTCGCCTGGCTCACCGTAGGGCACGTCTTTGCTAGGGTCGTCCTGGTCGACGACCCGCGCGTCCATATTCGGCCAGGGCAGGCCGATCGTCCCCAGACGGCGCTCGTCGCTCATCGGGTTGCCGAAGGACGCGGGGGACGATTCCGTCATGCCGTAGCCCTCAACCAGGTGCCCGCCGCCGGCCGACTCCCACAAGTCGTTCACCTCTTGCGTCAGCGCCATCGCCCCGGAGAAGCAGAATTTGGCGCTGGCCAGGCTGATGTGGCGCCGCAACGCCAACGACGCCAGGGCGGCAAATATCGGCGGCACCGCGCCGATCATCGTCGGCGGGTTGTGTTTCACCTCGTCCAGCACCATCGCCGGGTCGGGTGTCGGGAACAGCACGATCTTGGCTCGCAACATGACGCCTAACGTCATGTTCAACGTCAGCCCGAACACGTGGAACATCGGTAACACGGCGTAGGACGTCTCGACGCCCTCGCGCAGCCCGCACAGCCAGTATTTCGCCTGCACCGTGTTGGTGTACAGGTTGCGATGTGTCAGCATTGCGCCCTTCGGCTGAGCCGTTGTGCCCGACGTGTATTGGATGACGGCCAGCTCGTCCGGCTCGGCTTGGGCGAACTTGTCGTCCTCCAGCGGCGGCGCCTTCAGGAACTTCTTCCACGGCATCGTGTCTGGCGCATTTCCCGTCAACTTCTTGCGCATGCCGCGCAGGCCGGGAAGGTGTAGCGCCCAGCTTTTCAGCATCGGCATGGCGTGCGTCAGGTTGACGGAGATGATCTGGTCCAGTTGCACGTCACCCGGCTGCTCATGCAGCTTCGGGACGGCGACGTCCCAGCAGATGGCGACGCGGGCAGTATGGTCCTCCAGCATGTGACGCAATTCGCGTGACGTGTAAAGCGGGTTGTGTTCGACGACGATGGCCCCCAGCCGCAGGACGGCGTAGAACGCGACGATGTGTTGCGGGCAGTTCGGCAAGATGATGGCCACGCGATCACCCGGCCCGATGCCCATCCGTCGCAGGCTCTCGGCCGCCCGAAGCACCTGGTCGTACAGGGCGCCATAGGTCATTGTCGCGCCGAAGAAACTTGTGGCTATGGCTTTGGGATCGGTCTTCGCGGCTTTCGCAATCAGAGTCGCAAGCGACTCCGACGGAATCGGGACGTTCGGTGGCACGGCTGACGGGTAATGGGCCAACCAGGGAGACTGCTCAGGCATATATGTATTCAACCATGTCGGACTGGTTCTCATTCTGTCGGACGTCGCTAATACCGTCCTCAGGCAGTTGTCACAACTTCCTCATAGCCGACGAAGCTGACTGTGCCACTCGTCGTCACCGCGAAAGTGGTCACCGAAGCCAAGGCGCATTGGCGGGTGGCAGGGATGTTCAGCAGGAACTTGCCCTCGGCCAGACGGCGGGCCGCCCAGATGGGGGCTTGGTGCGACACCAGGACGGCTTGCCCGCCCGGCCTGGCAGCCAGGCCGGCGTCGATTATGGCAGCGGTGGTTCGGTCGGCCATCGGTTTGAAGCCCTCGCCCCAGCCGTCCCGGCTCAAGAAATAGCGCCAGTTGGCCGGCTTGAGCAGCCGCAGCGACCCCGGCCCCTTGACCTGCCCCTGCATGGTCGAGGCGGCTTCTATCAAACGCTCGTCCACCACCACCGGCACATCCTCATGACGGGCGGCGATCGGCGCCATGGTTTCTTGGGCGCGCTCCAAAGGGCTGGTACGCAGATGCGTGACGGGCACATCGGCGAAATGAGCCCCAAGCTGATCGGCCATCACCCGTCCGGTTTCCGACAGGTGGAACCCCGGCAGCCTGGAATAGAGGATGTTCTCGGGGTTGTGAACCAGTCCGTGACGACAGACGTGCACCAGCGCGGCGTCAGTCATCTCACTGGGTGGGGGAGTCGGTCGGAACGTCCGTGGGCGCATCGGTGGTGGTGTCCGTGGGCGCATCGGTGGGCTCTGTCCCGTCGGTCGGCGTGGCGGTCGCTGTGATGATCGGTTGGCAGATCGTGGCTTTGTCGACGGACAACTGGGGGTCAGCGGCGGCGTCGAAGCTGGCGTCGAAGCCGGCCCAGGTGGCGCCGATCAGCACATCGACCGAATGGTCGGTGCGTCCGTCTGCTTGGGTCACGGAGTTGGGGAAGAAACCCGCCACCAGCTTCACCTCAGGGTCATCAGCCTTGCCGCCGACAATAGTGGTGGACGACGGGACATCCTGCTTGACCGGCAGATTGCCGATGTATGTGACGTTGAACCCGGCCGTTGTGAGCCTCTGCCCCAAACTTGCGCCGAGGCCCACCGTGCCGCCCTGGTAGTTGTAAACATGGACGGCCACCTGGGACGCCTGGATAGAGCCGGACACTGTCTGCGTGGTGCACGGCGTCGACGCCGTGGTGTTGGTGGTTGCCGTCAGCGCCTTGACCCCGAACAACCCTGTGAGTAGCAGCAGGATGACCATCGCGGTCAGCAACACGGCAGTGCGCCAAAAAGGCGGGCGTGCGGCCATCGGGATCCTTCCCACGGGTAGGCGTTAACCCTGCAATAATACGTCAAAACGCCCTAAGAGTCGGGTTCCATTAGGCTTGTTGGCATGGACGATCGTTTGGCTGACGCATTTGCGCAACTGTACGGCCGCCCGGCGGCGGGGGTATGGTCGGCGCCGGGGCGGATCAACCTGATCGGCGAACACACCGACTACAACCGGGGCTTGTGCCTGCCGATCGCGCTTCCGCAGCAGGCTTGGCTGGCGGCTGCCCGCCGCGACGACGACCGGGTCCGGCTGACGTCCCTCGATTTGGGCAAGACGGTCGAGATGGCGCTGGCGGACGTCGGGCCTGGTAGCCCGCACGGCTGGGCGGCGTACCAGGCGGGGGTGCTTTGGGCGATGCGTGAGGCCGGCCTGACGGTTGGGGGGCTTGACGCTGTCCTCAAATCTGACGTGCCGGTGGGCTCGGGGTTGTCGAGCAGCGCCGCCATCGAGGGGTGCATCGCCGTCGCGGCGGACGCGTTGTTCAACCTGGGGCTGGCAAGCACCGACGCGGGGCGGGCGCGCCTGGCCGCACTTTGCCAGCGGGCCGAGAATTACATCGTCGGGGCGCCGACGGGCGGGCTTGACCAGACTGCCAGCCTGCGGGCGACTCCCGGTAATGCGCTTCTGATCGACTTCGACAAGCTGGACGCGGCGGGCCTGCCGTACGCCCAACCGGTGCCCTTCGACCCGGCTGTGGACGGGTTGACGCTGCTTGTCATCAACACGTTGGCGCCGCACGCCAATGTCGACGGCCAGTATGCCGCCCGGCGGGCTGCCTGCGAGGCTGCAGCGGCCAAGCTGGGTGTGGCGTCCCTGCGGGAGATCGATTTGGACGGGCTCGACGCCGCCCTCGCCAAGCTGGACGATGACACCGAAGTCCGCGCCGTCCGTCACATCGTGACGGAAAACGCCCGCGTGCTGTTGGCCGTCACGGCCGCGAAAACCCGCGATTGGCAGACCTTCGGCCAACTCATGACGGCGGCCCAGGCGTCGCAGCGCGACGACTACCGCATCAGTTGCCCGCAGTCCGATGTGACCTGCGAAGTCGCCGTCGCCAACGGCGCCCTTGGTGCCCGTCAAACCGGCGGCGGCTTCGGTGGATGCGTCATTGCGCTGGTGCCGAACGGCAAAGTCGACACCGTCACCGACGCCGTCAACAAGGCCTATGACGCCAAAGGCTGGCCCCGCCCCGACGTCTTCACGGCGTAGAGAAGGTGTCAGGCGGTCCGTAGCGTAGCGGAGGAGCGGCGGTATGGCGGGGCGGAACGCCGGTTTGGGCTGGCGCCGGCGCAGACGCCTGCAGTTGTGACCGACCACCCAGACCGTGCGTCGAGTACGGTGTCTGGGCGCCCTGGGCCGGCTGTAGCCCGCATGCGATCACCATTTGAGAGACAATAGAAGGGTGAACGACATGGCGATAGGCCGGGATGAACTCGTCAAACGGCTGGCGCCGCAGGGCGTGGCCGATAGCTATATCAACGCGGCTGGGCGGCTCGTCACGGTGAATACTGAGACGTTACGCCTAGTCGGCGAGGCATTCGCCAACCTTGGGGACGAGGGCGTCGGTGCCCCGATCATCTGCACGCCGGGGCGTTACCACCCCGGCATGTACGGCACCGTGATAATGGCCGGCGGGCACACTTACCGGTCGGTCGGCTACGTCCACGAGGTCGGCTATCACGTCTTGTACACCGATGACGGGCTGCGTCATCTGGTGATTTGCGCGCCCGACACCCTGCGGACGCCCGCCCGAAGCTGGGGTTGGCAGGTGCAGCTTTACGCGGCCCGCGGCACCGACTCGTGGGGCATCGGCGACTTCCGCGACCTGGCGATGATCTGCCGGAAGGCCGCCCGTCAGGGGGCGTCGTGCATCCAGGTGTCGCCCGTCCATGCCGTCGCGCCGACGCTGAAACCGCAGGATTCGCCGTACTCGCCGGCGTCGCGCACCTTCCTGAACATTTTGCATATCGCACCCGGGCTGGCGCCGGGGGCCGAGCGCGTCGATCTCAGCGAGTTGTCACAAAAGGGACGGGCTCTCAACCAGCAGCGGCTGATCGACCGGTCGGCCGTCTGGGCGCTGAAGAAGCAGGCGCTGCAACTCATTTGGGATGCCCAGGCCGACGACCCGCCCCGCGAGTTCACCGCTTGGCGTGCGGCCGGCGGCAAGCCGCTGCAGTCGTTTGCGACGTGGTGCGCCATCGTCGAGCAGTGTGATTCGCCGGTCTGGCAGGAATGGCCGGAAGAGTTGCGGACGCCCAATTCGCCCGCTGTGGCCGACTTCGCCGCTGCCAACGACGACCGCGTCAGCTTCTATGCGTGGTGCCAGTTCGTCGCCCAGCAGCAGTACGTCGCCGCTTGTCATAGCGGGGTTGACGTGGTGGCGGATGTGGCCGTCGGCTTCGATTCCCACAGCGAGGACGCCTGGGCCTACCAGGACGACCTGTGCTTCGGGTTCGAAATCGGCGCCCCGCCCGACACCCACAACATAGAGGGCCAGCGCTGGGGTCTGCCGCCGTTCAACCCACAACTGCTGCAGCGCGACGATTTCCGTCCCTTCATCTCGATGGTGCACGCGGGGCTGAGTGCCGCGCGGGCGCTGCGCATCGACCACGTCATGCAGTTGTGGCGGCTGTATTGGGTGCCGGTCGCGGGGACGGCCGCGGACGGTGCGTACGTCTACTACCCGGTGGACGCGATGCTGGCGATCCTGCGCGTCGAGGCGGCGAAGGCGGGCGCCTGGATCGTCGGCGAGGACATGGGGACGGTCGCCGCGGGCGTCCGCGAAACCATGGCCGCGATCGGCATGCTGGGCAACCGCTCGGCCATGCGGACGAACGTCGACGACTTCCCCGAGCTGGGCGTGGGCACCTCGTCCACCCACGACCAGGTGACGGTCGCTGGCCTGCTGACGGGCGCCGACGTCGACGAACTGAACCGAATCGGCAAGGACGCCGACTTCACGCAGATCGCCAACACCCGCCGGGGCCTGGCCGAGCTGGCCCAGATCGACCCCGAAAAGCCGGGCGCCGACATCACCGTCGATGACATTCACAACGCGGTGCTGGCGCGTTACCAGATGCTGGCGCACGCCCCGTCCCGCGTCGTGGTCGTCAGCCTGGAGGACGCGGCGATGGTCCGCGAGCGCCCGAACATGCCCGGCACGGTGGGCGTCTACCCCAACTGGCGCCTAGCCCTGCCGCAGCCGGTGGACGACGTGATGGGCTCACCCCTGGCCAAAGCGCTGGTTGCGTTGATGGAGGAATCCCACCGCTAGCTGGGCGTGATGTGCTAGCATAATTGCATTACGTTACTAGCATAAGTTTGGAGGCGGTAATGCCTGCGTCAGTTGCCGCGAAAACTCAATTGAATGTGCGGGTCGACCCTTGGGTTTCGCAGCGTCTTGACGACCAGATCGCCTTGGCGCGCCAAGCGGGCCGACGCGTCACCAAAGAGACGTTGGTCGAGCACGCCATTGCCGCCGCCTACCCCGAGCAGCGCGTCATCAACCTGCCCGTCCACCACGCCACCATGTTGCACGGGGCGGGCGCGATGACGAACGCCGAATTGTTCGACCTGGCCGACGCCCTTGACGGGGACGACGCACTATTGAAGGCGGCGTGATGGTCGTCCTTGACGTGAACTTGCTGCTCGCAGCATTTCTCGACGGGCACCCGATGCATGCGAAAGCCCGTGCTTGGCTGATCGACCTGCTCGACACCAACCAGGTGGTGGTGCCCGATGTCGTCTGGGCGGGCCTAGCCCGCATCGCCACGAACCCACGAATTGTCAACCCGCCCGCCACTTGGGTCGATGTTGCGTCGTTCATCGTGGAAGTCCGCGCCGAACGTGCCTGTCAGGTTGAGACACGAGCCATGACGTCACCGCTGGAAGTCTTCTTGGCCATCTGCCAGTCGGGCAACGCAACCGGCAACAAAGTATCGGATGCCTACATCGCGGCGATTGCCATGGAAAACGGCGCGAGCATCGCGACCTGGGACGCAGATTTCAAGGCGTTCCCCGTCCAGTTGGCGACGCTGCCTTGATCCGCAGTGCGGTCATCATGGCTTTTATGGGCGCAACGCGCCAATCGGCACTACGTAGGTGCCGTCTTTGCGACGAGTGCTCAGACCATTGCCTGTGATGACTGCCAGGAAAGCCGGTTTGCCTGCCTTTGTGGTGTCGATCTGGTTGACGGCGTCATGCAGTGATTCGGTTGCGTCGTCAACAGCTCCCACACCAAGTTTGATTTCGCAGGCTCCCCATGTTCCGTCCGCCAATTCGATGACCGCGTCGATTTCATGATTGTTGGAATCCCGGTAGTGGTAAACATTGCCGCCCAAGGCCTGGGCATAGGTGCGAAGATCCCTGACCACCAACGATTCGAACAACAGCCCTAAGGTGTTCAAGTCGGCCATCAAGCGGTCGACGCCGGCGCCGAGCGCCGCGGCCGCCAACGAAGGGTCGGCAAGCCGTCGTACAGGGGCATTACGCAACTCAGCACGTGACCGCAGTGAAACTGACCAGGCCGGCTGATCCTCCGTGACCATTGAGCGTTCAAGCGCCGCCAGGTAATCAATTACGGTGTCGCGGGACATCGTCTGGTCGTCTCCTTGGCCGGTGTCGGTCGTCAGCGAACGGACGGAAGTTTCGGCTGATTCGGCCCGGGCCAACGACTGAAGCAGGCGTCTCACACGCACAGGGTCGCGGCGCTGGCCGGTGAATTTGGAAAGGTCCACTTCTGACATGGTTCGCAGGTAGCTCTGGGAGTACGTTTGTGCCGTCGCCGCAGACATATTGAGTGTTTCTGGCCAGCCGCCACGCACCACCAAGCGGGCTAGGTCCGGAATTGTGTGGGTGCTTGGGGCAGAGGCGATGTTGGCTTGTTCAAACAAGTCATTCAGACGTACTTGCCCCGTGGAGTCACCCGACTCCCATAACGACATTGGGCGCATACGCAGCCAACCGATACGCCCAGCGCCCGAGTGGATGCGTGCGTCTTGGGACGGTGTCGCCGAGCCAGTGAGGATGAACTGACCTGTTTGATGGCGGGCATCGACTTCCCGCCGCACCCAGTCCCAAATGGTTGGTCGGGTCTGCCATTCGTCCAGTAACCGCGGTGTCGCGCCTTGTAGCAGAAGCCTTGGGTCAGTCTCCATTGCCAGTGGAACGGTTGGGTCGATATCGACGTCAACACGACTGGCGGCAAGGTTCGAAGCCGTCCAGGTCTTGCCACAGGCTTTCGGGCCTTCAATCACTACAGCGCCTTGGGCTTCAAGAAGCTGTTGAAGTTGTACGTCAGCGATGCGAGGACGATAGGCATCAGTCGTTGTCATAGGCAAAAACTATACCAAATATGGTCCTAAAACTATACCAAATATGGCAACGCAAGTAGACCAAACGCTAACGCCCTTTTACTTGTCATTCTGCGCGGAACGCAGTGGAGTCGCAGGATGACGGGAATCGGGGTCACCGCGAACGACGACTGTGCGCTAGACGGTCGGCGGCTGGGCCGTCGGGGGATCGCTGAAGTTCACGTCCGGGGCGGCGACCGGCGCGGGGGTCGGCGGCAGGGACGTCGTGCCATTCAATTGCTGGAAGTCGACCTGGGGGGCTTGGCGCATCGTCGGGTCGTCGACCTCGAAGTAGCCGGCCTTGACGAAGTGGAACGTGCTTGCGAACAGGTTGGACGGGAAGGCCTCTGTCTTGGTGTTGTAGTCGCCGACGACCGCGTTGTAATAGCGCCGCGAGTTGGCGATGCGGTCTTCCGTGTCGGAAAGCTGCCCCTGCAACTGCTGGAAGCTGGCGTTGGACTTCAGGTCGGGGTATGCTTCGGCCGTCACCATGATGTTGTTGACGGCGCGCGTCAACTGGCCCTCGACATCGCCGCGCTGCTGCGTCGGGTCGCCGCCCGACAACGCTTTGGCCTGGTTACGCAAGCCAATCACTTGGTCAAGCGTCGACTGCTCGAACTTCGCCGCGCCCTGGACGGTGCTGACAAGGTTGGGGATCAGGTCGTACCGGCGGTTGAGTTCGACATCCACCTGCCGCCACGCCTCCTGCAGCTTGTTGCGAAGCGAAACCAAGCCGTTGTATTGCACGATGCCAAACGCCAGCACCGCCACGATGATGATGATCAAAACAATGATGAATATCAACATGTCCCCAAGCCTACAGCGGTTTGATTGATGGTGTGTTGGGTGGGAGGTTTTCCACGAGCGGGGGCTTGGGGGTATCACCGCGGCGGTCCGTAGGAGCGCCGGTGTAGGAGGGCCCCAGAGTGCAGGGAGGCGGTAGGATGCCGAAGGCATCGCCTCCCGGAACGCCC
>Ga0123357_10004195_pt1 | contig 16811 bp, 9 predicted proteins | sample TergutEmb28metaG_FD_89873 | JGI IMG/M metagenome (GOLD analysis project Ga0123357, IMG submission 89873) | Embiratermes neotenicus P4 segment gut microbial communities from Petit-Saut dam, French Guiana - Emb289 P4 | ecosystem: Host-associated > Arthropoda: Insects > Digestive system > Gut ... | reverse complement strand
GGCATGGTGGTGGCGGTGGCGGCATGGTGGTGGCGGTGGCGGCATGGTGGTGGTGGCATGGTGGTGGTAGTGGTGATGGTGATGGTGATGGTGATGGTGATGGCAGTCATAATGCTGTCATTGCTAGACTTGCTTTAACTAAATAAGTATTTCTGCCTAATAGGTCTTAACAGCGGTTTCTAATGTCTTCTCTTCACATCCATAATTAGATCTTATTTGAATTTACTACATTAAGAGCATGGCTGTGCCTTAAGGTCAAGAATAAACAATAGGCTACATGATAGTCTACATAGTAAAATAACAAAATGTCATGAGAAATAAGGAATTATTTCTGTTATTTGTAATTGTGACAGAGTCAGAATGCTAACAATACAAGGACATTTTCTGCCAGACAGCATGTGAGGAACCAGCCATCCATAGGTGAGAGAAGATTTCTTCTGGCTGTGCAGAGTGGCAACATTAAGGCTACCAAACGGTATGTAACACAGCACAATGAGAACATAAGTGCAAATCTGAGGACACATTTTAGTCTGCAGTGCAAAGCTTAATTTAAGATGTTTTTAAATTACGGTTGACAGTACTATTCTCATGAAAGCAAAGCTTTTGATTATATATTATATTCATTTTGGCTTTCCATTATGAAACCCATGCATGTGTGTTTTAATCTCATGACAAAAGTTTTTGTTTGTTATTAAATTTTTCTTCAATGATTTTAATAACAAAATTGCTAGCTTCTTCCCAACCTTTTCAGATTTAACATATTTAACTCCAATATAATTCTACTGTCTTACAACGTTTATTACTCTATTCCAGCAAGGAGAAATGTGGAATGTGGCATTACAGAAGCAAATAAATAATATATATGGGTGTATATCATAGTTAGTTGTAGTCCAGAATCTTTTCAAGATTCTGTTATATGGGTTCAGCAATTTATACAGATTATAGAACAGACAATGATTTCAATATAAGCAAGTGTTCTGGTTCTGCTAAAGGAGGTTTTCATGATTTTTCTCAATATGTTGACAAAAATGGCAGGACAGTACCTTCAAATATTTTGCGATTTATACATTCCAATATTCTTCTGTTCATGACTATATTCTTGTTTCAGTTAACACTATGGAAACTTTCCAGTTGAAACAGCATTCTTAAATAAACAAACAGTTCATGAGATCCATTTTTCTGTAATATCTGTCGTCTACATGGCAGTTAATAACCATATTGCAGTGTTCTGTTTTTTGACACCATGTAGTCTGGCACATGGCTAACAACCTTGTAGTGAAAAATAGTTCTCATATCTTAAGGTATGTCATCCCCGTTGTGTTAGGTCAATAATACAAAGCTGTAGCGTGTATATATCTATATATACATACAGTCATGAACACAACAATATTACAATTCATAGCAGTATATAAGATACAATTACTACCCTTCCAAATTACCACACATACTGTATAGCCACTCAATAAGTTCTTTGGACAACCTAATGATGGCCTACATATAGGGCCAAAACATGTAGTTGTATCTTGTATATTGCTACTAAATGTAATATTGTTGTGTTCATGACTGTATGTACATATTGACATATGCACACTACAGTTTTGTGTTATAGTTCTCAGATCTTCAGAACACTTTTAATTCTGGTTGATGCACACATATGTTGCAGAGGATCATACGCTGTCTATCATCACGTACCCTACCTAAATGTCTTTCATGGCCTAGAAGATTACAGTATGAAATATATCACTCAGTTGCTTTAAGATAACTGTAAATCTTACTAAAGTTCTTGCATCATCACAGGACCACTACAACAGAGCCTGAGGTTGAAGGAAATAGAAAGAAAATAGGTTATGGGTCTTTTAAGAGATTATTGTGTTAGCTTTACCTGGAGAGAATGATGGACCCACAGTCAGGCAGAACAAGTGCAGAGTCAAGACAGCTTCCTCCTGAATACAGTCTGAACATTCACCCACGAAATGTGGGAGAAGTTTGTTTTGTGAACATTTGATTTAAGTACCGGCCAGGCTTTATGCATTTCAGTGCTGAAAGCTGAATTAATGTCAGGACATTTGGTTTTCCAGACTTATTGATTCTGGTTTTGTGAACAAGAACTGTGTAGATCCAATGGGACGAACTGCTCTTGTACATGCAATTATTAATGAGGACTTGCCAATGGTGAAACTACTCATATCAGCTGGTGTAGAGGCACAGGATGCACTGCTGCATGCCATCTCAAAAGAGTTTGTGGAAGCAGTGGACTTTCTCCTTGATCATGAGGAGTCAGTAACATCAACAGGACAGCAGCATGTAAGAGCATCTCACTTTTATTTGCATTCATTTTACACTAAGGCATAAAATTAATGTTCATTAGCAATTGGCCCTCTCTGCTGGTAGTTATCGCCAAAACAGCTCTATAGTTTTCAAAGAAATTTGGTATTGGAAAACTACAGCAAAATTTGAAAGACCAATTTAAATTTGTTGTAAATCTGTTAAATATAAACACTACTTACATGAAGTGGAACTTTAGTTTGTCACGTTTCTCAAAAAACTACTCATAATCCAAAAATAAATATCTTATTACATGGTATACAGATTTATATAGTATCTATAACTTTTATTTTAAACATTGTTCAGTTTGCTGAATATTTATGAAAGAGAATGTAAATAATTGCACTATTCATATTCTTGTTGGGATTTATTTAAAAAATTACATATTCTCCCTCTTCAGTCTCAATACAAATTTTCTCTGCTCGTGTTTTTTGTTAAGAATAAAGACTTTTTCAAAACGAACTCAGATGTTCATAGTTTTCATACAAGATCTCATCATGATTTACATATTCCCGCAGCAAATTTGGCAGTATTTCAGAAAGGAGTGTGGTATTCTGGTTTCAAAATTTATAACCATCTTCCACCAACCCTTAAACAACTATCATATGATATCTCTAAATTTAAAGTAACCTTAAAGAGATTTCTTTTTACAAGCTCTTTTTGCACATTGGAGTAGTATTATAGCTGGAAATAAGGACTTTGGTTCTTATTATTACATTTTAACAATACTATAAATTATTGTATTGCTGTTTAATTATTGTTTAATTCAAATCACTTATGATTATACATATGTGTTGTCATATACGTTGTATGTGTTTGTCGACTAGTTATACTTTCAGCATTGGTCCCCTAGGCCATGTGAGAATCATTGAATTGTGGTGGTTTGACTGATAATAAGTAAACTGAATGCAGTATGCTTTGCTATTAAAACTGTTACATCTCTATTGTCAAGAAGAGAAGATTTAAAGATATTGTATTTCCCTTGTGTGCATTCAATTATGACTTATGGCATAATATACTACGTACGTATGAGGGAATTGGGACTGTGCTTTTGCTTCTTGTGTTTTGTGGGATTTATTATAAGATGTACTTTATGATATAATTATTTTATGTCTATATTACATTAGGATTATGACTAGCTCTATATCCTATAGGTTGGTTGACCTTGTATGGATTGACAGAATGCATAATAAATGAATGAATGAAGGTGCAATTGTGTAATCAGGCTGAAGTATTTCTTAAGTTCATCTACTTACCTGAGGGTTCTACTCTTAATAGCTCTGATGCTGTGGTGACAAACCTAAACAATTTTCTGGAATGACAGAAAGCAGAAGTTGGTAAGATCATGTTCTTTATTCTGCCTGTTGAACTCAGGCTGTTATCCTAGAAATAGATTTTTGATCATACTTGTCAAATACAGGATTGCCTGGCAAAGGCACATTCAATATGAAGAAGGTTTCTTTCACCAGCAATCTGGACTCAAATTTAAGGAAGAAACTAATAAAGTGCTATATTTGGAGCATAGCCTCATATGGTGCTGAAACTTGGACACTCTGATAAGTAGATCGTAAATACCAGAAATTTTGAAATGTGGTGCTTGAATAGTATGGAGAAGATCAGTTGGACCAATCATTGCTAGAAATGAAGAAGTATTACTTGGAGTCAAGGGCGAGAGGAATATCCTACAAATAATAAAATGAATGAAGGCTGACTGAATTGTTCACATCTCGTGTAGGAACTGCCTTCTTAAACACGTTATAGAAGGAAAGACAGGGGGAAGGATAGAAGCACGAAGACCAGAAAGAAGATGTAAGCAGCTATAATCGATGTTAATGAAAAGAGAAGATACTGGAAGTTGAAAGAAGAAGCACTAGATCTCACTCTGTTGAGAACTCACCTTAGAGGAGAGAGGTTATGGACTTGTACTAAGACAGACTACAAAATGAACTTGTCAAAACTCTGTTTTTGGGATAACAGCAGAATAAGTAACTGACCACTGGAAATGTGTTTATTAGTATTTTCCTGTGTTTATATACTGAGAAGCAAGTTTACATAGTTTTTCCCAAGTATGTTCTGGTTTATCTGTTGTATAATTTCATGTTAAATAAGTACACACTGCTAGCAGATGCATATATTCTTTGAATTGAATTGAACTGTATTGAATTTATTTGCATTCGATGAATCCAAAACAGGTTAATACCTTGGATATAGAACAAGCCAAGAAAATACTATATGCATACAGTAGTAGCTGGTATAATACATCTGATTAAGCTTAGTTCATTATTCTCTATCTACATTAAAGTGTTCTACAGAATAGAAAGAATAATTCTGTAGGACTGATTTAAATTGTTTAGGGTTATTACTTATATTTTTTGGTGCTTTGTGCGAGAAGGTTAAATACTTTTATGCCAATTGAATAGACTCTGTGATATAGTGATAAATTTGGTGAAGGTTGGTGGCAGTTACATTTTTGTCTAGTATTTATCAGATGGATATCAGAATTTAGGTTGAATTTATTTTTATTGTTACCACAAATAAGAAGAGCAGTAGTATAAATTGTGACTGAAGAGGTAGAATTTTTACATTCTGAAATAAATCTGTACATGAGTCTGTACTTCTGCATCCTGTAATATTCTAATTATATTTTTTTGTATTTTAAAAATATTGTGCTATATGATGAATTTCCCCAAAATATAAGTTCATAGTTCATAATGGAATGAAAATAGGCATAGTAAACTATATTCAATATTTCCTGTGACATAATGGGCTTAACTTGTTTGCCTTACTTTATTATTGATAGTTATATATATTTACAGAGTTGGGAGGCTTTGCCACAAGATAGTCGAACATTTAGTTCTGACATTACTCCACTGATCCTAGCAGCACACCTGAATCACTTTGAAATTGTCAGAATGTTGTTAGACAGGGGTGCCAATCTTCCTGTGCCACATGATGTCAGGTACTGAGCTTCACTATACTTTCACATAATTCATATACTTTTTTCTATTTTCCAATTCCAATAAAGTATCACAATATTTTTGTAAACAGGCATGTCTATTATGCCAATGTGTATGTGCAGTATGGTCAATACAGTCAGTGTCTGTGAGCAGCAGAACTTCCTGTTATATCTTGTCCCTTATATTTAACTGATATAGGAAACTAATAATACAGTCAGTGGGAAGTTTGGCTGGAGTAATGATGTTTTATTTACTGTCTGTACATGAATTGACACTGTACTGTTCTGTATTATTGCAAGTAATTACACTAAGCCAGTTTGCCAACATAATAAATTTACTTGTGTAGCAGAAAACTTTGCAATTTCTTCTCCTATAAATAACCGAAAATATCATTGGTTTAATGCTGTAATTATCGTTTCACAGTATATTTACCGATCTGCAAATCGTGTTCCAGAGGACTTTACTTTCTGACCCTTTATGGAAGTATTGAGCAGAGTTTAGCTGGACTGTTCACATGTGAGGAATACCAATAAGTTTTGAGTTTGAAGAACTTGTAGCAGGGCAGCCTGATTTTGAATCCAAGGACTGCCATCCCAGATGAAAATCAGAATGCTTTTGATCATACTGTGTGATATCTATTTTTTGCAAAATGGCTCTTAAAATTTACACCAAACACTTAAACAGAAGATGTGAATGTACATTTTGTATTCTATAATTATGTGATTCTGACCTAAGTCTTAGTCCCAACGGAAAGGCACAAACTACCATTTTAGCACCTCAAACATCTAGTGTGAGGGTCCCTCAGCTTTCTACAGAGAATCACATTTACAAGAAGGGGTAACTGGTAATGAGCTTCACCCAAAGTCAGGTACTTTTGTCTGCAACAATACACAGTTTTGGATGGTGTCGACAGACAGTGAAGTTCTGTTTGAGATATAACAGGTATTTGGTTTTTGCATGAATGAACGACTTACACCTTACACAAGCTCTTGGTAACACCCAAAAACAGGCTAGAGAACTAATTTCGGGACCTTGTCTGGGTGCTAAGGCTAGGTTCCTGTCCTTTAATAGGACACAATCCAGGGCTGTTACTGGCCTTCTCACTGAACATAATACCCTGAGGAGAAATCTTCACCTAATAGGGCTGTCAGACAGTCCACTGTGTAGGGGATGTGGAACAGAGGAAGAAACCTTGGCCAAAATTCTTTGTGAACGTGAAGCTTTGGCTTCACACAGACGTTGCATCCAGGCTCCTTCTTCTTTGAGCCAGAGGTTATGAAGAGTATAATTCTGGGGGTCATCTGGAACTATAGCAAAGTAACAGGGCTCCCATAAATTGAGATGGGGTACAAAGAGCCCATCAATTAAGGCCTAGGTGCATCGGGACTTTGAGGTCTTGAACCCAATCACAATTAATCAATCAATCAATCAATACACCCTACACATCTGGTGTTTGATGTTTATGCCCTTGATTAATATCAAGAACACAAAATATTCCTTGAGTGGGTCTAGCTCTACAATGAACTCTTGGTCTGTGCCTCATTATCTGCCTATGACTGCCAGCCAACTTGAAGTAATATATTGTTGGACATTTTCATACTGGCACCTGAAAGAAGTTGGATATTAATAGTTATTAGTGTGGATATGCTGTTACAAACTTAAATCACTGATGTTAATTTGTATTATCATCATCACCATCATCATCATCCATGTTGGTAGGGTGGTAGTGATGGTGGCAGTAGTAGTAGTAATCTGCCTGCTTCTTTTAGATGTTGCCTACACATTTTTAGCCAGTAACTTGGCAAAGTGCAATATGAATGTAGGTAGAAGAGGAATCTTGTGAGATACTTGAAGTTGCAAATCTCAGGACATTTAAAATTGAACAGTAGATGTAAGTTTATTTCTTATGTTTCAAGGTGTGTTTGCTTGGAATGTGTGAATTCACGTATAGAAGACACTGTGCACCACTCAAGATCAAGAATAAATACTTTCCGTGCTCTGGCAAGTCCATCAATCATATGTCTAACAGCTAAAGACCCTATTTTGTTAGCCTTTCAATTGTCATGGCAACTTAGGAAACAGAGTTTTGAAGAGCATGAGTTTAGGAAAGAGTACCAGGTAAGTGCCCATGGATTCAGGGGTGAGTACCAGCAAACAATGAGTTCAGGAGTGCTTGCCAAGTAAATGATCATGGATTCATGAGTGATTAACAGTAAGCAATCATAAGTTTGAGAGTCAGAACCCAGTAAGTGATAATCTGTTCAGGAATGAATATCAACGTGTTATGAGTTTAGGGGTGAGTAACAGGAAAGTAATCATAAATCCAGGAGTGTATAACAGGCAGTTGATCATGACAATTCATTTGTGGTTTTCAAATGTGTTCATTTATTATGTAGCTTTAAGTAATGTAAGACATAATTCTGAAAACTCTCTCTAGTCTGTTTATATTCTTCTTCTGCTTTATATGGTGCTGAAATGAAACAATTATAAATGGGTGTCAGATGAATAGGGCACTTGTCAGGCTTTATGATTGCATTCACTGAATACAAACCAAATAATTGTGTACACAATGTGAAGTGTAAATGTTGCATTTATCAGCAGGTGTAATTTTAGCACATATTATTAACACTCTCCCTATCCTCAGCATGCCTAATAGTGTAAAAAATAGTGGCTTGTCTTGAAGAGAAGTGCCTTAGAATAAGAGCATGCAGCTATTAGAACGGAGACCTCAGGAAATGCGATAGGAGCTATATTCTCAAAGTCAATTACTGTATTGTGGTAGTATTTGTAGATGTATGAGTAGTGTTTATAGACAAAATATATTAATAATATCACATATAAGAATTTATGTTTGTGTGTGTGTGTGTGTGTGTGTGTTGCACATGCGTGTGCATGCATGTGCACTCTGTGGAGGTCAATCTTTCTGTAGTCTGTGGTTTAATAGTTCTGAGAATATTGTCTTTGAAGTTGACACTGCTAAAGTGGGGTCTTGTGTGGAAACAATTCAGCATCATCCATAACTAAAATATGCTTCCTCTAAACTTTCACAGGTTTCTGCTGTTGAAATCGTACTGTTTGAAGGAAATTTGAAAAACCTGAGAGAAAGAAAACTGAAGTGCAGAAATATGTCACATGTCAAAGCAGTTTTTTTAATCCCCTAAGCAGTATTTTACACCCTGTATCAAGACATCAGTAGATTTATTAGACAAACTTTGAGCAAGGAAAATTATGTTACTTGAAGTATTAGTTGTGACAGTGTTCTATGGTTACTTGATGCACTGATATTTTGAAAACATGGCCTAGCTTCTAGATGAAGTTATCAAACAGTGGTCTGGTGCCATTATTAGTAGTTGCAGGTCTCAAGACAATGGGTTGAGTACTATTTAGTTGAGGCTTCCATTTTTTCTGGGCTGTGGCATCACATCACTGGGTGACTGATGCCTTACATTTCAAGGTCATGTAGTTCTCTCACCTTCAGTAGTTGAGATGTCCAAGAAGAATGAAGCTTTTGTGTCTGTAGTTCCTGTTGGTGGCCTGAGATAGGATAGAGTGACAGAGATGTTGCAAGTAGGGTATTGTGCTGTGGTCCTTGCATCATATGAGGAAGGCCAGGGACCTAGGGAGTTCAGCCATTTTGATTCAGTCATTGAGATGAGACTTCTATGTTGTCTCGAAATGTCAGGCACCAAGCAGCTCATGATGTAGTGTCACTTCCCAAAAAAACAGAGGCATTAGCTACACTACTGTTTGTCACTTTACCTTGAAGGTGAAGCCAACTAATTGCTCTTAAATATCTGCAGACTAAGTCAATGTAACATGGAATCACCAGCTAACAATAGAAATACAGTTAGCTACAAACTGCTCTGAAAGCCTCAGAACTTTTAAAGGAAATTACATTTTAAAGTATATTGTGTATGATTTATGTAGCAAATAGTGAGGAGTTGAATGTGTACTTCTGCAGTTATTTAATGAATGAGTAATGCAAAAGTACAATTGCAGATATTGATCTATGCTGCTATATAAATGTTGAATTGTATTACTGTGCTTAATAGCCTTTTTTTTTTTAAAGATGTTTTCTGTAGAAATTTGTTTTAGGAACTGAGGAACAGCTGCACAATATTTGCCACAGACTTACTGGACCACACACGGAGTTCACAAGAATTAGAGGTAATTCTTAATTACGATCCATTGGAGCCAGTGAACCATGGTGAAGGACGCATGCACCTACAACGCCTCAGGCTAGCCGTGAAACTGCACCAGAAAGAGGTCAGAATGGCTGCTGGCAGATCAGACATTTAATGATGCCAGTTGAATGGAAAATTCACTTACAGAAATAATTGATATAAAGTGAAACATATTCTATCACAGAAACTACCAAAATTTTTTATGAATATGCAGTTTTCCCTTTTATGAATACGAGTAGGCTATGTAGCAAACATACATACAAGTTACAGAATTCCAAGGGAAAATACCACTTAGGAGACTAGAAGCTGCTAACTGGTTAATGTCAAAATGAATATTGGAAAAACTGAGGGTAAGGGTGAAGACTGCATTGAACTGGATAAGGGCAAGATCAAACGGCTGTTTGTTATGCATACAGTAATGGGCTTCTGGTTCCACAAAGCAGAGAATTTCTTGAACACTGAGTACTTAACAGGTTTCAAAGGAAAACCTGTTTGGTTTTATTACTTAGTGCAAATGGATGGAATAAAAGTGTGCTGGAAATTTTATGCATACTCTTAAAAAAAGTAGTATTACAACTGATGTAATGTTGGTTCTTGAGCAGTACTTTGTGTAAGTTAACCTATCATTTTTTTCTTGATGGTTATGGAACTGTGTTGACTTGGAAGAGACTACATGTTTCAATAACCCAGATGACCATAGCCTACATAGGTAGGCTGCAATTTAAACTTGCCCCTAATTATGCAGGGACATTATTTATCTGACTAGTATTGTTTTTCACTTCCTGTTGGCTTGCTTGTCGTACAAAATCTTCAACATGCAGCAACTGCCCAAACACTCACTGTTGGAGGGAGCTTGTCAAATCTGTTTGCATCATTCATTGCAGTGACTATCCTGTTATGAACTTACATGTTTCTGCATGATACAAATGCGAAAAAATACCTGAATTTTTTGAACTGTATTCACTTCACATAAGAAAATTATTAGAATTATAGTACATGCGCAAACTTGAAGCTCGTGTAGAAGCCTGTTTTTAACAGAATAGAGATTTTAACTCTTACATTTCAACACATATGCTTATTAATGATTTCACTATATACAACCAAGAAAATTTCGAACAAATTCAGCCATATATATTACCAATATAAGAAGTAAATTTCATCTTCGTAAACAAATTATGAACCTTAATTTTTGAGAAAAGAGCATACTGTGCTGGTAGTTTATTATATTAGACTCCCAGGTCTGATTAATAAAAAAGCTCAGTTTACATCAGCATTAAGAAGAGATTTATATACACACACATTCCTTTTATTCTGTTGAGGAATATCTAATGTTCAAAATGACTCCTAATCAAATATGTGCCTGCAATGACGGATGCAGCTGGGGGAGGGGACGAGTGGTGCGGCCGCCCGGGGCAACAGAGTCCGGAAGCCAGAAAAGTGGATGTCAAAATGAACGTTCACTAAAGTGGCCGTTCAGCGTTAAAGGGTTAACAAAATACTTGTCCAGATGTAAATATCAGATTAAAGAGCAGTGTGTTGTGTGTTATGTGGCAGTTGTTCAACACCTGTTAAGAAACACAAGCACTGCTACAACCAACTGCCACATAACACACAACACGCTGATCTTTAAACTGATATTTACATCTGGACAAGTATTTTGTTAACAATGCTCACAAAATGTATCAGTATTCCCTGAGGATTGCCCCTTGAGGGCTGAAACATGTAGAAGGGTAACAGTGTGAATAAAGTGGTGTTAATACATAGAGTGCATTAGTTGGATTTTTATTTAAAATTGTGACATCAGTGCATGGAGCTGAAGAAGATAAAGTACACACACACATGTTACACCTAATTTAACACAATATTTGAACACCTGTCTGATTGTGAGATAATCTTTACCCTTTTCAGCTAGGCAGTATGACAGCCCACATGTTAAACAATTTTACTTGTTTACAGATTGTTTTAGGTTTCATAATAATAAGGTGAATGTGGCCTCTTCAATGGCCAGTCTGAACCTGTGCCATTTTTACTTATAGGGCTTATTAAGGTATAAATTGTATAGTAATAATCCTCGCACTTAAGACAATATGAAAAAGGAAAACAGAATTTTATGTCTTCAGTTTCACATGCATATTTGTCACATTCAATTAACCCTTATCCTGCTAACTTGGAGAATATGGTGAGCTCCTAATAATTCCAGCAAATGGCAGATGGGATTTAACTCGGTGTTTAAAGGGTTAACAATGTGCTTGTTAGATGTGTCACTTGTTTGTGAACCAAAGGAAACAATTTCCAGCACCTGCTTTGATTATGTGACTTAAAAATCAAATATCAAATGAAATACATTGTACTCAAATGCGTGAACCTTACATCAAATAGGAATAGCAGCAGTAAGTGACAAACAGTATTGGTCATGTAAGACAGTGACCCTATATTCACATCATCTGTCAATTAAAAATATTCTGACATTGTACATTTTAGTGTTATCTTGTGTCATCTGATACTACTATATGTCTCATTCACACACAACATATTTCATCACTTTATTAACTTGATACAGCTTATCACACGTAGAATACATCTGGCTTGGAGTATCTTGGACGTTTAAAAAAGTTCAGAATTAAAAACTATATTACAAATCATTAATTTCCAATATAAAATGATAGAATTGTAGATTTTCATTGGAATCTAGAACTCTAATTAATATATCACAACACATAGATGGAGTCCCACCCAGAAGCAAACACAGTTTATGATTAGAAGGATGTAATTACATAATAAATGATCCACATTATTAAGATTAGTAGGAAACAGCATCAAACAGAGTATACTCAACAACTCTTAATGAAATTCTACATTGACATGGATCAATTCCGGAGAAGTAAGATCACTATTAGGCAAGTGTTCGATAGTTCATATCTAGTGTTGTCAGTAATTTTGAACACCACTGCGAAGCTGGATCATAAGTAGGAACAACTATAAGAAGATCTAAGACACTGAGACAGAATGAATGTAGAGATGTTACTGTCAATGAAATCCTACAGTATTTTTATTTTATAATAGTAATTAATAATATTTAATACTCTTCTTAACTCTGAAGATTAATTTTAGTCTTCATGGTATTACAGCACAGATATAATTTTATGACTGTCACCTACTATGGTGACAGTTTTGGATTAGCATTGTTGGAAGCTGTATATTCTCAGTGTTTGCTTCATAGTTAATAATTTATCTTTACTTGAATAGATTAATATTTTGTGTTTTAAAGTCAAAATTACATTTATTCCTTCATATATCCAATTGTCTGATCCCTTACATGACCCTTATTTTTTAAGACTAATTTTTCTTAAAAAGAAACTTCAGTTTTCACAAAAGATGTTGTTTTACTGTGGAAGAGATTAAAAAGTTTGGCATCAAGTCTATGAAAATTAATAATAAAAATATTTTGAAATATTTTTTACCTTAAGAACTCTAAATTAACAAACGGTTTTGTTTGTGCTTCATAACAGAGATAGCTTTGAAGTGTATGCATATGGCAGAGCTTAACAAAGAAATAAGTGACCTTAGTTAAAGTTTTGAAGGTCTGTGTTGAATTAAAAACTTCTCATATATTTCTGTTCTAGTTTGTGACTCATCCAAGTGTCCAGCAACTGTTGGCATCAATCTGGTATGAGGGTCTTCCAGGATTCCGATACAAGAACACACTGTTTCAGGCTCTTGAGATAGTACGCATTGCTGTTTCTTTCCCTTTCTGGTCACTGATGTACATTATAGTGCCCACAAGTTCATATGGACAGGCACTGAAGAAACCATTCATCAAATTTATATGTCATTCAGCATCTTACGTGACATTTCTTGGTAAGGGGGAATAGTCTGTTGAACTTACATACATATGTATTTATGTATATTCCTTAGCATTAAAAATTAGTAAGCATGGCTGTAGGATGTGTAATAAGTCATAAAACCCAAATTTACAGTCATGTACAGTTCAAAGGATTCCACTATACTTTGTTTCTGTTTGCATGAGATACATAATTGATATAAATAAGTCTAAAAACCTTGAAAATGATTATGAGTCATTTAAGAAGTCCTCAACCAAATAAGAGAGTTTGTATGTAGTTACTTATCTCTTTAATTTGCTTTAAAATGCTCTTTTTTATTCATCTACAGGCTAGTTGGTAGATGTTGCAGATTTTAATATGCTGCATGTTTATATGCAGTTAGAAGTTACTTTTCTCCCATGCAGGGACACAAATTTCCAACGTATTTCTGTATTTTGTTCAATACTGATGCAGACAATAAAAATCCTTCACAGAACCTCACAAAAGGCTTTCTGCCTGCATCCAATTAGTTTACTTTGTATTACACATTTAATTATAGTATTATGTGATACTACTTCAAATAGGTTGAGGCATTGTGCTACAAGCCGGAAGGTCACGAGTTCGATTTCCGGTGGTGTCACTGGAATTTTTCATTGACATAATGCTTCCTCTATGACCCTGGGGTTGACTCAGCACTCTAACAGAAATGAATACCAGGAATATTTCCTGGGGGTAAAGGTGGTGGGTGCATAGGACTGACAAACTTACCACCTTCATGTGGTGATTGTCCTGACATCTAGGTGCCTCAACCTCCTGGAAATCTCAGGGCCTGGTCAGGCCTGTAAAGGGATTGCTTTACCTTTACCTTGCTTTATTACTTCAAATAAATTAAGGATAAACTTTATTTTATTACTTTAAGGGCTGGTGGAAGTAAAGACTTTTTTTCCTCCAAATTAATGTTTAAAGTATGTTTTCCTTAATATTTTTCTTTAAGCAACATGGTGTAATGTAGCCTTGACCCAAAGTATTTACTTTTTTATTTGAATGAATTCTTAGAATTTGGCCAGTTTACCATTTTCCACTAATTTTATGTTATTGTGTGTTTTGTAGTCACATACCAGTTGGTATTTATTTTATACTCACGTGATTTGAGTGCCACAGTTCAGTACAGCACATCATATATCATTATGTTATATGACTGCAGCCCTACTCATTTGGTCATCACAGTATAGAAGTATGGAAAAAAATAAAAGTAGCCCTCATTCCTCGGTGGTTGAACCAAGTTCTTCTGAAATCCGTGCTCCTGAATGTCTCATCATTGTGTGGCTCTGTGGTAAGTAATATCAGTACTGAATCTCAAGACTGCCTGTGTTGATTTATATACAGCAGGATGTAAGGTGTAGATGTAGGTATTCCCGCTGAGTATCACATTTGATTGGTTGAAATTCCTACTTTCTATTTTGAAGGTCTAATTTCAAATCTTGGCCTATAGAGCAGCTTTTCTGAGAAGTGTTCCATGATTTTTCTCAGTCCAGTAAGACAAATTCTGTAACAGTACACTGAAGTGTTTTTTTTTTTTTTTTTTTTGGTTGTCATCCAGCTGTTTGGTAGGCATTGGTGTTGCTACAGTTGTCAGTCTACACAGAATTAAAATAATTTACTTGCTGGAGATCATATATTGTATAATTAGGAAAGTCACTGTGATAGAATTAGAACATTAATTTGAAGCACATTCATTCATTTTATAGGCATTTTAAACAGGCAAAATCAAGTAGTATGGCTAGAATAAAACACTCCATGGCCACTTCCTTCTGCATTCTTTGCAGTAAGTCACAGTAGTCCTACAAGTTCATGCTGTGTAACCTGTAAATCTGAATTGTGTTATTAAATGAGTCAGTATTGGGGCACGTAATTTCAAGTAGTAAGAATTTAATTTATGTAGGTTAAATGTTTATGGACTCAGTATGCAGTAATGTCTGTTGAAAGGAAGTTAATGTAAATGAGGGCATTCGATGTATAAAAACTCTATGCATATTTACATTGAGTGTTCTAAATTGGTGTATAATTAGAGAAGCTGGTATTTCACTTACAAAAGTTTGAGTTTCATCTAACCAGGGAATTGTGGTTTACATTAAGAGTTGTTGCATAAGTACAATATACAAGCTTCACTCCTGTAGGATGTTATGTCTGTTACACTGCATAACATCCCAGAAAAGAGAAGATCTCTTCTACACTGTGGCAGAAACCTGAATTCACATGAAGTGTATTAGGTTGTGTCAGTCAAATATCAACCCTGCTTGGCATGAAATTCAAATTAAACTTAATGGCATGGTTAAAAACACCTGTTTTTACAAAACAGTTACAAAGTACCCTATTTTGGTGGGTAAACTTGAGGGACATGGACACTTGGAAGACATAGGTGTAGATGGGGAATAATATTAAAATGGGTCTTATAGAACCAGAATATGAAGGTGTGGACTGAACTGATCTGAACAGGGATATGGACAAGTGGCAGGCTTTTATGAACACAGTAATAAACCTTCAGGAAGTGGGGGGAATTCCTTGAATAGCTGAAGATATATTAACTTCTCAAAATGAAATCTGTTCCATGTAGTCAGTCAATCTACTCTCTTTAGAGTATATGTGAGGCATTTAAAAAATTTCCATTTGTTTATGTATATTTCCATATGTGATGCTTTGTGTGAATGAATGCTCTTTTTGTGAAGAATGAATACCTGTTCTGTTGACTAGGTGATCAGCATAGTAGTTGTAAGTACTAAAAAGGTGTTAAGTTATGGACTGACATACAGTGAAATCAAGTTTTAAGCCTACAGATGTGAGAATAGTGACTGAGTACCATATGTTAACATCACACAAATGTATTAACCTATTGAAGGAAGGTTTATGGATGTGTGGTTTGAGGTCCTCACAGTGGTAACGATGAAGATTTAGGTCTTCTGTGATGTTACACTCTGTCAGTAAGTAAACAGATACCATTGTTTAGAAAAAGGTTGTTGCTCCTTTTTCAGGGTTGTCCATAGTCGCACTTTTTTGTTGACCCTGAATATGGTGGGAGGATTCAATTCAATTCAATTTATTTCATGTTCAGTAGATCCAAAGGGGGGTTGTAGCCCACAGGATATAGAACATGTCAGTATAAAAGTATACAATTGTGTACAAGTTATCAATAATAAGCAAGAAATGGCCTATAATAACAAGGTTTAATATCCCACCCTGAGCTGTATCCTATAGTAAATAGGTTTCCTACAATAACGCTGTATTCTATGATAATCTGGTTTTCTACATTAACAAGGTTCAATACATGTAACCCGCTGTAGTCCAGCAGGAGTCATACAAGTTATCAAGTGTGAACTAGCTAATAACCTTAGTCGGTTTTAATACTTATTGTAACTGAAATATTCATCTAAGGTATAAAATTAGTGAGAATATATAAAGCTTTCCAATGCACATTTAAATTGATTTCTATTTGCAGACAAGTCCTTTATTTGTGAAGGCAGGCCATT
>Ga0123357_10004193_pt1 | contig 16812 bp, 12 predicted proteins | sample TergutEmb28metaG_FD_89873 | JGI IMG/M metagenome (GOLD analysis project Ga0123357, IMG submission 89873) | Embiratermes neotenicus P4 segment gut microbial communities from Petit-Saut dam, French Guiana - Emb289 P4 | ecosystem: Host-associated > Arthropoda: Insects > Digestive system > Gut ... | reverse complement strand
CCCCCCCCCCACACTTACAAAAAAAAAAAAAAAAAAAGTTTAATGGACCGGCGGGTTCCTTACCCTTTTTTTTTTTTTTTTTTTTTAAGAGCTTGTTTACCGGTACAGGGTAATACGCATGCTTTTATTTTTCCTCGCACGAGTTCCACATATCCAGCCGATCTTAGACTCTCTGTTTCGATCACCCAAATTTCACTTGATGATTATTTAAGATGTTTGGATTATCCTCCTATCTACTATTTAATATCTGTTTTGATTATCCTCCCATCTTCACCTACATCACGAAAGCTTTATTTTCCCTTCATATTTTACGATTAAAATTTTAAAGAACGTTTCTCATTTATCCCTTGTTCGTTGTATGTCCCGCCCATTTAACCCGTATCCTGCTAACGTGGAGAATATGGTGAGCTCCTAATAATACTAACAAATGGCAGATGGGATTTAACTTGGCGTTTAAAGGGTTAATCTCTCTAGATACGATTACCTTAATAATGCTGGGTGACAAATATGAGTTACGAAGTTGTTGATTTTGCGATTTTCTCCTCTCTCTGTTGCTTCTTTGTAACAATATTGCTTCTGCACCAGATGTAGTTGTACTTGGACTGTGGCAAGTGTCACTGAATTCTGAACTCCAACGAAATCGGCCACGTTCGGTTCAGACCAAACCCCGAAGTACCAACTTCGCAGATCTTTCGTGACTGTCGTTATGTCTGTGTGTCAGATTGCACATTAGAGTGTACTGTACAATGTCATTGAGCTTTCATTGAATTTCATTTGTAATAAAGGTTAAGCAGTTAGGTTAGGGGTTGTGGTACTGGGACAAATAACTCCAGGCGAGGTTCTCACTGCGGCGTTGATGAAGATTAAAGTCTTCAGAGATGTGACGCTGTGTAGAGTGATAAATAGTCACAGACGGTTCGGGGAAACGTACTGCTTCCATCTTCAGGGGCAAGCAGCACAAGGTAGTCACTAAGCAGTTCCGAAACTCAGGTAACTTTTTATTAGTCGACATGGCCTGACGTACCAGAAGACCTGAATCTTCAAATAATTTCATATTCCATAACTAAATTTATTTATAAACAGTTCAGTTATCCAAATATACTTTAGACTACTGCAACATGTTTTGGCTGGAACCTGTAGCCGTCTTCAGGGGGGACTAAACGTACAAAGGACATACCGGATTGAAGTGCAACTTCTTGAACCGTATTTGGCAAAAACCCATGTGAGTATGCTGTTACAATATCGATGTGCGATGTCAACAATTATAGTTTAACTTAAACAACATTTATTTGAACAACAATCGTTAACATCATACGTCGTTATTGTAACACGATACTTAGACTTGTTTTTACCACTTACTGTCGACAGAGTTACATTTCAGTTCCTTATTTTTTTTTTGTATATTTATTACTCCCCGGGGTTGCAGACAGAACATGTTGGAGTATTTTTTTATCTCAGTAATTAACCAACTTGTTTCACAAAATTTTTGTTTTACAATAAGTTTATTTCATGTCTCTACATGTTTCGAGCACATGTGCTCATCATCAGGAGGTCAAAATTGCATTACACAGCCTCTGGTATCATCACACCTATAGGTGTGTAATGCAATTTTGACCTCCTGATGATGAGCACATGTGCTGGAAACATGTAGAGACATGAAATAAACTTATTGTAAAACAAAAATTTTGTGCATCAAGTTGGTTAATTACTGAGATAAATATACTGAGATGCACGGTCAGCAAAACGTCAGAAAATGTTGGAGTAGTCTAATGTGAATTTGGACAACGGCAACTGTCTGGTAAATACATTTATTTATGTCCATTTGTTTGTTTTAGGCGCGACAGCCCGCATTGGGCCAGGGCCTCCTCATTCACGAGGTCTCTAGATTACACACAACGATGCACTACAGTCGGTAGGACTCCTCTGGACGAGTGATCAGCTCGTCGCAGAGACCGCTACCTGACAACACACACAACACTCACAAACCACAATCTCAGCAGGCGAGCGGCCGCAGACCTACGCCTTAGACCGCGCGGCCAATGGGACCGGCATTTATGTCCATTGCATGTCAGATTATAATATCAAGTTCATATTCCGTGATATCTGTTGTAGGCATTTTGCTTTCCGTATGTAATTTACTAAGCTTCTATGGGAGGCGGACTTTCTCTATGACTAATATTGTACGGGGAGGGGCTGACCTCCATCCTTGCCCACTGGCTTCCCGCTGATGGCACTTCATGTATCACAGCGATGCGCTTAGTCGACATGTGTGCTCTTGATAGTTGCAACGAGTACGCAGAGAGTCGCGGGTGACACAGATGTCTTGCATTACAGTACTGTCAATATGTAGCACGATGCAGGGCGCCAGAGCGTGTAATGTTGTGGTAAGGGACGCCAACAACTCGAACAGACTGTTCACCAGCACCCGACGCCGACGCCATGTGAGGAAGCTACCCAAGGTGCGCCTTTCAAATGGAAATGTCTTCATGAGTTTGTCTTAAGTTTCACGTGTGTGTGTGTGTGTGTGTGTGTGTGTGTGTGTGACAATCGTTGTTGCCTGTTTGGCAGTGTAAAGTGAGGTCTGCTGTGAAACATTTCCGTCAGGAATTTAAGAATAAATTATTTGCTACAGGAATCCCACTGTGTAGCTAACACTGTCAAGGGAACTTAACTGTAGTATTAATTAACAGACAGTATATATGTGTGTTTGAGCATATAGCAGGTGTAACCGAGTATTAATACAGACTGTGTTGAATGTTGCAGGGGCAGAATGGGTTCGAGGAACTGCGCCGTTTCATCAAGCAGGGCGGCGACTTCTGTAAGGACCTCAGCTCCATACTGCAGGAAAGGTAACTGCATGGTGCCAGGTCGATGCATCTGGTATCCTTCACTCTCTGGACCGTATTAAGCATCTAGTGTTTAATATAAGAATTAAAACACAAAATTTGGATGGGGTGGGGGAGTATTCTCGTTCTCAGGCAAAGAGTACGGGAAGCACGCACTCGCTTGTGTCCAATAGGCAGACCTCTTCTGAACCTCTGGGGCCGATAGAGTTAGGCAAGAAATCTTCCGCTTTTTTGAAAACCGATTTTTCATAGGATCATTCTTCGTAAACTGTCCCGAGCTAATGGAACCCATTCCACACTTTTACCTCGTTATTCTCTAATGTAGGTTTCTGTTTTCTACATCTAGGTCTCGCCAGTGGTCTGTCTCTTGAATTGAGATTATCTTACAAAATTATGTATGCATTTCTGTTCGGCCCCTCTCCCTGCGTTCTGCATGCACTGTCCTTCTCACAGTCTTTCATACATTCTCTCTAACAGCTAATATGTTGTGTCGAATACAGTATGACATGGTCGGTAGTCCTTTACCTTACCCTTATCCGTTCAAATATGCCCATCCCTCGCTTTTCGCTGATGGTACTTGGAGGTTTCGCGAATTTGCGGGTTCGCCCCTCTAGTAAAAACACATCACTCGGACCCTTCAATGGATAGGAGGATCAAAACTATTGGAGAGCTCGAACAGGTCTTCGAACCATGCCACATGATGCTCAAGGGACTGAAAAGGGGGTTGGGGGTGGAAGAAGCACCTCCCACCACAATGTTTCTGCCAAGAAAAGAAAAACACTAAGCGTCGGTCAATTATTCGAGCATTTTCGCTTTTCGTGGGAGGTTTTGGTACCTAACTGCAGCGAAAAGCGAGAGATGGGTGCATTTTCTTCAGCATTTCTTTTAACTGAGCCTATTTCTACCTTCTTTCTGTAAAGCATGGGTCTCTGACCCGCGGCCCGCCAGCATGTATTATGCGATCCGCTGCCACATTTGCCAATTATGTATGTACTATAAAAGTTACATAATTTAGGCAATTAGGTGTACCAGTGAACTGCTATTTGTCCAAGTGCGGCCCACGAACCAGGTCGCACAAATCTGTGTGGCTTTTTGCCATAAAAAGGTTGGAGACCCATGCTGTAAAGTGAAAGACCAAGTAAGAAAACAAGTAAAATTATTTTTAATTTTCACAAAGTCATTTTGCTTTTATACAGCAGGCGGGAAGAAGAAACTCCTGTATGGTGACCGGTGGAAGTACACTTTCATGAACAAGAGAGGCCTTGTAATGCCCGGGGGCTGTCAGTTTTCGACGCATGGCGCGGAGCGCTTCTATAAACGCAATGACAGGATTGAAATACTAAGTGATGTGAACGTGAAGGTTCGCAACTCGTGCCCAGTTACCGTTCTCTGACCCACTGCGTACCTTCTCGCACTGTCGTCGTTAACTCGTTTAATCCTTTCCCTGCTGAACGATATTCAGAGTCTCCTTTTGTCTGCGTTATGCATGGTAGCATAGTAACATGGCAGTCTCCAGTGATAAAAGTTTACCCTAGAACAGGCCACGAAGGCCCAGAGGGAGAGTAGTTGTATAGTCTATTCTTTCTTTAACCTCGGTGCTGGATGGGGGTGGGTGTCAACGCCACGACCCGGCCACTTTACCCACGAGAGAGACCCGGTACCCATTGTATAGGAGGCTGAGTGGGTCCTAGGGCCGGTCTGGACGGATGCGGCAAATCTCGGGCTCACCGGGATTCGATTCCCGGACCCTCCAGCCCGTAGTGAGTCTCTGTACCGACTGAGCTATCCCGGCCCACAGTCCCCACTGATAAAATCCACAAATATTTGACCTAACAAAATTTAATGGCGGAGGAGAACTGCATTCTTCTGGGCTGTTACGTGGATATAGTCTTATCAATTAACAGCTCTTCTTTTCTAGTTCCGGACTTCGGGTTGTCAATAGCCGGGAATATTTGCTTTTCGGAAAGTTCCCTACCAATCTCAACATTACCCGTACCTTTAAACTCCTCAAAAATAAACTCATCCAGTTTTGAGTCAGTCTCCATAAGAGTAGTAGCAATTATTGTTTAAAAACCGCCATTTTCAATTTTACGAGCTGCTAAAAAAAAAAAAAAAGTTTTGGTCCTTGCAATGCATTTGAATCTACATCACCATTTAGAACTTCTCCAGACGAAGGAATAATAGGTTGTCCCGGAACGTCGGTAGGGAATTACCACCACTCGCCGCGTAATAACCCAGACGAGTGCAGTTCTCAGCTACTTCGCGGCGGAAGCCTGAAATCACGCGAAATGGAGGAACATCGTCGTTTCTTCGATATTAGTAAACAAGGGAACATTGGAGTTATTAAGAGTAGAAGTGGCTGATATTCCTGAGCGAAATTTCTCTTTCGTAACACGAAAAAATGTCGCAGTTAATTACAGTGTAGAGACGTTAATGAATGGTAGGGCGGAACAGGATGATAGCAAACAGTTTGATCCTGGATATCAAAATCCACGCACTATTATAATAGCGTCATTCACAAGAAGTCCAATAAAAGGGAAAAGAAGGACGAGGTTGTGGCATGTCTTGGCTGACATTCTGGACGCAGCATAACCGGTTCGAACCCATTCAAACTCTTCATCTTTATATTTCGATGTGCGCCAATAGACGAAACGATAGCTGCGTTATAAAGCGGGCAGACGGGCCGTATTCACCATACGTATGTTAGCAAAGGAATTTTGGGGTGGGACATCTGTCGTCTCTTTCTGCTCAGTTGTGATTTTGTTTTTTTTTCGTACATCCCGCACTACCGCACGAGGTCTGTGGTTCCGCTCATCGTGTCGTGACAACACCGCATTCTGCACCTACTCCGGTTCCGTGTTTGGCTTTCAATGCAGGTGGTAGCTGTCGCTTCTGTTAACACCGTTAGCGCATTAAGTTATCGGTCAGCCCGACCACACGTCGGGCATGTACCGCTGAGGAGGTCATCATTTGTATTCCGGTATGGACACATGGCTTGCTTTCCGTCCCCCGAATGAATGTGAAGGTAGGGGGTTATTAATGGTATCGGGCATGGCTGTGTAACTTCGGCACGGAGGTAACGGCTAACGAACACCGTGGGGTGGGAGACAGTCGGCGATCACTCTGCGGCCGCCTTTACCTACAAGGAAACACGCTCTGGAACCTGTTGGATAGTAAGCTTGTCTAAATGATGGAGGCAGGTGGTTTGGGATAAAAATTCTGTTTTTCTTTGACGAATTCTGGAGGTGAATAATTAGTTTAACTCTCCGGCCACCTGTATCTTTAGAGAACGCGCCCACGGATCCAGTTCGACAGAAGGCTGGCTGATAGTTTGTCATCAAAACGGTGAAGGCAGGCAGTTTGGAACAATAATGTGACCCTGTGAAGAATGCTAGAGGCATGCAGTTAGCTTGACCTTTCGGCCGGCTTTATGGTTGGGGAGACTCTGGAACTTGTTGGATAGGCGCTTGATTGGCGGTGCCTAATCTGCAGTGGGTCAGCGCAACTACACAATAGATCCTCCTCTTTCACATGTTTGCGCACCGCGTTTCTGCGTTTTCTTTGACGATTTATTGTGCCGACCCTCACGCATCGCGATTTACATCACTCGTTCCTTCGCAGTCGCTTTTCTTTAGGCGCACGGAGGGTTATGAAGGAGGCCTCCTCTGTCTGCTTATCTAAGTAGCTACCCATCGATCATGCGATACGGTATGTACTTCGTTGGTACTGCTCACAGTTTTTACGCTCTTTCGCAAAATTGCGCAAAGCGATTATTAGTTTGTCATGTCTGTCCGTCCGATTGTCCGCATGGAACAACTCGGCTCCCACTGGATGGATTTTCATAAAATGTGATATTTCAGTATTTTTCGAAAATCTGTAGAGAAAATTGAAGTTTCATTAAAATCTAAAAAGAATAACGGGTACTTTATATGAAGCCCAATATTAATTTCTAATCATATATCTCTTAATTCTTTTTAAAATGAGAAATGTTTCAGACAAAAGTTGTAGAGGAAATCTGAACACACATTTTATGTTCAATAACTTTCTTTCGAAAATCGTACTGTTTATGGGATAATGTGGAAAAATATTGTAGAGCGATGCATGGCACAGATGACAATATGGCGCATGCGCATTTCATGCTGGATACCTAAGGCTACAAATACACGCTCAGGTTGTGTAATAATTATTGCTTTTCCACTGCAACAATGACTGTACGGAAGCGCCTCAATGTTACTTTGTATGTTCACTGCCTCTCTTGTTAGAATTGTTATCGTCGTGTTTTATTTATGCCAAGAAAAGAAAGTTGAGGTCATTGGTCAGGATCGACAAGGGAATGAACACAGCCGCTGTCAGACGCTGTTGTCCTGCAAAAGAATCGACTGTTCATTTCACTAAATAGATGAAGACCAGTTCTTGTATAATTCATGCCCCCTTCCTCGAAAAGATGGAAGGGCCCTGTATGTATGGGTGGAATATGAAGCACAGAATCTGTTGCCGGTCAGCGGTGCTGTGTTCAGGGGGAAGACCATGTGGTTGTACAGACTGTGCAGAGCTTGGAGGTGAGATGACGGACATTTGCCATGCGAATAAATACCATTTTGAAAACTATGGGGAGTGGATGAGCCTTCACAACATGAAGACAGTACTAGAATCAGCATCTTCTGATCATGTGGCTGGCCCTGAATACCAAAAACAGTGCCAGGTGAATATGCCGGATGTTGGTCTAGCCCATCCGAATATGCAAGTGAGTACCCGCCCAAAAATCACATCACTCCTGCAGCCACTCGACCAGGGAATGATCGAGCGCTGAAGTGCTTTGGACGCTCGCTGTTCTTTCCGTTGCGTCTTCGATGCAAGTGAAGAGACCGTTGTCACCGAATGCGGAAAGTAGTACAGCAGGGCTGACTGCATAGGAAATATAGAGACGTCCTTGGACGAGCTGAAGTTCACGGCTCTGAATAGCTGCTAGAAGCGGCTTTAGCCTGAAGCATTGCAAGGCTTGCGGAGTTTCCATAACCGTTACGAGGTAATAAGGAACGTCCTCCTTGTGACACACAGAATTCCAGAGGATGGATTCCGGGATTTGGAGGAGGCGTATGTCCAGGAAGTTCTCGACTTTCACGCTGCTGATTTAACTGAGGAAGGCTTTGAATAGCTGACAGTGCTTGGTGAACCGGGAGATGAAGAATGTTCTAGTGCTATGCAGAAAGGCCTCAGATGGCAGTTCATTTGTCGTTATATTTTAGGTCTATCGTTGGGTGGACAGGTGGACAGGTGCCTCAGATTTCAGTGTGAGGTGAAGGCTGTCATATCGTCTACAGTTCGGTGTGTAAGAACATGCAGAAGAAGGCAGAGCTGTCGAAGCCACCTCTTGCTTCACAATGTCTTCTGGCTCGTCCTTTTTCTTGCGATCACGCCGATATTTTTCAGCCAGGAACACCGATGTAATCCCAAAAAGCACAACAAAAACGATTTTGTGTTATTACTCATTAATAATACATATTAACTATCATGTTAATCTGCCTTTAGTGTCCCTAACCCCAGTTTTCCCATATTATTGGAACTTAGCCCATAGCGGCTTTACTGTTCGTGCGATATCCCAAGAACGTAATCCCTCGAGAGTTTGCTGTACTGCCCTTTTTGTTGCAGGTCGGAGGCGGAGACTCAATATGCCAAGAGCCTGAGCAAACTGTCAGGTAAATTGATGAAGGCCTCGAAGGACTCGGTGGGAACTGTGCACCAGGCCTGGCAGCGGGCAGGCGCGCAGATGGAGGCGCAGAGCGAGATTCACAGGTAAGGTCTGCGAGATAATTCTGAAGATGGAGGCAGAATGTTCGTTGGAACGCCGGTAATCACCTAAAACATTATACAGTATCAGAATCTCGAAACCACAGTCCAAAATTAATTCTGTTGCGATACTGTGTACTGCATTGCCATGATATTCCTTTAATGTAGATAGGCCTACAGGTACATTGTCTGGTCTGGATGGAATTTGGAGAGCAGAAAAATCCCTTAACCCCACCTGCTTCTAAACCTGGACCATCTATCCTGTGGCGAGTCTCTGTACTGACTACGCTGTCCCAGACCTGATGTAGTAAAAGGGAGCTGAAAATGCATTGTACTATGCTTTTGGATTGGGGGTTGAGAAGACACTGAGGGTCAAAGTGAATCATAACCAGAGCATGCTCCTGATTAATGGATATTGTTTGATGGCTTCTGTATGTACCATGCTGGAAAGGGAAGGAAATACAGTTATGTACATGTAAAACACATCACTTCCACAGCATTGCAATCTGAGGCATGAAATTTCAAATGTACACTCGTGAGTTATGATTATAGTGAGGTAGAATCCCACTAATGTGAGATCTTTATGTAGGGCTTTTGCAACAGCGCTGAGTGAGGAGGTCGTGAAACCACTGCGACAGTTGGTGGAGACCCAGCACCGGATTCGGAAATCAGTGGAAGTAGCCGTAGACAAAACTGGCAAGAGTCTGTGTGAGTGGCGGTCAGCAGAGAGCAAAAGCAAGAAACAGAGTTTTCTGTGTGCACGGGAGAATGAGAAGCTACAGGATGCCACGTTGGATGTTAGATTGGGACGTGCCTCGTCCACCACACACCTGCACCTGACAGGGGCAGGACAGCAACATGCTGGCAAAGACAAAGAGAGTGCCAAGGTACGTCGGCAGTTAGAGAACTAGATTTGTACCATCCTAATAAATAGCAGTGGTAGAAAGAGTTGCAAGATAATCTTGCAACAGCTGCAATGAGAGAAATTTGTATTTGTGTGTGTGTGTATGTGTGTGATAAAGAAATGTACAAAAACTGTTGCAGGAGGGTGCAGGTTAATCTGAATTACCACAGTTGTCTGGTTCTTTACTTTTCATTTTAATGTTATGTTGCAGAGTTCCTTCATTTTGTGTATTGTTATTTATGTTATAATGTAGAAGTGTGTCCATATTCCAGCTAATTTGATATTTTATTTAAATTGCTATCACTATTGATGCTATTATTGATAACAGCTTATAGCCACAGATAGGTGACTGGATGATTTTGTTTTGTGTACAAGAACAACGTGCAGCTTTTAAAACCCCAGTATTCAGGTGTAAATTGATTGTTGTCTTCTGGGATGTGGCACTGTACTGCGGTAGACTGGTGTCTATCAGCCAACATAATGTCTTTTCATAGAAGAAAGCAGTCTGTAGTCACTTCTGTTAAAATATAAAATGTTACATATCTGTAGTTCTTATTTTGTGTTTCAGCTTGAGGCAAAACGTCGGAAGGCAGAGGAGGCAGTGAAGAAGGCTGATGTGGAATATTACACATTCAGCATGAGGGCAGAGCGAGCAAGGTAAGAGACAAACTGTGGCAGAGATTTGTTTGATCCTGAGGGTGATTCTTGGTGACTGATACAGCGCTGGGTTGCAGGTTGGAATGGGACAGCTGTGATTCGTGGCAGTCACTGCTTTCAGGCACTGGAAGAGGAGCGCTTGCAGCAGTTGAAGGTCTTGGCAGCCTGCTATCTCCACCATCTGCAGGAGATGGGTCCAAAAATGGTTCAGGTGAGGTGCTTTGTTGCTGTTGTATCCCTTGTCTTCTGTGAAGAACATGCATAATAGAGATGGAACAGGAAGGAAGAATTAGCTAATAATACAATCGGAATAGCACACCAAAGTTTCTGTTCACAACAATACTTCATTTAATTGTTCTGTTACGTGTTTTGGCCTATGCGGTAAGCTGCAAGAAGACTGCACAGAATGTTAGTGGGAGATACTCAATATGTACATTTTTATGATTAGAGGGGGATGTCAAAGTATGGCTTACCATTTTGTTTTGTGGTTATTAATCAAAGGTTACGGAATAATTTGAAAACAAAGATGCACTGGACATTCTTTTAGCTCTAGAGTTTTAGCACTGACCTTACAAAAATGGTAATGAAATTTTGAAAATCATTGTTTCCACAAGGAAGAAATTATCACCCTGTGGAAGGAATCGGGTTCAAATATGGGCTGTCTTCAGGTGTTGGTTGGGGGGAACAGCTCTTTAGAAGACAGAAACACATTTAGTAAGCATCAATCCAAGTTTGGTCCAATTACAGAATACTTTTAAAGGTAACCAACATGGGCCACACCACCACTTGAAGATTCTTATAGTATGTGACTTTTATGGATAAGCAATAATACAGGAATAGAACAGCACCAAAAGCACTATTCATGAAAAACATGCTAGTATTAAATATAATTCCACAGAATTTATAAAGCTTCTTGCATTAATTTAAAAGTCACACACCTTCAGATAAGTTCAAATTGACAAAACAAAGAAAATGACTCCATGTGTCTACTCATTAAAGCTGACTGCAGCACTTTCACTGCTGTAGCATTCTTACAAAATGTAATGTCACTTCAGGGCTTTAACAGTGCGGCCCATATTTGGACGTTCTCTGCTTCTTATAGAACGTGTATTTATGTATACTGTTTATTTACAAAGACATGTTTCATAAATAACACAGGTACATGTACAAAACTGAAACAAATTACCATCTCAGTAATATGCTGGGTATTTGTGTGAAGATGGCTGCATATACTGCAACATGTAGGAGGACAATTAAATACAATGTAGCTGTGAGGAGCAAACTGTGTGTGCTTGGCTGGTTTTGTTGCTGGTTAAAACTGATGGTACAATGCAAAGTAAAAATAAAGAAAGAAGAATGCTTTTGTGTTTTTGTAGGAAGTTCATATTAGATTCAAAGGGTGGGCACTAAATGATTGTAGCATGACCACCATCCTCAATGTGTTGGGCATCCCTTTCATGGACGTAGCATTTTGCACCTCCTGTGAAGTATCTTGCTCATTGGAGCCCTCCGATAGTCAGTTGGCTTCAAGAAGTGAGTTTTCATTTGACAGATGCTTGATTCAGCTGAAACATTGCAGTGATGCGGCATATGTGAGGCTGTTCTTTTTTGTCTTGACACCTTTCACAGGTGCAATGGGACTGTTTACTAGTCCCATTTTCAGTAGGTCTTCCTCAAAGAGACAGTGCCATGAATGATTCTGTCACTTGTGTGTTAAATGTATATAATGAATTAATGTGAGACATTCCACTGTGTTTATAACAAAACAAATTACACATTGTTTCGTGTACTGTAGCTTTGTGTACTAGCTTAAAGAAGCAAGCATGCATCAGGCCAATCATACAAGTATGCAAAGAATTACCAGAGAGCTGTTATAGCATACAAAAAAAAAAAGTTGTTGAGATCCTATTACTTTCACATTTGGTTTATTGTTGAATGTAAAAGAGTGCTATCTCAAAAATTGTGCTCAGTATGAAATATATATATATATATATATATTTATATATAACTGATATGTTTAATGAAACTGGTGCCTTGTTCTAGCCATTGTTGTTTGCTCTGTGAGGCGGCTGTAATGCTTGTGTTGACACCCTTCCAAGATAAAGTGTGACAGTGTCTAGCTGATAAGATTGTATTCTTCAAAGTGGGTACTTGATCATTATTTTGACATGGGATGTGCTTGAACCCAATCTGACTGAAATCATTTAGATGGAAATGTGTTTTATGTTACTGATGGGTTGATGTTTGTGTACTAAAATTCTGCTGAATATTCATGGCAGGTAGAATATGTCTGCCTTTCCATCTCTCTCTGTTCTTCATCTGTGGTATTGCTTAACAGATTTTAATATTTGGTATTGGGAGTTTACAATGAAGGATGTTGAGTGAAAGTTAAATTAAAATTACATTCGTAAGGAAGTAGGAAAGGAATATATTCTCTAAATGCTTGTTATTGTGAAGTTCAAAGACATGAGTTCAGAAACTGTTATGAGTACATTTACTTTTCAAAACCATAAATACCAAGTTGTATGAATGTGGTCTCCCACTATAAAGAAGGAGAATTCATTAAAATGTGTTTAAAGGCAAGGTCCTTAGTAAAATGGACCTAAGAAGGATATCATGCTTCCTCTGCAAGGTAGGAGATAACCTGAAGTGGGGGGCAGCAGGGTCTTGTGAGATGTTGGTTCCTGTCTGTGTGACATTACATCCGAGACTTCGATCTTAATGCATGTACTCAGTGCATTGAGAATCTCAAATACTAAAAAGTGGTGCTAAACTTGACATTGTATGGAACCTGCTTGGGTATCACACTGTGAGAATATGTATAGGGGAGTGGAGGTGTATCCTTCACAGTCTCATAATCTTGGCAATGGATGGAGCTGAGTGGTCAGCTTTATGCGCTGGCCTCGTTAGCAGGCTGGATGGTTCCCAGGACTGGTCTGGAATCTTCAGAGAACAAGAAAACCTCTTATTCTTTCAGGAATTTAACTGAAATTTCTTGTGTGTTCAGTTAGTAGCCTAGTATGTATTAAATAAGTGAGCTGATAGATTTAATGTTAGTATCTGTAGTTGTGGAAATTATGCACAGAAATGGATGACTGAATTTTATAATGTTTAATACACATTCCTGCAGGCCTCACCATGTAGAAGGAAAATGAATGTTATAAGTTCTTACCAGAATAGGTTGGTTCTCGCTCAGATAGGTTTTGATTTTCCTTTGCTAATTTTAAGTCACGTATGGTTAAGCAGCATAAAAAAAATTCTTTGTCATCGTTCAGTGCTGAATTGCCTATTACTATTTTGCAGGGTGTAGAGCGTCTGCAGGAACCAGTGGAGAGTTGTGATGTAGCACGCGACATCCAGACAGTTGTGTCCATCAAGGGCACAGGTCAGCCCATCCCTGAGCAGCTTCTGCCTGATTTCTATGCTGAGCACATCACTCTAGCCATGAACAGGGATCGCAGACGACAGGTATGTGTTTTAAATTTATTGTACATTCACGTAAAAGATGAAACGACAAGGGTGGTAGATTTATCGTATCCCTAAGTTAGAGTCTTGGCTTGTGCCAGCACACTAGTCCACACGACTACTCTTGTCAGTGCTGCAACCAAGCTTCAGTTGCTTTGTCAAGGAGTTCACATATTTTTGGTGTGCTTGTGAAATTTATTCACTTGAACAATACGTATTCATTTGTAGTACTTTTGCAGGGCACTCTAATCACCTGCATATAAGATACAGATTTTTTCCTGTCATCTTCTGCAAAATGTGAGGTTGCCCTCCATTAATGCACAAAGTTACAGAAGTGCTATATACATATTTTGTAACTGAAAATTTTGAGTGAAATTTTTTTATATTTTGGTAAACATGATAACATGTCATGGAAAAAATATAGCCAGAGGTTTTGTGAAAAATATTCCACATCACTAATGCCACATAAAATAATGGCATAAAAGATAATGGCAAAGGTGTGATTGACAAGTTTAGTTGTGGAAAAAATAAAAATGTCAAATCTTGTGCTTTTTTCTGATGCGCAAAGAACCAAAACAGCATATGTTCATGTTCTGGAAATTCACATGCTGGTTGTGAATTTGCTTTAAGTCAAAGTATATGTTCACTGAATACATGTAAAATTATGGGGTTTATTGTTTTAAGAAACAACTAATTATGATCATTATAGTCCGTTAATTTGGACACCGTTCTTGAGGGCATTCTTAGAGAGGGAATACTTGTAGTAACTTCATGCAGGAACATGCTGTGGCCCACACAACAAATTTTTCAGTGAGTAGTGAATGGATGTTTAGTTAAACTGAACATTGTTGGCTTCTTTTTCTTAATATATGAATCAGTGCAGTTATTATTTTTGGGGTATAATGAAAGACAGAATTGTGAACAACCCAAGTGCTTTGTGAGAGCAATAGAAGCTAGGATTTGAAGAGAAACAGCAAATATTTCAGAGCAAGACCTTCATTATGTGGTTCAGAAATATTTTCAGAAGGTATAAGGCCTTCTTAGCAGTTGGAGGTCGGCACTTGGAGACTGTAACATATAGTAATGTGAGTTGAACTTTTGGGGAAAAAAGACTAAATTTCTGGTGGATGATGGTCTCTGATGTGATAATACTTTACTTTAATCAGGGACATGATAAAAATTACTCTTTCTCTAGTAACTGTATCAACCTCAGGACATGACGCTATGCTGTCTGAGGTGTGTATAATCTTCTGGTGCTTGAAGCCTGGGGTTGTGGCTTTGAATCCTGCTTGGAGCATGGAAGCATTTTTGCTGTGCTTATGTTCTCCTGTATAATTAGGGGCTCTATTTTGGGCTGATATCCTGTTCAAGGTATCTTACCACATGCATACAAACAAGATTCAAGAATTACCTAGAAAGTTTTTGATGTTGGTGTATTAATCCTAAGATTACCTGATTAATGGACTTTGTCCTCCATCTCATATTAAAAAGTGAAAAAAGGTTTTAGAATTTTAGAAACAGTGTATTCATGTGTTAGGTTGGCTAACATATGAGGAAGTCCTTTCTGTATGATGCAACTCAGTAGGTGATTTACATTTCTTTCACTTGATGATGGGACCAGATCCTGTTCCTGAAACATCACATTCATGCTTGAATGAAATCCGGAAACCAAGTAGATCTAAGATTCATAAACTCAGAAAGTGGGAGGTCCTGGACCAGATTGGTCTGCCTTGCCTTACAGGCAGATATACATAACTAAGAAGAAGTTGCAGGATAATCTGGAAGTTATGCCCATTTTGTTGATAATCAAAAGGCAGCATGGTGGTCTGTACATTTCTTTCTTGTTTTCACAGATTGGGCATTCCTCCTGTGCTGTTATTACTGATATATTTTCCTTGAGTACCTTGCTGCCCTCCCATGTTACATTGGATATACTGCATAATCTGCCATTTGTTTACATTATGCTTATCTTAGTCCTTGTGAATGATCGTAAGTAAGAGTTGTGGCTTTATTGTTGTACTTGCGTGATATAAGGAAACATAAACAACAGTATTTGACATTATGTGGAGAAAATGAACAGGGCTTTGTAATTTCATCACTATTATGTAGTGTGGGAATGATTACAGCATCAACTGGCCTTAAAATCTGGTTATCAGTGTTAAATTCCATGTTGTCTTCAACCTCCTGCCTTTTCCCACTCCATGTACAAGGTTTTCCGACTTCTTTTTGCATACAATAAACTTTTTGACTTCATTATTGACATGAAATTTGGGATAGCATTGTATGTGGGCTGTGCTCTTAACGATCTGGGGTTCTGCTCCTGGCAGGGGAACTTTTGTCCCCTCAAAACCATCCAGATCAGCCATGGGTCCACACAGTCTCCTATCCAGTGAGTAATGGATGCTCCTTCACTAGGGATAAGGCATTTAGGGTGTGAAGTTGACCACTCATCTCTCTCTAGTGTCAGGGTTAATATTGGGTACAGTTATACCTGTAAAAGGTACAGTTATAGTTTGCCCTAGAACAGGCAACAAAGGCCCAGAGAGGGAGTAGAGGTGTACCTCTACTCTTTCTTTAACTTTGGTGCTAAATGGGGGGTTGGTGTTCAAAGCCACGCTTCGACTGCTTTACCCCAGGAAAAGACCCGGTAATCACCGTATAGAAGGTTGGGTGGGCCGGTCTGGATGGGTGCAGAAAATCTCGCCCCCGCTGGGATTCGATCTCTGGACCGTCAAGCCTGTAGCGAGTCGCTATACCATGTATGCTAATCCTGACCCACACAGTCATACCTGTTCTCCCAATGTATGTCTTTATGGCATGCACAGGGACAACTGTACTTTACTCTTACCTTTACCTCATCTCCTATACAGTATTTTATTGTTCATTTCTCTGCTTACTACTGCAGGGTTATATTTCCAAACATAGAGTATTGGGCATTGTTGGACCGAAATGTTTTTGCACTATTCCACTTATCTCTGGTAATATTTGTGTGCAATTTTTTACATCTCCCTCACCATCAGGCCTGTTCAATTCTTAACACATTGGCGCCCGACAGCTGTGAACACTGCCCACCCCCGGTGGACCGGACATTTAAACTCTCAACCGGACCTTTAACCTTACAACTCCGTAGTACCGTACGAGTCCCTTTACATT
>Ga0123357_10004192_pt1 | contig 16813 bp, 13 predicted proteins | sample TergutEmb28metaG_FD_89873 | JGI IMG/M metagenome (GOLD analysis project Ga0123357, IMG submission 89873) | Embiratermes neotenicus P4 segment gut microbial communities from Petit-Saut dam, French Guiana - Emb289 P4 | ecosystem: Host-associated > Arthropoda: Insects > Digestive system > Gut ... | reverse complement strand
CGTGGAAAACGCCCGGAAACACCGCGGGTTTGGGGGGGGTGGAAAAGGAAAAAAGGGGGGGGGGGGAACCACCCGGAAAAAAAAAAAAGGGAAGGTTGAGGGCGAGGGGCCCCCCCCCCCCCCATCCGTAGGCCTTCGTTCCGTGCCTTATGTCGGAAGGCGTGAAGGGAGGAAATCTCGTCGGAGCCCTAATCACAGATGGGACGATAGCATTATAATGGATGGTAAGAGAACGCTGTCAGGGTGAGGACTGAATTTAGCTGACTCAGAGTGGGGGTCCATTGGAGAGATTTAAGAACTCTGTGATGAACCTCCGGGTTTCATAAATAGCGTAATTTTTTTTTGTGCTACCGTCGTCTCAAGTAGAAGTGACCTGTTTAGCTGGAGAAAAACATTATGCAAATGTGGACGGGTTTGTAATTTCTTAAACCAGCTTGTTCGTGGAGCGCGATTGGCAGGTATGCAGTTCGTTTCCAGTCACTTTGTAGTTTTATGGCTTTTTCGAACGTAATAAACTCTATCGATATAGTCTGTTTTAGTGATACACATAGCGCAGCGCTCTGCAACTGTTACTACACTACTCAAGCTGCGACTGATAACAAATTTCTGGTTCCGTCTAGGCTGAAGGTCTCTTATGTCTGAGGTAGGGGTATGGTCGAGGTGGTGTAGGAATACGTACACAATACTCATTAATTTGTTTTGCGACACCTTATCAGCTGTTAAGGTCATCAGGTATAGAAATGCAGATATTAGATTAATGATTGTGGAAGTGAATTGCTTCTTGGGGTTTTTAACGGCGCTGTTTCAACTACTGTAGGTACGGAGCGTTAGGCATGAATAATCGACAAGGAGAGAGAATCATTGCAGTATGCTATCTCTGCATTCGCTTTGAAGGACTGAAGTAAACCATGAAGACTTCGATTTGCCTGTAATTCACTAGAGATCGGCAACCGATATATCCCAAGTGCAAGAATATCCGCAGATTCAGTGTAGTTAGTGTCAAGAGTCGAATGGCAGAGGCAGAGGCAGTCTTCGTGTTGGGTTGGAATGGACTGCGTCATATTCAGGGGAAGGCATAACCAAGAAATAAGCCAGAATTGTCACCGTCCGGTACTTGAGCCGGATATCACTGAATGTAGAGGCGGCCGAATAGTATGTGTGAATTCGTTTGATGTCATTAAATTTAATGTAGAAAATTACATAACGAAGAACTTCATAATTTGACCTCTTCAGTAACCACTATTAGGAATGTAAAATAAAGGGATGATGCAGTGAGCGGAGCAGGTAGCACGCAGCAGGAATGCTATATGTCAGTTTCACAATGTTCATTCAGTGCATTTTAAATCAAGGTTTACACACACACACACACACACGCACGCACACACACACACACACACGTGTGTATATACATACATACATATATATATATAGGTGTAGATGGATGGATAATATTAAATATGTTGTTAGAATTATTTTTTTGAGGGGCTGTGATTCCAACTGATTTGTCCTGGAATTGTGAAGATGTTGATTATCCTGGTTTTGTAAAAGGCGCGAAATTTCCAGTAACTCATTGTCTTTTTTGCTTTCCAAAAAGTCTGTGTTCCACATACTTCATTAGATAGTCATCAGCGTTTGATCCTTACAAACAAAAGCCAGGTTCATAGTTTTGTAGACTAGTGTTTATTGCGTTATCTTGAACTTCGCGGTTGTATCATCAGCAAAATGTATGTAAAAAATTCGTGTTTTGGAAAATACGATGGAAGCATATCGAAAATTCCTCCGGTAACATTTCAAACATTCCTCCGCGCCTCTTCGATTCTAATTTTTCTGTCTCTTTTCGACCTCTCACTCTTATACGAACACATCTGCGTCTTTCTCTTCAGTATTATATATTTTGTTGTTGCGGTATTAGCTTATATTCCGGCACATCATAATACACGTTGATATTTTTGGTCCTTGTGTGTGCTTATTTTTGTGTCGCAAAGTTCGTGACACAATATTTATATTCCACCAGTTAATATCGTAGTCTCCTTCGGTCTGTTTTTATAATTAAATTTGAAATAATCCAAAGATTTTTATGAAACTTGGATGGAGACTGCAGCTTGGTTGATGTTAGTTCACCAGCATTATTACGTACGATCATGGTCGTGGTGTGCCTTCTGCCGTGCAATAGGGCTGTGAAATGTTAGATGGCAATAGATGATCGCGAAATGTGTGACACTAGTTCTGGTAATAATTTTAGGAGAATGGAAAATGGCATTGTGGCTTCCTTGTGAAATGGATTTTCAGTTTTCCTTTTGTTTGCTTTAATTTCGCAACATAGTCCCTGGAATTATATAAATTTACTGACAGCATCCTCTGTGTTTAATGTTACGTCTGACACCGTGAACAAGTTACACGTAATTGACTGATTTATTTGATTACCACTGCTTCTTTTCTTGCATGTATCTTATGTCAGAAAGACACTATTGCCCAAACTCGAAAACTACTGTAATGTCCCGGAGTCGGCATAGCGTAGGCAGTATACTGACTACGCTATGGACCGACGACCATGCATACGTAGTTTGATTCCCGTCAGGGGCGTGACGTAGCATCCGGATTGATTCGGCGACCAACCCAACCTTCTCCTCACTGGGTACCGGGGCTCTTTCGCGAGGGCTCTAGTGGCCGGTAGTGAAGTTAGCCTTACTTCAGTCTATTGCTGACGTTGAGAAAGAGTGGAGCTGTACCTTCGTTCCGTATGCCGTAATGGCGTGCACAGGAACATCTTTCCTGTAATAAATTCCCATTATGACGTGATGTTTTAAGCTTAACCCTTTTCTGATTGTGATCATCTGCAAATATTTGCCACTAAGTGGTTCAGGCTAGATTTCTGCCTGTGTAATTGCATCTCTAATATGCATGCTTGAAACAGTGGGTGAAATAATGTCAGTCTTGTGTTACCGAAGCAATAATTGCAGTACTTATGTTTATGGAAGGTGGTTATTTAACGTTCTTTTTAACTGTGTTTGTGCGTTGGTCTGTACATCCGCTTTGTTGTATGTTATGCGATAATTTTTAAGCGAATTATATAAAGTCTGGAATTCGGTTTGTTGTTTTTCGTGAAGTCTGTGCGTTTTTAACTTACATTATCTTCGTCTGTATATTATTCAGTTTTATAATCACAACTTCTCATCGCCAAATCGTCAGATGTAAACAGGGACAGAACGGAGCGCGACTAAAATTAACTGACAATTCTTCTTTTTCGGGACTTTGCACATCGTGTAATTTTTTAAAGAATCATGACGTTTCGTAAGTTGGCTAGGATTCCGTTTCCAGACAAAGAAGTACCTAACCTGATGGACCCCTTACGAGCTATTCTCACTTACTGGGAACCGTTGCAACAATAACTTGTTACAATATGCACCTAAGAAAAGATCTGGTCCAAGAGTAGCAGCAGGTATCTGGCCATCGAGAAATTAAAAATTAAGTACAAGGCTTGAAAATAAAGCCTGATCCATTCCACAAATTAAAATCCATAAAAGATCCATGAACTCAGACTGGTCAGACCACAGACACAACCCAAAAATGAAGAGAACGTGTGTTAAAAATTCTTAACACCACCGATACCGTCTGTGGAGAAAATTGTCAGACTGCATGGGTTTAAGTGAGGTTACAGGCTGTACCAGGAAGTATAAATTTATTATTTATTCCGTGTGGATCACAATGTCATGGAGCGCATCTCACCAGAGGTACCTGTGAAGCATTGTAATTAGTGCTATATATCCAAGGCAGTGGATGAGACTGTTGATGATATGTTGTGGAATGACAGTGAAGAGGATGGGGATGTTAGGAGAGAGTGAGAGGAAGATGAAGGCACTGCCTGTGGAGATGGAGACAGTGACACTGGTTGTTAAAGGTAGATGGAATGTGACATGCCTCTATATTAAGTGTACGAAAGTAATTGTCAAATAGTTTTTCTTAGCAGATGTTTTATTTTTGGGTGTCATTTTAGATTTGGATAAATACATTTTCCCATGGTAGACATATTTTATATTGGGGGTCGTCTTAGATTAGAGTCGTCTTGCATTGGGGTAAATACGGTATTTTGTTCGATGAATCATTATGTACGTTGGATGGGCGATACAAGATGTGCTTACGGAATAATGGTGGTGACATATTTATAGAAGAAGGAAGTAGCCAACTATATTGGTAACGCTTTGACGGATCTTAAGGAAATATGTTCTGATATGGTATAATAATGGTGTGTGGATGAAACTGGTTCATTTGAATTAATGGCTCTGAGTGATCCGGCATTTTATTCATTGGGGGGTTTTTTTTTGGCCGCAGGAACAAAGCAGACGGAGCGTTAACTGAGTATTCGTCATGTCGTTCTGACATCTGCAGTATGTGGAAAGGCACTTGTTTCCCACCAGCATACTGTCATCGTGTGATGTTAGGGTGCAATATTCCTGGGGAAATGGAATTTTTGAGCGTCCTCTTTTTAACAACGCTCGTCTATGCTGACCTGTATTGCAAGAATAGTTCCAACATCCCTTTCGAGCATCGAAGAGGTTGCAGGCCGGTGGGCTGAGGACGGAAGACATGCATGACTGTAGGATCGGGGGAGAGACCGATTTTAATCAATTTCTGAAATTTCAATCGTATTTCCTGTCTCTGTCTGGTGGGCGGACGTATTCACGGGGACGACAACAAAGGGTAGAAGGGCGAGATTGTGTGTGGATAGCTGACTGTGGAATGGAGAGGACAAGTGAAGTATACAGCAGCCCGGAGCTCGCTAAAAAGAACAGAGAACAAGGCATTCGGGTATTAGATATCAATAACTTCAGATTAAAATGTCTGTGCTTCATTCAGTGAAAGGAATGATATTAATGGCGACGAGTGTTACCAGGAAGCAGTAATTTCTGTCTGTCTGTGGCAAATTCGTATGGGAAAGGGGACGAGAATTTAATACGCGCTTCTTTGTGCGATTGTTCCTCTTATCTGTAAATGCGCGTTCCTCTCTGAGGACTAGAAAACCTTCCAGTTCTTTGTACGCGCCAATTACCTACAAACGGTCTCATATGTAACAGCGATAATACAGCTCTTGTGAAAGTGAAAATGGATGTCATGTCGGAATGAAGATTAGGCCACAATCCTGAAACTGTGTCCTTGACTTTCAGGTGTATACGAACGTAAAGGTGGTATTGGCCGAGTACTATTCGGAGAACGCTGTTCAGCAATTGTGTAAAAGCGTTTTAATGAATTATATTACATGTTGAAAGAAGCATATAGCTTTTTCACTACTGGATCTTTTGAACAGAGTCAGTATTTGGAAGTGTTGCGGACTGGTCTGTTGTTGGTTTGAGTGCCGGTGCAGCGGTTACGCTCCGAACGACCCAATTTCCACGCATTCTCTTGTCAATTTCATACCGGCATCGCTGTACTTACGGGCTCAGGCGGGAAGCACTGCGTGTAACCAGTAGGTAGGTCGCCACGGGATGTCTGACGTTATGCTGTCCGCTCTCTGCATGCGTACTTCTTCACCTTGTGTTAATACAGCGGCCACTTAACTTAATTATTTATATAATAATTAAATAATGGATAATTTTAAATGATAACTATTTATGTAATAATTTATAATTAGTCCTTCTTTGCACTAAAAGCAAAACGCAGTTGCTAGTACAGTGGTGAGTGTGGCCCATCTGTCTCAGTCCGTCCACATTTTTATTTCTAAATATTCTGAATTGGGCGTCTTGTGTTTAAGTAGTGTCGCGAATTTTCTTATCTTATTGGTCCGCTGTAATCCCTACTTTACCCGAGGCGCGAACGAAATCAGTGAATTTATGAAGAACAGTTGAGCTTAACCGTGATTGTGTGCAGCGATTTGTGTGACAGGTGACGGTGTGAGTGAGTTCATGCAGGTAGTTGTTGTTCGCGCTGTGGTTCTGTTCCTCAAAAAGCGCGCTTAAATTAAAGAAGGCGTAAAAAAAACATCATATTCCAAAAATAAATAATTACGAAATACTGGAATAGGGGAAATAATATCAGTGACAGCGTCTTCATGGCAAGGAAGTAAATAACGTGGCACTTATTTTCATCCTCCCTCCATATTCTCAGTGTCTTTTCCATACGTTTCGTAGTCGATCGTCAGTAAGAAACTCTTTTAACGCTGACCCTCGTTCCTAACTTAGCACTGTAATTTTTTACAGCATTATTACGAAGGCAAGAACGCGGCAGATATTGGGAATGCGTTTGCCTCTTTCAGGCTGTTTTATTACGTATAATTTCTCGTGAATACTGATCGCCTTTCGCTCTTTTGTCATTGGAATTGCTATAGGAGATATACATAACGCTACTCATTCGTTTTGATACTGTTAAATAAAAGCAAATAAGCACACCACAAAAGATCACTGTGAACAAGCGATTAAGCGTACGGTGACATGCAGTTTACAGGGAGCACACAGCCTCCCATCTTCATACTTCGCCGTGGATTTGGTACCCTGTCGGCAGCGTCATAGCGCGCAGCCAGCCGGCCATTGGGCGTTAAACCGAAAATGAGGACATAAACTAGTAAGTGATGTTAATTGTCAAGGGGGTTAGATCTAAAATGCGTAAATTAAACGGCTTAAATCCAATATTAGCTATATGTTGTTCTCGTACTGAGGTCATAGTTATTCTACGCGACGGACATACGGCGATTAGCCTCGGACGGCCTCGATATGTATGTACTTTCAGTTGTAAGAGATTCTCATTATTTTGACAGATGGCTTTAACCGCCAGAAAGCCTTATGATACACTACCTGCCGCAAAATACTTCGTGTTGAATTTCCGTCTCCCTCTTTTCGCTAGTCAAATATGCATTTTAATGAGACCTGCGTACATTTGAAACGATTTATAGCTGATCCGTAGTTGCCTGCCGAGCCCAGTGGCCTCGCGGTCAAGTCGTGGGTCTGCGGCCGCTCGCTCGCAATGATTGCGGGTTCGAATCCCGCCGGGGGCATTGATGTCTGTCTCTTGTAAGTGTTGTGTGTTATCAGGTAGAGGTCTCTGCGCCGTCCTGATCACTAGTCCTACTGTTTGTGGTGTGTCTGAGTGTGATCGTGAAGGCTCGATAATGAGTTGGCCCAGGCTCACTGTGGGCTGTTGCGCCACGGACGGTAGTTGAGTAACCACCGTTTGATGTGACCAGTAGTTTTGTGAAGGTACCCCGGTTTTGGATGTGGTGAATGGCGGAGAAAAGATGTCTGCCCCGGTGGGGGTAGAGTTTCGTTTTACATACTCACCCTGGGGTATTCTGGTTCATAGGCCTGTGCAAAATACAAGGTAATATCATAAGCAACAGAAGGCCTTCTTGAGGAACTTGTAGTTTTTGACTCTGTGCTGTTTAGGGGACTCATAGCTAATTATTGACCGAACGTTCAAAAATGTGACTCTAGACCGTAACAAAAGTAGTTTTTAACTGTATTTTAGTTATAAGAGTTTACAGCGCACATATGCATTTTCTCTTCGCAGTTGATACGAACTGCTGATCGTTCTATAAGTTATGAAACTTTGCAAATATTATTTCACAATTTGTTGCCTGTTTTAATATTGGCACATTACACCCCCTGAAGATAGTGTACTTTTACCAGAACATGTCGCAGTAGTGTCTTGACTATCCATATGTATTTGATAGTTTGTATTTGGTTAGTACAATAAACGAGTACGTTGATCGGAAATGCACGGAATGGAGAACATTAAAAATTACCCAGTTTGGGCCCCGATAACGCAGTTTTGGAGGTACAAGAGGGCCCAGAAGATTTATGATAGAATGCACTGAGACTCAACTTTTTATGCTGGTGGTGGTAGTTTGTTGGGGATGATTATGAATACCATGAACAATGGCACGGAAAAAGTTAAAACTGACAAAGCCAAAGTATATGAGAATGGAATGAAACAAGCGGAGTAACCTCCAACGCTGATGTAAATCTTGGGGAATGCTTACGAAATTTAGGTCCCGGTACGACGTCATCAATAAAATAACGACGACGACGCCTACGATATTGTGTTTACGATGCGATAGAAAGAAAACTAATTTGTGGAATGCCTTTTCTTATTCATTTAGAAAATGTTTTCATCCCGTCTGCTTTTCCAAAACAGTATCAATCGCGATATAAAACAGATATCTTAGTTGTGTGAAATGTATTTGTTACTTGAGCGAATAAAATTAGAGGTACCCGACAACAAGTAGTTAGGAAAATATTGAGACCCAAAAAGTTAATGATAAGTGGGCATTTTATGTTTGTTATTACGCAACCAAGAATGTTGTTTACACTTAGTATTGTTAGGTTTGTTCATTGTGGAACGGTGCAGTGGAATGGGAATATGGCTAATAAGGGACAGAGATGGTATGCTTACAGATATTTGGTGGGGAAACTTCTTTGTAAATGCCCGCTTGTAAGACCGAGTGGACAGTTCCCAAGAGAGTGGACAGTTCCCAAGAGGAAGACGAAACTGGCTCGGGATGATGCCCGTGGTGGACTTCCTGTACTCTCAGCGTTGAACCTGCTAACATTATGTTATTGTATTGTGTTGTATTATCTGTTGATTGTCTTAAAGTTCATAGGTGTATGCAAACGGTGCGGTGTGCTGTTTGGCATAGAGTATTTTTTGAAGCTCTGGTACTTTTCACTGGTGTATACGTTTGGCATTCAGCTGACTTTGTGTGCGCAGCCTGGTTGTCAGTTTACGATAGGTCAGAAGATGGCAGACGGATTACTGAAGGAGGAACCTCCTCCAAGAATCTGCCATCTTCGTCCCTCCCTGGTTCCTTCGTCGTTTTCCCCCCACGTATCGGGCTTCTCTCAGGAGGTCGAATGGACGGAAGATCCTTAGGAGTCGTAAGGAATTTTCATTCGATTCAGATTTGATGCTTGGCTGTAGCTCTTTTGTATATTGGGCGGGCTGGCCTAAAGGTCGTTGGCTTTCAGTAAAAATGAAGGAAATTCCTTGTCCGGATGTCTTATTATTTTTTCTTTTCGCTGCTTATGTGTTTGTGACCCCTTTTTACCCTGTGGTTCGTAGGGATAAACAGTGATTTTGTTGGAATGCTGAGAAGTGTGGGTTTGTAGGTCAGGGAATAATATTTTGCTGGGAATGTGGCCACGGATTTATGTGGGCCTAAAACACGGTTTTAACATGCTGAGAAAGTAAAAATTGTGTTTTTGAAGTAGGAAGTGGTTATTTGTTATTGTCATGACGAGAGATTAAGTGATGGGAAAATGAATTGGATATTGTAATGGTAAGCTTCATGGTTTAGTATCGTTGTGCATTACCACTTGGTGTTTCAATTTTGTGTTTTCCGTTTTGCGTTACCCATGTGACATGAAGAATATAGAGCCAGCAGTACAATAAAGCAAGGCAGGACATTTCCTTTATATCCCTTCCAGTTTATGCAGTAACTGTTATTCGACACTGTATAGTCCTGCGTTTCTGACAGGGACGTTAAATATACGTTCAGGCTGACGGTGGAGGCAGTTGTTGCCACCCAAGTTCATATACACATATTGTAGCGTAGGATATAATAACCTAGAAGACAGCAATACCAGTTTTACTACGTGAACACCCTGTGTCTTTTGCTGAAGAAAGACTAGGTTGCGGATGAAGATATGTGTTGATGCTGATTGAAAGCTGAGAATATCATTATGGTTCATAATTTTCAGCTTGCTGAATGGGATTTGTGAACATAAGGGTTGTGAATGCGCTAATGCAGTGCCCACTTCTTAAAGATCCGTGCACATTCGTGAAATTGCTTAGTCGTTTCCACATAACGCGCGAGGTGTATCGCTTAACAGGGCCAACTGTTACGCCCTTTCAAGTTGTTTGGTGTTTGGCAGCATATACTTAAAATTGAGTTCGCAGCTTTGTAACAGTAGGAATTATTTTCTATGTATTTGTGACAGTGTTCTTAAATTAATGTATTCTATGTCAGGCAGTGTCCAATATACCTCATTTCGGGAGTAGACGTAGTCTCGCCTGTCGTAGCGACCGCTGTGGCGTACCGGTGCGGTATTCGAGGGACCTCACGTTCGATCCCAACAGTTCCGACTTGTAGTAATATTTCGCAACTGTTTGCCCGAAGATCGGAGCAAAACCCTGTCAGACGTACTTCAGACAGTGCCCGGCATAATATGGATATAATATATAAAGTATTCGTTGCCATGGAAGCTGCCGTAGAAGGTTTCTTTAAATAAAAACATCATGGACAGAGTTAAAATTTCTCTAGCGTTACAGCGTATTGCGCAGCAAGCTAGTAATTGTGCGAAGCCACCACGAAGAGTTGTTCTTGCCCGCCGCTTGGCGCTACTGCAGCCTAGATATCCCCTTTCCCTCTGGTCCACCGAGCAGAAATTGATAGGATAAATTCCGGGGGCCTGAATTGGCTCCGGCCAACTGGAAAACTGTAGCGCTATAGCGAAGCGAGGCCCCAACCCCCACCCCCATCCTCATACCCTTCGCCTCTCTTGTATTCGTGGGAAGAGGCAAGCGAATTTGCTGTACTAATATCATCGAATATTCTCTGTCAGTCTGCAGCTTCAGCCAGAGAGGATGCTTTGTGTAACAATGTGTTTTTGGAGGGTATAAGTCTGCATATAGAAGGGTGAGTGGGGGCTTATAATATGCTCATCAGTCCCCTACCTCCACCCCTTGCTTACATGTAAAATCCTCTGTGCCCCCTCCCCGTCCTAAGTATCTGCCCTTCCCCATTTTGAACAGAATATAATCTAGTGCAAGTAATCTATTGGTTCATTACGTTATGAGATTTGGCAGAAGAGCTTAAACCTTACGGTGTACAGATTGAATCAAAATGTTGCCCAGTTTTGTGTTCTGTTCAGATCTGTGAGAAGATAATACAGGCATGTGCATTGCGTACCTGAAAAGAATTCATTTTGCCGCGTGCATTAAAAACCAATTCCACCGTATATAAATTATTCCATTGGAGCGTTTCCTTTAATGTTTTATTGTCTCCCAGGTGGTCAAGAAATCGTCGTTCGTGAAACCGAAGGTACGTTACTGGTATTCGATAAAGGTCATCACGGCTCATGTTCGAATCAGTGATACAGTTTCTTCTAAGATCCACTTAAAGATTATAATCCCATTTACATGTATGGCTCATAGGCGGCGTCAACGTCGCATTCCGACCAAATTTAAAACTATCTCATGTTTTGGCTGTTTGCCAGCGGTGAAGTAGGCATTGTGCTGTGCGATTCCTTAGTGCCCCCTGTTTTCATGTGTCTGGGCTTCCAGCACTTTCCCATAATTTTTTCTTTCCGGGAGCCGGGATAGCGTAGCCGGTTATAGCGACCAGCCACAGGTTTGTGGGCACGGGGCTGGAACTCCGCGCAGGGGCAAGATATTTTCTCTTCAGAACTCTCCAGACCGTCTGTGGGATCCACCCATTCTCGTGTTCAGTGGGTACCGGAATCCCTTCCCGGTGGAAAGCGGGCGCGCCGGTGACCACTGACCTCCTTTCAGCGCCGACGTTAAGAATATGTGTGTGTGTATGTGTGTGTGCGTGCGTGCGTGCGTGCGCGTGTGTGCGTGCGTGTGCGTGCGTGCGTGCGTGTGTGTGTGTGGTGAAGTACCTCTTCTGCCTGTATATGTCTCCAGGGCTTGGATAGGGACGACTTCACTCTTTTATTTTCACTTTGCCCTCCTACATTACCAGTCTTCAGTATGTTTCAAAGGTTTATTCAGGCGAGATTCATCTCTTCCCAAATGCAGCATGGTAGGCGTATACGAAAACGCTGGTGATGAAGGAACTACATAAATCTTTGTATAAATATTTAAAAGAAAATATGCCACTTGTATTTAACAACTAGAAGTACATGTTGGTGGAAAAAGAACAATTGTCTTCAAGGTCGGAGGTAATCTCATCACAAATGTGATGTCGAAAATAAATTTTGATCCATTTTGGTGGTTTTTTAAACGTAATTTTGTTTTCTTCATGAAGATTTTGGTCTTTGGACTCAAACTACCTTGATGTGTTTACTGGCACTTTGTGTTTTCGTAGTATATATTTTGAACGTTAATGAATTCCTAGTGGATCATTGCACATGCTGAAATGACAGTTCTGCATGGAGGAACACTGGACGTAGTTTTATAAACCGCGTTGACATACAGAAGGGTCGATTTCGGAAATGTCGCAAGGGGTGAGGGTATTCTTTTTATTATTTCAATTTTCGTTCCCTTGTGAAGAATAGATCAGTTTTTTTTATCAGGTAGGGAACTGTGGGGAATGGATAGCTTACTTAAACATCGGGGCAGATGCACCCGAGTCATAGACAAGAGTAACGGGGTAAAATGGCTAGAGAGGGATGTTGGTGGAAGAAGGGTTGGGGTGAGTGATGTCACTGACAGAACTTCCCTTTGATGTCCAGCCTTGAGGGAGGGAGGTTTAAATAGAAAAGGCTCGTGGTTCGGGAGGCAGGAGCAAGCGCTGATGGAACAATATTTAAACAGAGGCTGGCTTCAGTTACAGCACTGGATGCTGTATGAGAGCTCTTCTCTCTACTTGTACGCCAACTTTGCGGACTGGTAGCGTGTAACCCGGTTTTGCTTCTTGTCTCCTGAATTCCCTGCCAATTCCTCGTAAATAACGGTAGGGTTTCAACTGGTCCTGTGGCGGGCTTTCATACTAATTGTCGTGAAGTTTGTGTTCCACGAAATCAGGTAGTTTCTTGACTGCTTCAATACCTGCTAACTGCGCAAGGATGTACATCTTTCAATTAAGAAAATACTTCTTTCTTAGAACTTCGTAGTACATATGTGTGTCTACGCTCTTTCCACTCGGTTTTTTGTATGGACTCAGAACAAACAGTGATTTTTTCATATTCATTGTTACCAGATTGGTTTTTATAACCGAGACGGACTGTTCACTGCTCGGTGCGGACTGCGTCTTTAAATATATTTCCGGTCACTCTTCTTATCTAAAGGCTTAATCCTGTTGTTCGTTACCACATGACCTGAGGGCAACTGGAAGGTACAGGTATGGTTTATGTAACGTATGATGTGAGAATGATTCTGAATAACATATTAGGAATGATGTGGTCACTTGTAGAATATTTGTGAAGAGTCCATTGATAATGAAACCGTAAATACTGATAATTCCCACCTGTAGGCACAGTTTCCACATGATCGTTCAGTTCGTAGGTCTACGGCCCTTTGACGGCATATGAAAATAAAGTTTTCGTACGACGATGACTCTGTCAATTGATAAGACTATGTAGCATCGGTGATGGTTTATTGAATGGGCATGGAGAATTTGTGAAGTGATGCTTATCGGGGAAATTCGAAGAATTGCTCGGAGGAATGTATGTCCCAATGCTACTCTGTCCGCCCAAATCGTATATGGGCCTGTATGGGATTGTACCCGGGAATCCGGGATGAGATACCGGCGACAAGCCCTCTCATACGATCGTGGTATTGGGGCAAAAACTCATCCTCCAGCACAAAATAGCGATAAGTTAGTGTGCCACTCACTGCTGTTGATTCGTACAATTTTCTGTACCCGCGATAAAACCTACGTGTACTCTATCTTATTATGTACAGAAATATTTCCGGAGAATATAACAAAAGTGGGCGAACGGTCCAGACTGCCTGGACCGCTTACGGCTTACTTAATGCTCTGAGAAGTCTTATGTGTGCTTTTATGCATTGTACCATTTCTTTCGTAGAAAGACCCGCGACGATAACGAAGTCTCGCGGTGGATGTACGAACCCATGGTCTCTGCATATAAACTAATAGTTGTTAAGAGGAAGGTTACTGTACGCCTTATATGAATACATAATGTATCAGTCAAACATAAACTTTTTTATGTTTATTTATTTATTGGGGCAACATGTTTCGACTTCATCTTCAGGCGCTTCTAAGAATACAGATCCTTAATTGAGAATTTGTGTTCTTAGAAGGGCCTGAAGATGACTGAATAAGAGTCGAAACAGGTTGCCCTAAGTAATAAAAAAAACATAAAAACGTTTGTTGTGTTTGAAACATTATATATTCACATAAGTTGTTAAACACTTCAGGATGGCAAACATTAAAAAAAAAAAGACTACGCCTGTTGCGACTGTCATCTACCGAGTACTGCGGTGTATATCACTGCTGTATCCCTGTGTATTTTTGCAGTTGACGACATATTCTGGTCTTCAGTGTTGGCCATCATCAGGTCACTGACGTGTATAAAACCTGTAGCGGAATTGAATAATAAACTGTTAAATATAAAAATATTATGTTTACATTTGTTAGTTTCCTGTATGGAAATGAGATCTCTTGCCTTTTTACAACTTGCGTTTGCTCTCATGCATACGTCCCATTTTAGTATTTGCTTTTAAGTTTGTACATACACTGTTATAATGGGTGTATAAATTTTATTGATTTCTTATTACTTAAGTGATGTGAAATTAAAATTAGGAACTGGAAATCCGCTGTGTTTGCGCTGGGAGCGTACGTCATTCTTGATTGCGTTTCATGTGTGTTTCGTTTGCCATCTTCGGAGCTTGCCTTTGAGAATTTGGGAACATAGTTATGTGCGTGATCCTATTTCAAGCTATTACGTGTAATTATTAGATAGGGTCGTGATTGCTCTACAGTCCCGTGATGGTTTCGTTGTGACATTCCATGTATGCGTTTTTGTTGCCTTCATTGGATACCGGCCTTTCTTACCGTTTCATTCCATACAAGGGAGTCACACTAGAGTCCAGCTTAGAGCTTTCTATAGAGAATGCATTCCTATATACAGGCAGTTTCTGTTTCGATGTAGCGAGTGGTCTGTTTCCTCCTCCCGTTTTGCCGACAGAAGTTTTGTGCATTTGATAAATGTACCGTCAATCTCTTCGCCCTTTATGTGCTGACAGTAATCGTGCACCCTTCCCGGGCGACCCAATAATTGTGGGTCTTTAGTTTGAAACTGGATTCGTGCCACACTTCTGTGCCAAGCATTTTTAGGTGGCGCCTAGATTAGGGGAATTCGTGCACCGCTGCCGCCGAATAGTTCTAAATACGTAATTTTTACTCTTCCTTTTGGCCCGTTTGTGGTTCTGATCTTTTCAATACGCCTTTCTTGGGTGAGCAGAATTACGTGGTGTCCGTCAGTGAAGGCTGAATATCTGTTTAAATGTAACCTACCTGTATATGTCGATAGACATTAACGGATTTGAAATAATTACATAAAGAAGTAAATAAATAAACACACAAACAAGTAAATAAACGTGTGTTTTTTAATTTCGTCTTTGAACTTTCTACCTTATTTAACCGTGATATCAAGTATCCTGTTTGCGCGGCCCAAGAGAAAGGCGAGCCCGATAGTGGACTGAAATGTAATAGCATATTCAGCAATGTCTGACACAAGCGTATTGTATACCAGGCTCAGAATTTACGTTTATGTGAAAGCGTTGGTGAATCTTGCTGCAGTATCGTTTATCCCAGAAAGATGCGCAAAGGGCCAGAGGTAAACAGATTACTGGTATGCTGCTGTGTGTAGTTGCAGTCTGTAATGCTACAGAGTTGTGCGATAGGGACCGACATTCTGTGTTTTACCTTCGGCGGGTTGTAAAGAAGACGACGACGACGACGACGACAACAACAACAACTACAACCACCACCACCGCCACCGCTGCCGCCGCCGCCACCACCACCACCGCCGCCACCACCGCCGCCACCACCGCCGCCACCACCGCCGCCACCACCGCCGCCGTTCATTGAAGATGAAATTTAAAAGTCGTGCCATCTTCAGGAAGTTTATGACATAACGCGCTTGAAATCTTCCGTGCGGACCGCCTGTCTTGTATTTAACACGTCGCTCCGCTCCTAAAAGTGTACGGTGTAATTCTGACCCAATTTCTTCATAGACGCGGTGTTTCAACTTGACATCACTTTTTATGACACCATCCAGAAATCTGTTTTTAAAAATAATGAATGCTTGAAATGTGTATGTGTGTATTTATATGCACACACACACGCACGCACGCACTACTTTGTGTAACAGAAGAAAGGTTACTGGGTTGTTCCTCGCCTCCTTCCACCCTTGTATCTATATTAGGCAGGATTTAATAGAAAGAATTCCCAGATCTTTCCTGTGTAGCGTCATTAGGCCTGTAGTACGATAATTTCTTTGAAATTTTGCGTCTTACCTGTTGCAGATGTATCATTTTTCTAATAATAGTTAATTTAAGGATGCCCCAGCCTCAGTTCTGATAATTCTTTCTCTTTATCATAGTGGTTTGTCAAGAATATAGTACATCCTTGGAGGGAAGTCTTTGCTGAGAACATGTTAGTCGCCCTTCTGATCGAGCAGTTCCTTGCCTTTTATGTAAACCGGAACTTCGTAACTGCGTTAACAAAAGCCCGTCACAGTACACTGTCGCCATTCAGTTGAATCCAGTACACGTTACACCCTGTTTATTTAAGATCTGCTTGAATATCATCATCCCAGTGTTGGCCTAGGAGTATGTTTTCCGGGCGATCCATTCCCCTGTTTCCAAGCCCACCGTTTTAATCTCGTGCACAGAGCATACATTACTCGACGTTTTCTAGAGGGTCGAATATTGTAGTCGGAGTAGTGATTAGTTACGAGCTGGACTATCCGTCCTCGAATCTCGGTTGGGGTAAGAGATTTTGTCTACTCCATTCCCGTCCAGACTGACCCCCAGCAATAGGCACCGTGGCTGTTTTCTGGGGGAAGAGCGCCCGGGCCGTGACGTTGACCCTCTCTCCCCACCCAGCGCCTAGGGTAAGAATGCCCCACCCCCCCCCCCCCCTCCCCCAAGGATAACCTTTACCTTTACGTATCCT